>Ga0307414_10000835_pt1 | contig 15717 bp, 14 predicted proteins | sample DK1Ometagenome_FD_203804 | JGI IMG/M metagenome (GOLD analysis project Ga0307414, IMG submission 203804) | Maize rhizosphere microbial communities from greenhouse at UC Davis, California, United States - DK15-O-3 | ecosystem: Host-associated > Plants > Roots > Rhizosphere > Soil | place: USA... | reverse complement strand
GGGCGCGCGAATGCCGATTTTCGCGCGCCGCTCGCCGTTGAGGCGCAGTGGTTGACCCCGGGCGTGTCTCCCGATCGCCAATGGGTTGATTTCCAATATGATGTAACCGTCTCGGATATCCAGCTCGCGGCGCGCGAAAATTTCGTCTCGGTCGAGCATGTCAAACGCTACACCACCAACGGCATGTCGGTCGACCAGGGCAAGACCAGCAATGTCAACGGGCTCGGCGTTCTTGCGCTCGCGACGGGACGGGCTATCGAAGCGGTCGGCACCACCCGTTTCCGGCCGCCCTATCATCCGGTCACGCTCGGCGCATTCGCGGGTACGGAACTCGGCTCACTCTACCGGCCCTACCAGCTGCTGCCGGCGCACGACGCCCATGTCGCCGCGGGCGCGTATTTCGAGGATTATGGTGTCTGGAAGCGGCCGGCCTTCTATCCGCTGCCCGGCGAGGATGAGGATGCTGCGATGCAGCGCGAGGCGCGAAGAGTCCGGCAGGCGGCCGGGCTGCTCGACTATTCGTCGCTCGGCAAGCTCGAAGTGTGCGGTCCCGACGCGCGTTTGTTCCTCAACCGCATCTACCTCAACAATCTCGCGACCCTGAAGGTTGGACAGGCGCGCTATGGTCTCATACTCAACGAGGCGGGCATCGTGATCGACGACGGCATCGTCATCTACCTCGCCGAGGATCATTTCCTCATGCACACAACGAGTGGTGGTTCGACCTCGATCCACCAGCACCTCGAACGCTGGCTCCAGACCGAGTGGCCCGAACTCGACGTGGTCGTCAACAATGCGACCTCGCAGTGGACTACGCTGATGCTAAGCGGTCCGCGTGCCCGCGCGATCCTCGAACAGTTGCCCTGCGATATCGATCTGTCGCGCGAAGCGTTCGGGCATATGCAATATCGCGAAGGGCGAATCAGCGGCCAGCCTTGTCGCCTCTTGCGTGCGAGCTTCACGGGCGAAGTCTCGTTCGAGATCAGCGTGCCGGCCCGCCAGGGCGGGGCGTTATGGAAGCGGTTGATGGAAGTCGGGGCCGGGCACGGTCTCATTCCCTTCGGCATCGAGAGTCTGATGTTGCTGCGTACCGAAAAGGGATATCTCCACATCGGGGCAGACACCGACGGAAACACGATGCCGCAGGATCTCGGCTGGAGCGGCGCGGTGGCGAAGAAGCCTGTCGATTTTGTCGGTCGCCGCTCGCTCGAACAGGAGGCAGGGCGCGACCCCGAACGCTTTCAGTTCACCGGCATCGAACTGCTCGATGCCGCAGCAACGATGATCGCAGGGGCGCATGTCCTCAGCGCCGACGGCATGACCACCGCAGGATATGTGACGTCGGCCTTTCACAGCCCGCATCTGGGGCGAACGATCGCGCTCGGCATCGTCGCCGGGGCACGTCGGCGCGAGGGCGAGGTCGTGGATGTCATTTTTGATGGCACGGTTCAGAAGGCGCGGTTGAGCAAGCCATGTGCGTATGACCCGGCGGGGGAGCTTCTCAATGGTTAAGACGATAATGGCCCAGGCGGGCTCGCTCTCATCGGGGCGGGATGATTTTAATATCCGCGAAGATTCCGGCGCCGGCCTGGTCCGGATGCAGGTCTTTCATCGCAAAGCTGGGGCGATCGAGGCACTATGTGAGCGTCTTTCGATCCGGCTGCCCGATGCCTGCGAAATCGGCGTCGGTCCGGGCATGACTCTCCTCTGGTCGGCGCCAGGAGAATGGTTCGCGATGATTGCCGAAGGCGATGAGTGCGCGTGGATGACTTCGATGCGCGAGAAGCTCGACGGGCTCGGCGTTGTTCTCAGTCCGCTTGTCGAAAGCCATATGGTGCTTGCGCTCGACGGCAGCCGGGTGATGGAGGTGCTTGCCCGCGGTTGCACGATCGATTTCGGCGCGGAAGCCTTCGCGGCAGGGCGGTGCCTGACGACCCGGTTCGCCGGGATCACGGTGCTCATCGCGCGTCTGTCGCCCGCCGCGCCGGTAATCTTCATCGTCGAACGATCGCTGGCGCGCTATCTCCTCGCCTGGTTCGAATCGGCTTCAGTGGAGGTTTGATTGGAGATCTCGTTGCGAGATGCGGGGTCGTCTCCATCCCTCATCGGCGAGACGGTACGCAATAAAGCCATGGCTCTCGGAAGATACTTCATTGCGCGCGAGCGACGGAGTAATCCATGTTCCCAAGATCGGTGAGCAATGTCGGGCCGTTCGGGTTCCAGTTCAACAAGGTGCGCGTGCGCGCACTCGAGGCCGGCATATCGAGATCAGCGAACATCGCAAACCATCCAAAATGGTCCGCCGCTTTACCGGCAGACATGGAGAAGACGGGTAGATTCAGCGCGGCGGCGATGACCTCGGCGATCGCGCGCGCGGTAATGCCCTCTTCCGCGACAGCATGATATCGAGCCCCGGCTTCGCAATGATCAAGAGCCAGAGCGTAAAGCTTGGCGACGTCGAGCACATGCGCCGCAGGCCAGCGGTTGAGCCCTTCTTCGACATAGGCCACGGACCCTTTCTCGCGGGATATCTGGATATATGGCGATATGAGCCCTTGCCTCAGCGTATCGTGGACCTGCGGAAGCCGCATCACGGACACGTTGACGCCATCTTCCAGCAGCGCCTGCGCGGCGACTTCGGAAAGGATGCGCGGATTGGGATGGCGCGGATTGAATACATCTTCGGAGGCTGGGCGACCGTCTCCGGCATCGCCCATTCCGGTGCCAGAGGTAATCAGCAGCGGTCTGGCCGACCCGTTGAGTGCCGAACCCAGCGCTTCGATGACGCGCCGGTCTTTCTCGCAGTTTGCCGCGAAGTTCGTGAAATCATGGTCGAACGCAGTGTGGATAACCGCGTCGGCACCGGCAGCGCCGATGCGAATGCTGTCCAAATCCTCCAAGGTGCCGAGATGCGCCTCGGCACCTGCTGACACAAGCCATTCCGCTCCACCCATCGATCGGGTCAGGCCCAGCACCTGATGCCCCACGGCGAGCAGCTCAGGCACGATCCGCGAACCGATAAAGCCCGTCGCGCCTGTCAGAAAAACACGCATGCAAAAACGCTCCTCTATTGTCCAGCAAACCAACTAAAGATAAAGTCTTCCTGTTAAAGTAGTGACCTTATCATGGTATAATTATCAACAGGTTCGCCATGCCCATCGACGTAGATAACCCCCTCGGCACCTTCTTGCGGGACCGCCGCATGCGGCTCGAACCCGCGGCATTCGGTTTCCCGACGACGCGTCGACGCACGCCTGGCTTGCGCCGGGAAGAAGTCGCGCAACGCGCCAACATCAGCCCGACATGGTACACATGGCTGGAGCAGGGGCGTGGCGGGGCGCCGTCCGCGGACGTACTCGAGCGCATCGCAACCGGATTGATGCTGACCGAGCCCGAGCGCGAGCATCTTCATATCCTGGCTTTTGGCCACCCTCCCGAAGCGCGCTACAAGGAACCGGACGGCGTGACGCCGCGGTTGCAGCGGGTGCTGGATGCGATCCCCGTCAGCCCCGCGATGATCCGGACCGCGACGTGGGACGTGATCGCGTGGAACAGGGCTGCGACCGTCTTGCTGACGGACTATTCCCGGCTTCCCCGGAAGCAGCGCAACATCCTGCGCCTGATGTTTTCCGATTCCCGTGTGAAAGCTGCCCAGGACGACTGGCTCGGCGTCGCGCGGTTCGTTGTGGGCGCGTTCAGAGCGGATGCAGCGCGCGCGGGTGCCGGCGCAGAGATCAGGCAATTGGTTGAAGAGCTTTCCCGGATGAGCCCACTGTTCGAATCGCTGTGGCGCGATAATGAAGTCGTAGGTCATGGCGAAGGCGTGAAGCGCCTGCATCATCCCCGTATCGGCCTGCTAGAGCTCGAATTTTCAACATTCGCGGTCGAAGGAAGGTCGGATCTGAATATGATGATCTATAATCCGGCAACGCCAGAGGTTGCAGAGCGAATGAGAATGCTCATTCTCGGCAGCAAAATCTCATAGCATGCCAAAAGGAGAAAGCGCGTTGGGTGCCTGCCAAGACTCTCGGCAAATCCGTCCGGCATCCGCGGCCGATTCTGCTGATTTTGCGGCTCTCATTGATCAGGCCTACGCCAAATATGTCGAGCGTATCGGTGGGAAGCCGGCGCCCATGACCGCGGACTATGCGGCGCTGATCGAGGCGGGCGACGTCTGGATACTCGACATTGGCGGCAGGCTCGCGGGCGGAATGATCCTTCGCGACGGCAGCGATCACCTCCTGGTCAGCAATGTCGTGGTCTCGCCCAAATGCCAGGGGCAGGGGCTCGGCGCTTATCTTCTCGCCTTTGCTGACGCGGAGGCGCGCCGGCGCCGCCTTCCCGAATTGCGCCTCTACACCAACGAGAAGATGCATGAGAATCTGGTGATCTACGAGCGGCTCGGTTGGGTGCGCTACGCCGAGCGCGAGGAGGACGGCTTTCGGCGCATCTTCATGAAAAAGCAGGTGAGCGGCTGAGACGTTATCGGCGCGGGGGTTTTCTCTCGACACCGGGCGACCGCATTCGGCTTCGGCGGCATTACCGGCGCCTCTGTTGCAGCACTCTCATGCTTTTCGCAGGCCGGTTGATCGTGCCGCGTGGCACGGTCCCGCCTCCTCAATCAGGCCCGGGGCCGGCACGACATCCTTGATGAAGCGAAACCTTCCGGTCGGGTGAGCCCCTGCCGCATCGCGGATGCGATGCGGCGAGCATCTTTATCGGACAGGAAGAATGACAGCGCGGCAGTCCCCAAAACCGATTGGAACAAATCCGTCAGCCGACGCCGAGGCGCGCATGATGATTTCGTCCCCGTCCTCGAGGAAACCGCGGCATTCGCCGTTCGCCAGCGCGATTGGATTGGCGCCGCCGACCGTCAGTTCGAGCAGGCTGCCGAAGCCGCTCCGATCGGGCGCGGAAATCGTTCCGGTTCCAAGCAAGTCGCCCGGATTGAGATTGCATCCGTTCGACGCGTGATGGGTGACGATCTGGGCGATAGTCCAATACATGCTCGTGGCGGGGCCGCGGCTCAGGCGGAAGGGCTCGGCTGCCTCTTCGCGCATCCTCGCCGTCGTCAGATACACTTCGAGCGCCAAGTCGAAAGCGCCGTACGCCTGATCGTCGGCATCCTGCAGATAAGGCAGGGGTGCGGGGTCTCCCGCGGGGCGGGGCGGCTGGGCCGCCCGGAATGGGGCGAGCGCTTCGGTCGTGACCACCCAAGGAGAAACGGTGGAGTGAAAGTTCTTGGGTGGCCCAGCGGCTGATACTCCCATGCCTGGAAATCGCGCGCCGACCAGTCGTTGAGCAGCGACAAGCCGGCGATGTGCGCCGCCGCGTCGCCGATTGGGATCGGCGTGCCGAGCGGGTTGCCCTCGCCGATCCAGATGCCGAGTTCGAGTTCATAATCGAGCCGCTGCGTTGGCTCGAAGACCGGTGCTTCGATATCGGCCGGTTTGCGCTGACCACGAGGGCGTAAGACAGCTTCGCCCGAAGGCCGGACCGACGACGCGCGGCCATGATAGCCGATCGGCACATATTTATAGTTGGGAAGCAGCGGGTTGTCGGGCCGGAACTGCCGGCCGACATTGTTGGCGTGATGGATGCCGACGTAAAAGTCGGTGTAGTCGCCGATCCGCGCCGGGAGATGCATCTCGCACAGCGATGCCTCGTGCAGTATCGGGGTGAGCTTGCGAGCCGCGAGCGTATCCGAAAGAAGCTTGCTGAGCTGCGACCGCAGCGCCCGGCGATGGACGGGGGCAAGCGCCATGAGCGCATTGAGTGCGGGCGCGCGGCATGCGTCGAGGGTCTCCTCGGGCAGGAAGCCCGCGTCGGCGCAGGCGCGAAGGTCCAGAATGCAATCGCCGATCGCGACCCCGGGTCGCGGATTCCCGCCAGCCGGCGAAAAAATGCCATAGGGCAGATTCTGGACGGGGAAGTCCCTGTGGCCGTTCGCGGTTGCAACCCAGCTTGTCAGGTCCGGATCATGCGTATCGTCGATTTGCCGCCACATAGTCTCATCTTTCGGAACATTATCGAATGTTCGAGGCCGAAAAGCCCCGGGTCGGTCTCTCCGGCCTCGCATGTGCAGACGCCCCGAAAAATCTTCCGGGCGACAAGGGAGCGCACATGTCTTCAGTCGAGATAGGGCCGAAGCGCGCGTGCGAAGACGGGGACCGTATCCGGTCGCAGTCCGGCGATATTGATGCGGCCGTTGCCGGCCATGTAGATACCATGCTCGTCGCGCAGCGACGCAACCGCCGCCGGCGCGATCGGCAGCATCGCAAACATGCCGCGCTGGCGGCCAATGGCGGAAAGTCGCGGGTGCGTTTCGGCGACGAGGTTTCTCAGACGGTTCAAGCGCTCGCGCATGGCGGCAAGTTCGGTTTCCCAGTCCGCGCGCAGCGCATCCTGCTCGAGGATCGTGCGGACGACCGCGGCGCCATGATCGGGCGGCATCGACCAGAGGCTGCGTGCGAGTGAAAGCATGTTTGTACGAACGCGTTGGGCGATAGCGCGGTTTGCTGACTGCACCCAGAGCGCGCCGACGCGTTCGCGGTAGAGCCCGAAATTCTTATCGCAGCTATAGGCAACGAGGGCGGTCGGAAGCGTCGCGAAGATCATTCGCGTCGCCGCCGCGTCCTCCCTCAGCCCATCGCCGAGGCCCTGATACGCAAGATCGACAAAAGGAATGAGACCGCGATCCTCGCAAAGATCGGCGATCGCCGCCCATTGGTCCGCGCTCGGCGACGCGCCCGTCGGGTTGTGACAGCAGCCGTGAAGCAACAGGATGTCGCCGGTTTTCGCGTCGCGCAAGTCGTCCAGCATCGCGGCAAAATCGACGCTGCCCGATGCCGCATCGTAGAAGCGATGGCTTCGCGTCTCCAGTCCTGCCTCGGCGAAGATGGGGGTGTGGTTCGGCCATGTGGGCGAGCCCAGCCATAGACGTGCTCCGGGATGTGCGCGTGCGAGGAGTTCAGCGCCGAGGCGAAGAGCGCCCGTCCCGCCGGGCGTCTGTACACCGCTCCTCCACTCGCTCTCGGCGCGGTCCCCAAACACGATTCCGGCAAGCAGGTCCGTGTAGTGGGCGTCGCCTTCGGCGCCGAGATAGGATTTGCTCGTCTGCGTCTCGAAAAGGAGCGCTTCGGCCGCCTTGACAGCGCGCATGATCGGGGTGTGCCCGGCATCGTCCCGAAATACGCCGACGCCGAGGTCGAGTTTTTCCGCGCGGTGGTCGGCGCGGTAGAGTGCAATAAGGCCGAGCAAGGCGTCGGCCGGCTGGGGCGCAAGGGCGTGAAGAGGCAAAGGTCTCTCTATGCGGCGTGCGAGTGCTTCGCTCATGCAGCGATCTCCTTTGCGCGGTCATGGTCTGATACGGTGTCAGAAGGTGCATGAGCCGTCAGGTTGATCGGCTCTGCCATCATCTCCGGTCCGGCGCGGCCGGCCGTCAATTCTCGCGCAACGCCGCGTTCCGGCATCGCCCCCCGCGTTCCGAAGAGGACGCGCCGCAGCGGCCGCTCGGTACCGCGGCAGCACGCCCGGTTGCGCCGATTGGCCCTGGCGCAGCTTCGCGTATGCTCTGACATATTTTCGACATTGATAGAGAATCGCACGAAATTGCTGGAATTACGTTTCATAATCGATAGCAGAACGCGAAATCTAGAACATGAATTCGCGATTTGAGGTAAATATGAAAGATGTGTTTCGGATCGAGCCGCTCGACCGCCGAATCATCGAGGTTCTTCAGTCCGACGCCTCGTTGAGCAATCAGGACATCGCCGAACGGGTCGGGTCGTCGGCGGCGTCCTGCTGGCGCCGGATCAAGGCGCTCGAGGCAGCCGGAATCTTGCTTGGGCCGGTACGGCTCGTCGATCCGGAGCGGATCGGATGCGGCGTAACGGTGATCTGCAATGTCCGTCTCCGCAGCCATGCGCGCGATGTTACGCTGGCATTCGAGGCCTTTGTACGAACGCGAGCCGAGATTATCGAATGCTTCTCGATGTCGGGAGACTGGGATTATCTACTTCGCATCGTCGCCGCCGACGTGAGGGATTATGAGCGTTTCCTGATGCGCACGCTGCTAGAACAGCCGTCGGTTGGCGGCGCGTCGTCGCATTTCGCGCTTTCGATCACGAAATATACCACGGCGTTGCCTGTCTAGCTGCGCGCCCGATGGTTGGACGGCTGCGCGGCGGCCGCCCCATGTTCCTGAATGCTGGAAGCGATGAACGCTGTGCTGCCGGCTAGCGTCGCCGTCAGCTTGGCATCGATCGTCGCGCCGCGACTTTCTCCGGCCTCTACTATTTGACACAGAAGCAATGGCCCGGAGCGATCTGGCTCTCCGTGGTCGCGGTGTACGCGATCGGCGCCGCGCTCGTGACACGTTTGCGTTTCAATAGTGCAAGTCAGGTGGCAGAGCCTTGAAGCGAATTTCGCGGGGTCGCTCCGATAGAGCATACATACCCACGGCAAGGACGCGCTATCGGCCGCTATCCGAAAATGAGCGACTGATGGGCGGCGCAAGGCCTGTCGCGTCCGTTTTTCAGCATGCAACGCCATAGGCCCTGCGACGGATTTCGTCGATGGGCGATTGTCTCCGCGCTGTCCCGGGTTCGGGTGCGCGGGTCCGCGGACTAGCGCTCGCCGGCGAAGGGTTCGTCCTGAGCGGCGCGGAGGCGCACCGATGCGACATGCTTCGACATCGCCAGCTTTCGCAACAAACTCAGCGATCGGTCGAGCCGCGAGCCATCGATCGTGACGACGATATGCTGGGTTTCGGGGCGCTGAACCGAAGAGATGGTGAAGGGCGTAAAGCGCCGGACGACGATCGCAAGAATGGCCGCAAGGGCTTGCGGGCCCGGCGGCGCCTCAATGGCGATGACTGCCATGGACGCGCGGGGCAGCTTTGCAAGCCCTGGCGCATAGGCCGGGACGGCGGGCGGGGGCTTGATATGGAGGACCGGCATGAGATAGCTCGACAATCGAAAGAGAAGGCACGCACGGCGTTGTGGGCAACGCTTTGCTGGCTTGGCTGCCCCGGTCCCGCGCAGCCGGGGCGTCGGAGCTAAGTCGTTCGGCGTTGACAGGAGTTGCGTGCACAAATGCCTGTGTCATGGTCCGGCTTTCGTTCGGGAAAAGAACGCCTCAGGCGGCCGCGCGCAGCAGCATGCCGTAGAGATCGCGGGGATCGTCGGGGTCGGCGAGCATGTCGATCGGCTGGAAGAAATCGCTGCCTTCGAGCCTGCCGTGGATATAGCGCAGCGCGGAAAAGTCTTCGATCGCGAAGCCGACACTGTCGAACAGCGTGATTTGCGCTGGGTCCCCGCGGCCCTCCGCGGTACCTTCGAGAAGCCGCCAGAATTCGGTGACCGGATAATCCGCGCTCATCTGCTGGATTTCCCCTTCGATGCGGGTCTGGGGCTCGAACTCCACGAACGTCGTGGCGCGGACGAGGATGTCGCGATGCAGCTCGGTCTTGCCCGGGCAGTCTCCGCCGATCGCATTTATGTGGATACCCGACCCAACCATATTGTCGGTAAGGATCGTTGCATAGGCTTTGTCGGCCGTGCAGGTCGTGATGATGTGAGCGCCCTCGATCGCCTCTTCAGGAGAGGCGCAAGAGACAATGCGGAGGCCGCTCGGTGCGAGATTCCGGGCCGTCTTGGTCGTCGCCTCGGGGTCGACATCGTAGAGACGGATCTCCTCGATGCCGACGACGGCCTTCATCGCCAGCGCCTGGAACTCTGCCTGCGCGCCGTTGCCGATCATCGCCATGACCCTGGCGTGCGGCGGGGCGAGATGGCGCGCCACCATCGCCGACGTTGCCGCGGTGCGCAGCGCGGTCAGGAGCGTCATCTCGGTCAGCATCAGCGGATAGCCCGTCTCGACCTGCGCGAGGACGCCGAACGCGGTGACGGTCTGGAAGCCCTTTGCCGTGTTGCTGGGGTGACCATTCACATATTTGAAGCTGTACACCTCGCCGTCCGAGGTCGGCATCAGCTCGATCACGCCCTCGCGCGAATGCGATGCGACCCGCGGCGCCTTTTCGAAGCTCTCCCAGCGGCGGTAATCGGCCTCGACCGCTTCGGTCAGCTCGGCGAGGACCGTCTCCAGACCGAAATGATGGACGAGGCGCATCATATTCTCGACGCTGACGAATGGGACGTAGGCGAGAGGCGAAGCGACAGGTGGCATCGAAAATCCTTGGCTGGAGGGCGTCTGGCAAAGTTATCCGCTTGGCATTTTCGTCGAAATGGCAATTCTGCGCCAAATAGCACAACAGATTGTGCATATTGATCGGCAGAATTGACGAAATAGCCAGTTGGTTCTAGGCGCCGCCGCCGGAGGGCCCATGACAATTGCGAAATTCATTCCGGACGCGCTCGATCGCCGGATCATCGCGCATCTGCGCGCCGATGGGCGCGCGTCGCTGTCGAAGATCGCCGATGCGCTCGGCGTGGCGCGCGGCACCGTCCAGAACCGGCTCGACCGGCTTGTCGAGACCGGTACAATCCTCGGCTTTTCGGTGCGAGTGCGCGCCGATCATGACGATTTCAACGTCCATGCCGTCATGATGATCGAAGTGACAGGCAAGTCGACGACACAGGTCATTCAGCGACTGCGGGGGTTTTCGGAGATTCGCGCGCTACATACGACCAACGGCAATTGGGACCTCGTCGCCGACATCTGCACCTCGAGCCTCGCGGACTTCGACCGGGTGCTGCGCGAGGTGCGCCTGATCGACGGGGTTGCCAACAGCGAGACCAGTCTGTTGCTTACGACGGTCTAGCGGCGTGAGGGGGAGCGGGGAAAGGGGTTGCCGCCAGGCTTGCGGCTAGCCTATCGCCATTCAAGGGTTCGATGAGTGAAAGCGGAGGCGACGTGGCACAGGAATTTGAGAGCGTGACCGACAGTGGCCCGCCGCCGCTCGGACCCCATCTCCAGCGGCTGCGCAAGGATCGTGGGCTGACGCTCGACGACCTGGCACGTATGTCGGGCGTCTCGCGCTCGATGCTCTCGCAGATCGAGCGGGGCCAGGCGAACCCGACGGTAGCAACGGTCTGGGCGCTCGCAGAGGCGCTCCACATCGAAATGGCGGACCTGCTGGGCGTGGGGCAACGCACGGCGCCGCCGCGGATTGCCGTGGCGAGCGCAGCGTTCACCCCCGAAATGCGCAGCGACGACGGATTATGCGTGCTCAAGATTCTCAGCCCCGCCGAACGCGTCGGCAGCATCGAATGGTACGATCTGCGTATCGCGCGCGGCGGCGTGCTGCGCTCGGCCGCCCATGCGCGCGGCTCGATGGAGCATCTCACCGTCCTCGCCGGCCGCCTGATTGTCGAGGCGGGCGACGAGCGCACCGAGGTTCTGGAAGGCATGACCGCGCGCTATCCCGCAGACATACCGCATTGCATCTCGAATGACGGCGGAAACGACGCCCAGGCGCTTCTCGTCAATCTATTTTGAGTGAAAATTCCATTATAGTGGACACGAAGTCCACTATTAGATAATTCGCTCCCGTCAGGGAGTGAGAATCATGTCATCGCGTTTTTACGAATATGTCGCGGCAGAAATCGAAGCGATCGAAGCCCAGGGCTTGTGGAAGCCCGAGCGGATCATCTCCTCGCCGCAAGGCGCCACTGTGACGCTCGCGGGCCGCGCCGCCACGTCGATCAACCTGTGCGCCAATAATTATCTCGGTCTCGCTTCCGATCAGCGCGTGATCGACGCCGCAGTCAATGCGACACGGCGATGGGGTGCCGGACTGGCCTCGGTTCGCTTCATCTGCGGGACGCAGGAAATACACCGCGAACTCGAAGCTTCGATCGCCGCCTATCTCGGTTTCGAGGATGCGATCATCTTCGCCGCGGCCTTCGATGCCAATGGCGGCCTGTTCGAGCCGCTGCTCGGCGAAGCGGACGCGATCATATCCGACAGCCTCAACCATGCGTCGATCATCGACGGTATCCGGCTTTGCAAAGCGAAGCGCCTTCGTTTCGCCACCGGAAACATGGGGGAGCTCGAGCAGCGGCTGCGCGAAGCGCGCGACGGCGGCGCGCGGACGATCCTGATCGCGACCGACGGGGTCTTCTCGATGGACGGCGCGATCGCCGATCTTGCTGCGATCACCACGCTCGCCAAACGTTACGAGGCGCTCGTGATGGTCGACGATTGTCACGCGACCGGCCTGCTCGGGACGAAGGGGCGCGGAACGGCCGCTTATCGCGAGGTCGAGGGCCGGGTCGATATTATCACCGGTACCTTCGGCAAGGCGCTCGGCGGCGCCATGGGCGGGTTTATTGCCGCCCGGCGCGACGTCGTCGCGCTGCTTCGCCAGCGAGCGCGCCCCTATCTGTTTTCGAACGCGCTCGCGCCGTCGGTGTGCGGCGCGTCGCTTGCCGCGATCGCGATCGCCCGCTCGGACGAGGGCGATATCCTGCGCGACCGCCTGTTCGCCAACACGCGGCGCTTCCGTGCCGGAATGGAAAAAGCGGGATTCGACCTGCTACCAGGCGAACATCCGATCATTCCCGTGATGCTCCACGACGCGGCGCGCGCGCAGGCGTTCGCAGCCGCGCTGCTCGAAGCGGGCATCTTCGTCACCGGCTTTTCCTTCCCTGTCGTTCCGAAGGGGCTCGCGCGCATCCGGACCCAGATGTCGGCGGCGCATAGTCCGCAGCAGATCGATCGGGCGATCGAGGCGTTCGCCCTAACGGCCAAGCAGCTGGAGGCCGCGCGATGAGCGTTCAGACGCTGGCCGCCGGAGCCGCGGACATGTTCGCGCTCGCCAAGCTCCATGCCCGCGAGGGCATCTGGTCGAGCCGCGCGCCCGTTCCCGAGCCCGGACCCGACGATGTTCTGATCCGCGTCAAGCGGACCGCGATCTGCGGGACCGATATCCATATCTACAACTGGGATAGCTGGGCGGCGAAGACCATCCCCGTCCCCATGATCGTCGGGCATGAATTCGCGGGCGAGATCGTCGCGATCGGCTCGGGCGTCCGCCGCAAGCTGCGGATCGGGCAGCGCGTCTCGGGCGAGGGGCATATCATTGATTTCGATTCGGCGGCGGCGCGGGCCGGGCAATTCCATCTCGATCCCGACACCAAAGGTGTCGGGGTCAACCGGCAGGGAGCCTTTGCCGACTATCTTGCGATCCCCGCCTTCAACATTGTGCCACTTCCCGACGAGGTCGGGGACGATTTCGGCGCGCTCCTCGACCCCTTGGGTAACGCCGTCCATACGGCGCAGCAGTTCGATCTGCTCGGCGAGAATGTGCTCGTCACCGGTGCGGGACCGATCGGCATCATGGCAGCAGCCGTCGCGCGGCGCGCCGGCGCCGCGAACGTCCTCATCACCGACGTCAATGATTACCGGCTCGAGCTTGCTGCGAAGCTCGCCGATGTACGTCCGGTCAATGTCGCGAGCGAGGATTTGCGCGAGGTTCTCGACCGCCTCGGGCTTGCCGGCGGCGTCGATGTCGCGCTCGAAATGTCGGGCAATCATGCAGGACTGGGGCAGGCGATCGATGCCCTGCGAATGGGCGGCAATCTCGCTCTTCTCGGTATCCCGGGCGAACCGATGCAGGTCAACTGGTCCGAAATCATCCTGAAGGCCCTGACCATCAAGGGCGTCTACGGACGCGAGATGTTCCGGACCTGGGGAAAAATGCTCGGCCTGCTGCGAAGCGGCCTCGACTTATCACCGCTCATTACCCATCGCTTCGCGAAGACCGAATATCAGCAAGGTTTCGATGCCGCGCGCTCGGGCACGGCGGGCAAGGTTCTGCTCGACTGGAGCTAGAAACGGCAAGGGTTCGACTTTCGGGCTTTCGATGCGATAGAAATTTCCCTACAGAAAATATTTCTGGTGGGGGACATGGCGATGCGCGACGGAATATTCGAGCGGATATTCCTGCCGGGGCTGGCGTTCAAGGCGGCGGTGATCGGCGGCGGCTATGCCACGGGCCGCGAGCTTGCATCCTTCTTCCTGCCGAGCGGCGCGGTCGGCGGTTTCAAGGCGATCGCGCTCGCGACGGTGATCTGGAGCCTCGTCTGCGCTCTGACCTTTGCCTTCGCCTTCGAGACCCGCAGCCGCGACTACCGGACCTTCTTCAAGGCGCTGCTTGGACGCGGCTGGTTCGCGTACGAGATCGCTTTCCTGCTCGCGCTGGTCGTGATCCTTGCAGTCTTTGCGGCCGCGGCCGGAGAGATTGGGAGCGCGCTTTTCGGTCTGCCCGGCTACGCTGGCGCGATCAGTCTCGCCGTCGCGATCGCCATCGTCGCATCATGGGGGAATGACGCGGTCGAAGGTCTGTTCAAATATGTGTCGATCCTTCTCTATGGCACCTATCTGCTCTTCTTCATCTTTGCGCTCTGGCGGTTCGGCGACCGGATCGCGGCAGGGCTCGCCGATCCAGCGCCGTCTGGCGGATGGATCGTCGGCGGCACGACCTACGCTATCTACAATATTATCGGCGCGATCGTGATCCTCCCGGTCACGCGTCACATGCGCTCGCGCCGCGATGCCGTTGCGGCGGGCCTCCTTTGCGGGCCGCTTGCCATGCTGCCCGCGGCGCTCTTCTTTCTTGCCATGATCGGCTTCGCGGACACCTTGCTCGTTCATCCGCTGCCGTCCGATTTTCTCCTTTCGCAGTTGGGAATGCCCTGGTTTCGGGTCTTGTTCCAGCTGATGATCCTTGCGGCGATGCTCGAAAGCGGCGTCGGCGGCGTCCACGCCATCAACGAGCGGCTGTCGAACATGGTCGCCGCGCGGGCGAAGCGCGAAGGCGGCCTGAGCCAGATTCAAAGGCTGGCCTCGACCTCGCTCGTCCTGCTTTTTGCCGTCGTCGTTGCGGATCGCGTCGGTCTCGTGGCGCTGATTGCCGATGGCTACCGCTGGCTCGCCTACATATTCCTCCTCGTCTACGTCGCGCCGCTCCTGTCGCTCGGCGCCGCGCATCTGTGGCGTACGCGCAGGCCACTGTCTCCCGGCGCGGATTTGGAAAAGGCCGAATAGCGCCAGGCGCAGAAAAATATTTCTGAGCAGGAATATTATTCTATTTTGGAATATTTTGCTTGAATGGCGCGGGCCAAGCACGCATGATCTGCTCCAGGGAGGATGGACATGCAGATTTGGGATTCGCCGGAGTTCGACGCGCACGAGCAGGTTTGCCTGTTCTCGGACGAGCACACCGGCCTGAAGGCGATCGTGGCGATCCATTCGACCGCTCTCGGTACCGCAGCGGGAGGCACACGGTTCAAGCCCTATGCCTCGAACGGGGAGGCCGCCGACGATGCGCTCCGCCTGTCACGCGCCATGTCCTATAAATCCGCGCTCGCGGGACTTCCGGTCGGTGGCGGAAAAGCCGTCCTCGTCGGCGATCCGTCGCGTCTCAAATCGCGCGATTTTCTCCACGCCTATGGCGCGTTTATCGACCGCCTCGGCGGCATATTCTCGACCGGCGAAGACGTCGGGATGGGAATGGCGGACATCGACGTCGTCAGCGAGGTCACACGTTTCGTCGGGGGGACGTCGGCCGGGACCGGCGATCCGTCCATCCATACCGCTGTCGGCGTCATGCACGGACTGGGAGCCGTCGTCGCGCATCGCTTCGGCCGCTCCGACTTCAGCGGCCTGCGTTTCGCGGTGCAGGGTCTCGGCGCGGTGGGGATGGGTGTTGCCGAGCGGCTCCATGCGGCAGGCGGGCAACTCGTGGTTGCC
>Ga0307414_10000834_pt1 | contig 15720 bp, 19 predicted proteins | sample DK1Ometagenome_FD_203804 | JGI IMG/M metagenome (GOLD analysis project Ga0307414, IMG submission 203804) | Maize rhizosphere microbial communities from greenhouse at UC Davis, California, United States - DK15-O-3 | ecosystem: Host-associated > Plants > Roots > Rhizosphere > Soil | place: USA... | reverse complement strand
GAGGACTGGTTGCTGCTGCGGCCGAACCTCGAGCGTCTCTCGGACTTCGCTCCTTGGCTTGAGGTCCTGCAGGGGGAGGTCGAAGCGCCGGAGCTTGCACATGACGAGCGCCTGCTTCTGCGCGACGCCGCCGCAATCGCTGAGGGCCTCGACTGGACGTCAGAACCCTGGCGCGCGCTCACAAGTGAGCTGAAGTCATCTTCCGGGAAGAAGGGGCGCGAGCTGTTCCACCCGCTCCGCCTGGCGCTGACAGGCAAGGACAGCGGCCCGGAGATGGCCGGCATTGTCGCGCGCATGGGCAAGGATCGAGCAGTGCAGCGATTGGCAGCGGCGGCGAAACGCTAGTCGATGAGGGAGCCGCGACTGCTCTTGCTTTGAAGATGTGATGATGTAACATTGCACGTGACTCGTGTCAGAAGGAGTCGTGTCATGTCAGCTTACGCCAGCACGCCAGATTTCGCAGGCAATCGGCGCCATCCCAGTGCATTGCTGTTCATCGTTGGAGGTCATGCAGTCCTCATCGCGGCCGTGATGACCACCAAGATGGACCTGCCGGTAAAGTTCATCCCCGACATCACCCGTGTAAGACTGCTTCCGAACGACCCGCCCCCGCCGGACCCCTTGCCCCCGCCACCGAAGCCGGAGCGGACTTCGCCGCAAGACTCCCGTCTCGACAGGCCCGACATCATCGTTCCTACGCCGATGCCCGATGGGCCCGTTGCCAACGATCCACCCCTACCGCTGCCGCCCAATCCGGGACCCATCGGACCCTCGGTCGATCCCGTCCCGCCCCAGCCTACACCCATTGTGCCGCTCCGAGTTGGCCCGCGCTTCGTCACCCCGCAGCACCTCATCGAGCCGCCCTATCCGGCCGACAAGCAGAGGCTCGAAGAGGAAGCCGTGCTTAGGTTGAAGCTGTCGATCGACGAGCGTGGCCGGGTTGTTGCCGTGGAGCCCGTTGGTCGCACAGACCGCTCGTTCCTCGAGACTGCGCGCAGGCACTTGATTGCGAACTGGCGATACAAGCCGGCGACCGAAGATGGAAAGGTGGTCGCGTCCTCGACGGTGATCACGCTCACCTTCCGCATCGAATAGAAGAAGGGGCGCGGAACCGGTCTGCCGGGGCCGCGCCCCTTCAGCGGGAACAACTTGCTCGGTGGTTACTGAGCGTTGGTGGCGTTGTCGGCGGCGTTCGCTGCGCCCTCGGCCGTGTTCTCGACCGTCACGTCGTTGACGGTGACGTTGTTCGCATCGATCGAGACGGCGTTGAGGTCCGTTGCGTTCAGATCGGCGCCCGCGTCCAGGTTCTCGGTCTCGAGAGCGAGGTTGTCCGTAGCCGCCGTATTCTCCTCGGTGGCTCCACCGCTACAGGCGGCCAGGGCGGCAGCCGCGACGGCTACGCCAGCAATCCGAAAAAGCTTCATGTCTTTCCTCCGCATATTCTTTTGTGTGGGCCCCCGCTCCCCGACCTCTCCGGATCGGCCCCGGCATTGCTGCCGGGGCCCTAGGGAGTTTTGCCGGACCAAGATCAGCACCAAATGAGAAGAATCTTCTCATCCGGGAAGTGCTCTCGAAAAACCGGACGAGCCGCTACTCCCATTTGCAGGCCGAAGAACGCAATAGGCTGGGCAGAAAAAGCGTCTATCTTGCCTGGCGGGCTTCCCTGCCAGCAATATTCTTCTAAGAAATGGCGATGCGGCAGCTCGATCGTACCGACCGGAAGATCCTCGCCATCATGCAAGAGGATTCGTCGCTTGCCGTGGCCGACGTAGCGGAGCGCGTGGGCCTGTCGCAGACGCCTTGCTGGCGGCGCATCCAGCGACTGAGGGCGGACGGCGTGATCGCGCGGACGGTGTCGCTGGTGCATCCCGAAGCTGTGGGACTCGGTCTCACCGTCTTCATCACGATCGAAGCGCTCGACCATTCACCCGACTGGCTCGACCGGTTCACTGCGGCGGTCTCGGCAATGCCGGAAGTGATGGAGGTCCATCGCATGGCGGGCGACATCGACTATCTTCTGCGTGTCGCGGTCGCCGACATGGCAGCATTCGACGCCTTCTACCGTGATCTCATCAAGGCTGTGCCGCTGAAGAACGTCTCCTCCCACTTCGCGATGGAGCGGGTGAAGGCGACCACGGCCTATCCCCTCAACACGGCCTGAGCGGCGGCTGGCACTCGACCCCCGCAGTGCCTACATTCGGGCGATGTCTTCCTGGTTTCCAAAGCCTGTCGGGCCCCGCGCCGCCTTTGCCGATCTGCGTGCATTCATGCGCCAGCGCGGCCGCGAGAAGCTGATCGGCGCTCTGCTGGCAGTGCTCGTTACGACTATCATCGTCATCGAATTCCTGGTCGACTCCAAGATCAACACTGCGCCTCCGCCGACGGTCGTCTATGCCGACAGCTGGTCGGTCGATCGAACGGACGCCGAGATCGTCCGGCAGCAGAAGGTCGATCAAGCTAAGAGGGACGCAGCCGCGAAGGAGAAGCAGCGGCAGTTCCAGAAACTGGAAAAGCAGCTCGGAATGTGAACGGGCATAGGGGGACGCCAGACACGCGTTTCATGGCTGAGGCAGTGCGGCTCGGCGAAGCCGCACGCGGGCGGAGCGCGCCCAATCCCAACGTCGGCTGCGTGATCGTCTCCGACAAAGGCGACGTGGTCGGACGCGGCGCGACGGCCGTTGGTGGCCGGCCGCATGGGGAGGCGATTGCGCTTGAGCAGGCCGGCGGCAGGGCCAAGGGTTCCACCATCTACGTCACGCTGGAACCGTGTGCGCATCAGAGCCCGCGCGGGCCCGCCTGTGCGGAGCTCCTGATCAAGGCGAAGCCCGCGCGTGTAGTCATTGCGCTGAAGGATCCGGACAGACGCACCTCCGGCAAGGGCATCAGGCGGCTGCGCGGGGCCGGCATCGACGTGAAGCTGGGCGTCGGACGCAAGGCGGCGGCGGAATCGCTCTCCGGCTGGCTGACGCGACTGGAGCTTGGACGGCCCCGCATCACACTGAAGCTCGCCCTCTCGATAGACGGGAAGATTGCCCTGCCTTCCGGCGAAAGCAAATGGATCACGGGCGAGGATGCGCGCAAGCACGTGCATCTGGAGCGCGCGCATTCCGACATGATCCTCGTCGGCCGCGGCACTTACCTGGCCGATGCGCCGAAGCTGGATGTGCGGCTCCCGGGGCTCGAGGAATGGTCGCCTCGGAGGGCGCTGCTGACTCGCGGCGAAAAGGTCGACGGATGGGAAATCCTGCAATCTCCGGACGATGTGTATCGACTTCATGACGTCAACGACCTGCTGGTCGAGGGCGGATCGGCGACAGCGACAGCCTTCCTTTCCGCGGATCTCGTGGATCGAATCCTCATTTATCGGGCACCCATCATCGTCGGCGAGGGCAAGTCGTCCTTCGGCTATGTCGGTCTTGACGCGATCGCCGATGCGCATGGACTGTGGGTGACGCGCGACGGCCGCTCGCTTGGCGTCGATCGGCTCGAAGTTTACGAGCGGAAGCGCGGGGCCTAAGCGGCAGCCATGTTCACGGGCATTGTCACTGATGTCGGCGAAGTTGTCAGCGCGGAGCACCGCGGTGACCTCCGCCTGCGCATCCGTACCGGCTACGACCTCTCGACCGTCGACCTGGGCGCGTCGATTTCCTGCTCGGGCGTATGCCTCACGGTGGTCGACAAGGGAGAGGACTGGTTTGCGGTGGACGTCTCTGCCGAAACCATCTCGCGGACGGCGAAGGACCTGTGGCGGGAAGGCGCAAGGCTGAACCTCGAGCGGCCGTTGCGGATGGGCGACGAGTTCGGCGGTCATATCGTCACCGGCCACGTCGACACCGTCGGCGAAGTGATCGGCGTCTGCGCCGAGGGTGATTCCAGCCGGATCGGCATTCGCGTCGACAGGGCGCTTGCGCCGGCAATCGCGCAGAAGGGCTCCATTACGCTCGACGGCGTGTCGCTGACCGTCAACGACGTGCGCGAGGCCGAGGACGGGACGCATTTTTCGGTCAACGTGATTCCTCACACGGCCCGCGAAACGACACTAGGCGATCTCACCCAAGGCCGACAGCTCAATGTCGAGATCGACGTCATCGCGCGCTACATCGATCGTATGCTTGCCGCGCGCGCACAATAGGAACATCGCTGTTCCTTCTTTCCATCACATTGCAATGTGATTATGTGCACGCCATGAGCACGAATCTTATCGATCGGCTGAACGCCATCGTCGAAACCGGCGAGGTCAGCCGCGCCGCTTTGGCCCGCGCCGCGGGTCTTCATCCCAACTCGCTGCGCAAGCTCGGCTCTTCCGAATGGAATCCGACGGCGGACACGCTGGGGCGGCTGGAAAAGCTGCTGCAGCGCGGGAACACGGAAGTGCTGGTCGGCACGGAAGCGATCATCAACGAAGCGCGCAACGGGCGGATGTTCATCCTGGTCGACGACGACGACCGCGAGAACGAGGGCGATCTCGTCATCCCCGCTCAGATGGCGACACCCGAGGCCATCAATTTCATGGCGCGACACGGCCGGGGCCTGATCTGCCTCGCGCTCACGAAGGACCGGGCCGACACGCTCGGCCTTCAGCCGATGGTCAACAACAACCGCAGCCGCAACGAGACCGCCTTCACCGTCTCGATCGAGGCAAAGGAAGGTATCTCCACCGGGATCAGCGCGGCCGACCGTGCCCGCACCATCGCCGTCGCGATCGACGCGACGCACGGCCCGGATCAAATCGTATCTCCCGGTCACGTCTTCCCGCTCGTCGCCAAGCCTGGCGGAACCTTGGTTCGCGCCGGCCATACCGAGGCGGGCGTCGACATCGCGCGGCTCGCGGGCCTCAATCCCAGCGCCGTGATCTGCGAAATCATGCGCGACGACGGCAGCATGGCACGCCTTGACGATTTGATGGACTTCGCGCGCACCCACGGCCTCAAGATCGGGACCATCCGCGACCTGATCGCCTATCGCCTAAAGAAGGACCACATGGTCGAGCGGGCCGCCTCGACGGCCTTCATGTCGAACGGCGGCGCGGAGTGGCAGGCGCAGGTCTTCCGCGACAAGGCGACTGGCGAGGAGCAGCTCGCGCTGGTCCATGGCGCCCTCGACGTGACCCGACCGGTGCTGGTGCGCATGCACAGCCTCGACCTGTTCGCCGACGTGCTCGGCGAAGCCAGTCCTCGTTCGGGCCTCCTCCAGAGTTCGATGCGGATGATCGAAAAGGAAGGGTCCGGCGTGATCGTCGCCTTGCATGCAGCAGCGCCTGGATCGCTATCGCGCTCCGCCGATTTCCGCGCCGGCAAGCCGACCGAGGGACCGGCGCTCAGGAGCTACGGCATCGGCGCGCAGATCCTCGCGGCGCTCGGGATCCACCAGATGATCCTGCTCACCAACACGCATCATTCCCCGGTCGCGCTCTCCGGCTACGGGCTGGAGATCGTGGAAGAGCGCGCGATCGAGGGGGTGAACTGACGTCATGGCAACCGTTCTGATTGTCGAGGCGCGCTTCTACCCGCACCTCAACGACATGCTGCTGGATGGTGCTCGCACTGCAATCGAAGCAGCCGGCCACAAGCATGAGACGATCACCGTCCCCGGCGCGCTCGAGCTGCCCGCCGCTATCTCACTGGCCGCAAGGAGCGGGCGTTTTTGCGCTTTCGTAGCGCTCGGGGTCGTGATCCGCGGTGAGACCTATCACTTCGAGGTCGTCGCCGAGGAAAGCGCCCGCGCACTCATGGACCTGACGCTCGACGGATTCGCCATCGGCAACGGCGTCCTCACGGTCGAAAATGAGGAACAGGCAATCGTGCGCGCCGATCCGAAGCAGCTCGACAAGGGCGGCCACGCCGCGCGCGCCGCCCTTTCGCTGCTCGAGCTTCGAGAGACGTACGGAGCCTAGGCGGCCTCTGCCTGGCCAAGCGCCGGGTAATCGACGTAGCCCTTCGCATCGCCTGAGTAGAAGGTGGAGACATCACCCGGGCTGAGCGGTGCGGCGACCGCAAGGCGATGGACGAGGTCAGGGTTGGAGATGAACGGCCGTCCGAAGCTGATGCCGTCGGCGACACCCTCGGCGAGGCGCTCGCGGGCGCTCGGTCCGTCATAGTCGCTGTTGAGCAGGATCCTGCCGGAATAAAGGGGCCGCATCGCAGGACTGACCGGTTCCGTCGGGACCGCGCCTGCCGACGTGGGCTGGTGCGCTTCGCGAAGCTCGATCCACGGCAGCTTCAGCTCCTCGAGCCGCTTGGCCAGCGCGATGAACAAGGGGATGGGATCGGAATCTTCGACGCCTTGGGAATAGATGTTCGGGGAGAACCGGATGCCGACGCGATCCATGCCTATCGCATCGCCCACGGCCTGCAGCACCTCCGTCACGAAGCGCAGGCGATTGTCGATCGAGCCGCCATATTCGTCGGCGCGGAAGTTGGCTCCGTCGCGAAGGAATTGATCGACGAGATAGCCGTTCGCGCCATGCACCTGTACGCCGTCGAAGCCTGCGGCCACAGCGTTGCGGGCCGCAGTCGCATAGTCGCGGACGATCCGCTTGATGTCCCCGCGGTTCAGTTCGCGCGCTTCCACATAGGGCTTCTTTCCCTCGTAGGTGTAGGCGAAGTCCGGCGCTGTCGTGGCCGACGAACTAACCGCCTGACCGCCGCCGAGATCCGGATGGACGAGCCGTCCCATGTGCCACAGTTGGGCTACGATCTTTCCGCCACCGTGATGGACCGCTTCGGTCACCTGCTTCCAGCCTCGGACCTGCTCTTCGTTCCAGAGACCGGGCGCGTTCGGCCAGCCGAGACCTTCGCGGCTGATCCCGGTCGCTTCGGAGATGATGAGCCCGGCGCTCGCGCGCTGGGTGTAATAGGCAGCCATCAGCTCGTTGGGGACCGCTTCGCGGTTGGCACGCGCCCGCGTTAGCGGGGCCATCACAATTCTATTGGCGAGCTCTATGGCGCCGAGCTCAAGCGGATCGAACAAGGTGGGCATTTGAAGGCCTTTCATTGTGACGGAACCCCCTTGTTCCAAGGCATCACAAATCGCTTTTCGACGTTCCCCTTTCAATCTAAAATCGGACCGGCAGACCATAAGTTGACTTTATGGTGTCGCCGACCCGTTCGGGCTTTCACGGCGATCGGGAAGGCCCTAAGCGCGCTTCGTGGACCGAAGCAAAGCCCATCCTCTCGCCTTCCTCGCGCTCCTCACGGGCAGCAGCTTTCTCGCATTCGGTCCATGGCTGGTGCGCCTGTCCGGGACCGGGCCAGTCGCGGCTGGATTCTGGCGTCTCGCGCTCGCGCTTCCGTTCCTGTTCCTGATCGCCCGCGTCGCTGGCCAGCCGGCGCACTGGCCGGGCAAGGCGGTGGCGGCGCTGGTCGCACTGGCCGCCTTCTTCTTCGCAGCGGATCTGGCCGCCTGGCACACCGGCATTCACATGACGAAGCTCGGAAATGCCACGCTGTTCGGCAACGTTTCCAGCTTTGCGTTCGCGGCCTGGGGCCTGTGGCTCGCGCGCCGGTGGCCGTCGCGCACTCAGGGTGCCGCTTTGCTGCTCGCCGCGCTTGGCGCCGGTCTGCTAATGGGAAGCAGCGCCGAACTTTCGGCGCGGAACCTTCACGGAGACCTTCTCGCGCTTCTCGCCGGCGTGCTTTACGCCGGATATCTGATCGCGGTGGAGCGGGCGCGCGGAGTGCTGGCGCCGGTTCCGCTGCTCTTTCTTGCGAGCGCGTTCGGCGCGGCGATGCTCCTCCCGTTCGCATTGCTGATGGGCGAGCAGGTCATTCCCGAGAATTGGACGTTCGTATTCCTGCTGGCGCTCAGCAGCCAGGTGCTTGGGCAGGGCTTGCTGGTCTATGCCATTGGCCATGTGCCGCCGCTGATCGTCGGGCTGACATTGCTCACTCAGCCGGCGATTTCTGCGCTGGTCGGCTGGGCGATCTACGGCGAGACCTTATCGCCGCTCGATTGGATCGGGGCGCTGGCGATCGGCGCGGCGCTGGTGCTCGTGCGGATCCCGCAGCGGGGCTTGCAACCCGCGCCGCAAGCGACGAGTTGAGCGCGCATGGACGAGCAACCGAGTCCACTTCAGGAAATCCGCGAGAAGCTTGCGCTGGCCGTCGGCGAAAATGCCGTCTTCGATGGATGGACCAACATGGCAGTCGATGCGGCGGCGGGCCAAGTCGGTGTCGAGCCGGCCCAAGCTCGGCTGGCTATGCCCAAGGATCAGGCGGGCAAGATCGACCTCTATTTCCGAGCGGTCGATCGCGAGCTGCAGGCCTGGTTCACGCCGGAGCGGCTCGAAGACCTCAAGATCCGCGAAAAGATCCGCGCGATCGTCTGGAAGCGGCTGGAGATCATGGCGCCGGCACGCGAATCGGTCCGCCGTGCGCTGTCGATCCTCGCCATGCCGCAGAATCTGCCGACGGGCCTCAAGGCGAGCTGGCGGACGGCGGACGTGATGTGGCGAATTGCCGGCGACACCAGCACCGACTTCAACCATTACACGAAGCGCGTGACGCTTGGCGGGGTCTATGCCTCGACCCTCCTCGTCTGGCTCGACGACCAGACGGAGGGCTGGAGCGAGACAGCCGCCTTCCTCGACCGGCGCATCGACGACGTGATGCAGTTCGAGAAGTTCAAGGCGCAGTGGAAGGGGCAGGAGCACTTCAACGTGTCCCGCTTTCTTGGACGCCTGCGCTATCCGGCGCGGTAGCGCTTCTCGTTATTGATAATCATTCGCAGGATGCTATGCGCCAGAGCATGGTAGCCGTGATCCTGCGCCCCTTCTTCTGGTTCACTCTCCTCGCGGCGTTGACCGTTTCCGTTCCGGCCCAGGCCGCGACAGCGGCACAAGAGGTTCAGACGAACTGGCGGCTGCTCGACTATATTGCAGTCGACTATCGCGAGGCCGTCGCCGGGGGGCGGGTGATCAACCCGCTCGAATATGACGAAATGGTCGAGTTCTCGTCGTCGGTTTCGGCGAAGCTCGCGGCGCTTCCGGTCAAGCCGGAGCGGGCGAAGCTGATCGAGGATGCGCGGGCGCTGGAGTCGGCGGTCGCCGCCAAGGCCGAGCCCAGCGACATCGCGCGGCGCTCGAAGACCTTGGCCGCCGAGCTACTCGCGGCCTACCCGGTGCCCATCGCTCCGGCACAGGCACCCGGTCTCACCCGCGGCGCTGCTCTTTACGCACAAAACTGCGCATCCTGCCACGGCGCGAAAGGCGAAGGTCCGCCGCCAAAGTTCGCCAAACTCGACCCGCCGCCTATCGCCTTCGCCGACCGTCAGCGGGCGCGCGAGCGAAGCGTCTTCGGCCTCTATCAGGTGATCACCCAGGGCCTCGAAGGCACCGCGATGCAGAGCTTCGCCTCGCTGCCGGAAGAGGACCGCTGGGCCCTCGCCTTCCACGCGGGAACGCTCGCCTATGGCGACGCCGGCGCGGGTGAGCGGATTTGGCGCGAGAATCCTGCGATCCGTGGCTTGGTTCCCAACCTCGCCGCCTTGGTCGCGCTCACCCCTGCTGAGCTGGAAGCGCGGATCGGAGCGGACAAGGCCGCGGCGGTGATAGCTTTCTTGCGGGCCAACCCGGACGCCCTGAACGCCGGGGCAGGCGGCTCGAATGCCTCGCTCAAGTTGGCCCGTGACCGGCTTGGTGAGAGCCTTGCCGCCTACGCTCGCGGCGACCGCGCCGAGGCGAACCGGCTCGCTCTGTCAGCCTATCTGGACGGCTTCGAGCCCGTCGAAGCGGTGCTCCAGACGCGCGACGGCGGTCTGATGCTGCGCGTCGAGCAGGCGATGGCCGGCTTCCGCCAAGCCATCGTGCGCGGCGAGAGCGAAGCGCAGGTGCGCCAGCGGCTGGACGCCACCGATGCCTTGCTCGACCAGGCAGAGGCGGCGCTCGCTCCCGAAGCCGAAAGCGACATTGCCACGTTCCTTGGCGCTTTCGCGATCCTGCTGCGCGAGGGCCTGGAGGCGCTCCTCGTGGTGATTGCGATGATCGCCTTCCTGCGCAAGGCGGAGCGCACCGAGGCACTGCCTTACGTCCACGGCGGCTGGGTCGCCGCGCTGCTCGCCGGAATCGCGACCTGGTTCGCGGCCACCTACCTGATCAGCATCAGCGGCCAGAGTCGCGAGCTCGCCGAAGGGGTCGGCGGACTGCTCGCCGCATTGGTCCTGCTGTGGGTCGGCGTGTGGATGCATGGTAAGGCGCAGGCCGACGAATGGCGCCGCTACATAGCCGCAAAGATGCAGGGAGCCTTGTCGCGCGGCTCCGCCTGGTTCCTGTTCGCTCTCGCCTTCATCGTCGTCTACCGCGAGGCGTTCGAAACCATCCTTTTCTATGCGGCGCTGTGGACCAGCGGCAACGGGATGACGATTCTGGCTGGCGCCGTGACTGCGGTCGTTCTGCTCGCCGCCATTGCCTGGGCGATGCTGCGGCTGAGCAAGACGCTGCCGATCACCCAGTTCTTCCGCTACAGCGCGATCCTTATTGCGGTCCTGGCCGTAATACTCGCTGGCAAGGGCGTCGGTGCGCTGCAGGAAGCAGGCACCTTCAGCATCACTCCCGTTGCCGGGGTGCCGCGGATCACCCCGCTCGGCCTGTTCCCGACGCTGGAGTCGCTCGGTGCGCAATTGCTGATGATCGCCGCACTGGCGATCGGCTTCCGTACCGCTGGCCGAGGGCGCACGGAGCCCCTGGCGGCGGAATGAACCATTGGATTTCGCGGACCGCGGCGCTTAGGAAAGCTTGAACCCTCAGGGAGGAAAGAAATGGCGGGCGTGAACAAGGTAATCCTGGTCGGCAATCTCGGCGCGGATCCGGAAGCCCGTTCGCTGAACAACGGCGGCGAGGTGGTGAACATTCGAGTCGCCACTTCGGAGACATGGAAGGACCGTGACGGCAACCGCCAAGAGCGGACCGAATGGCACAATGTCGTGATCTTCAACGAGAACCTGGGCCGGGTCGCGAAGAGCTATTTGCGCAAGGGCAGCAAGGTCTACCTCGAGGGGCAGCTGCAGACCCGGAAGTGGCAGGACCAGTCGGGCAACGATAAATATACGACCGAGGTCGTGCTGCAGAAGTTCCGGGGCGAACTCGTCCTCCTCGACAGCCGTGGCGAAGGCGGCGGCTCGGGCGGTGCCTTCGGAGGCGGCGGCTACGGCGACGATTTCGGCGGGAGCAGCAGCGGCGGCTCGCAGCGCCAGCAGCGTCCTCAGCCGGCGGCGTTCGACACCGACCTCGACGACGACGTCCCCTTCTAGGGCTGGTCCGAATCGCTCCGCTTCAGCTTGGCTAGCGCCGCGAACGGACCTGCTTCGGCTTCCGTCAGAACGCCCGCTTCCTTGAGCGCAGCCTCGGCCCCCGCGCTCCGCGGATAAGGATCGAGCCCGAGCGCCAAGCTGTCGGCGATCGCGCTTCCGAGATCGATCGCAGATCCGTCGTGGAAAACCACGTCGCAGTCGGATTCGACCAGCTCGATCTCCTCGTCAGGGCCTTCAGCCGAAGGCTCCGGCAGGAAATAGATGTCGAAAGCTTCGTCGACGTGCGCTTCGACCGGGTCGCCGGTGACGACGCAGCTCTGGCACAGCCCAGCCTTCAGCCGCCCGCGCGCGCGAACCATTTCGCCTTTCCGCTCAAGGGTCGCATGGGCCTCCAGGCGCTCGATCGAAGGCAGGCCGAGCCGGTCCGCAACCTTTAGGCGCTCGCCTTCGTCGGCGGCGAGGTCGATCCGCTCACCATCGCGAATCTGATTGAGAGGAAGCCGGTGTGCAAAGTCTTCCGTCATGACATCCTCCCTTCTGAGAGATCGCCGAGTCCGGTCGCCGCCAGTCGTTGCCACAGGCTTTGGAGCGCCGATTCGCTGTGGCGGACGGCGTCGGCGCTGGGTTCCTCGTCGAGGTAGAGGCTTCGTTTGACCTCGACCGTCCAGTCCGAATCGGAGCTGGCGAGGGCGCGCCACCGGGCCACCCGTCCGGCTACCGCTCCGACGAGCCCGCGTACCTGCTTTCCGAGAGTCGGGTCGCCCAGGCCCATTTCGCGCAGCTCCGCATCGAGCGTCTCCACCATCCGTTCGGTGAGGGTGACGGTCGCCTGGGCGCCTTCTTCGCCGTCCTGCTCCAGCCGAAGGGTGATCAGCGCTACGATCGTGGCAAGCACCGCGAATCGGCCGTTCACCGTGTCGGGAACCTCGCCTTCGAGGAACCAGTGCGTTCGCCGCGCCTCCGCGACGGCGAGATCGAATAGCGCATGCCCGCGCTTCGGCCCGCCCGTTAATCGTGCGAACAGGGCGCTGATCATAGGGCTCCTCTTATCTGCGGGTTGCGCCTAGGGACGCGGGCCGCATATTGAGGCGGCACCGCCGTTGCGCAAGCGACCGGCGGATATCGGGAGTATGTCCAATCATGAAGTTTGCGGTTTCCAAGGTCGCGACGGCACTCGTCGGCACGGCAATGCTGGCCGGATGTGCTGGCATCACCACGCGCGAGCACCGTGGCTATGTGATGGACGAACAGCTGACGACCGGACTGCAGGTCGGCGTCGACAACAAGCAGTCGGTCGAGAAAACGCTCGGTCTTCCGACGTTCACCGGCACGTTCGACAAGAACGACTGGTATTATGTGTCTCGCGACACGCGGTCGTTCGCCTTTCGCAATCCCAAGGTCACCGACCAGACGGTGCTGCATGTCCGCTTTGACCAGGCCGGCAATGTCGCTGCGGTCGATCAGATGGACGAGAAGCTGATCGCCTCAATCAACCCGAACAACGACCGAACTCCGACGCTCGGGCGCGAGCGCGGCTTCTTCGACGAGCTGTTCAACAATATCGGCACGATCCGTCAGCCTGGCCTGCCCGGCAGCCAGGGACAGTAATCTTCCTAAGCGCCGCGCTTTCGCTTAGGCGATGCGCATGACCGCAACGCCCGCCGGCATGACGTATGCCGATTATTTGGCGCTCGACCAGCTTCTCACCGCGCAGAAGCCGCTGTCGGACCTCCACGATGAAATGCTCTTCATCGTCATTCACCAGACCAAGGAGCTGTGGCTGAAGCAGATGCTCCACGAGCTCGACCTGGCAATCGAGCTGGTGGATCAGGACCGCTTCGCGCCCGCCTACAAGGCGATGGCCCGTATCGGCCGCATCCAGGCGGTGATGACCATGTCCTGGGACGTGCTGTCGACACTGACGCCGGTCGATTACATGGCCTTCCGCCACGTGCTCGGGACGTCGTCGGGCTTCCAGTCGGCACAGTTCCGCGAACTGGAATTCAAGCTCGGCCTGAAGGACCCGCGCTTCCTTGATTTTCACAAGGACGTACCCGAAGCGGCCGCCCGACTGAAAGCCGCCTTGGAAGGGCAAAGCCTGCGCGAGGCTAGCCATGCGGCGCTCGAGCGCGCAGGTTTCGATCTCGGCGACCGTTCGGAAGAATCCGTCTCTGCGGCCTGGCTCGAAGTCTACCGCGACGCGGATCGATGGTTCGATCTCTACCAGCTGGCCGAGAAGCTCGTGGATATCGACGACGCGCTCGCCGGCTGGCGTCACAAGCATGTGCTCACCGTCGAGCGGATCATCGGCAACAAGCCCGGTACCGGCGGTTCGGCGGGTGCGCCGTACCTCAGGTCCACGCTCGAGAAGCGCGCCTTCCCGGAGCTTTGGTCCCTGAGAACGTCGCTTTGAGCTTCAAGCCGCTTTTCGCGCGGAGCCTCGGCGCCGATCCCGATCGGCTGCACATGGCCGCGCACAGCCATCATTTGTGGCCGGACGTCAGCTTCGAAGGACAGGTCGAATGTTGGGAAGATGCGGCGCGGCTCGCCGACCGCAAGTGGGACCGCATCATGGACGAGGCCTGGCCCGAGGCTCAGGGCCATGTGGCGGACGAACTCGGTACGGCAATGCCGGACGCGGTCGTTTTTGCGCCGAACACGCATGAACTTCTGGTCCGGCTGTTTGCCGCCGCCTCATCCAGCTGGCCAATCCGTGTCCTGACGACCGACGGAGAGTTCCACAGCGCCCGGCGGCAGTTCGCGCGATGGGAAGAAGCCGGCGCGGCCGTCGTCGAGCGCGTCCCCACCGAACCGTTCGACAGCTTTTCCGGCCGCTTTCTCGAGACGGCGCGATCGGGCTCTCATGACTTCATCTTCGTCAGCCAGGTGCTGTTCGGGAGCGGGCGCCGGTTCGATCTGGTCGACGATCTGGCCGCGCTTGGCCGGCCCGAAGGGCCGTGGGTGGTTATCGATGGCTATCACGCGTTTATGGCGATCGAGACGCCCTTCAGCGACCTGACCGCGAGCTCAGCATTCTACGTCGGCGGCGGCTACAAATATGCGATGTCGGGTGAGGGCTGCGCCTTCCTCCACGCGCCACCGGGCTTCGGCGACCGCCCTCGGATCACCGGCTGGTTCGCGGAGTTCGAGGACCTCACGCTTCCTCCCGGCTCCGTCGGGTACCGCAAGGACGCGATGCGGTTCATGGGGGCGACGTTCGATCCATCGGGCCTCTACCGGTTCAATGCGGTGAGACGGATGTTGTGGGAGAACGGCCTCACGACCGCTCGGATCTCGGCTCATGTCGCACGGCTACAGGAGCGTCTGGAAACGGCGGTCGAAGGCACGAAGTTCGGCGACGCCGAGCGGCTGAACCGCCCTGGGGATGCGCGCTTCCTCGCGTTCCGGACTCCCGACGCGCAGCGCTGGTCGGCGGAGCTCCAGGCCCGCAACTGCATCACCGATGTGCGCGGAGACGTGCTTCGCATCGGGCTCGCGCTCTATCATGACGAAGGGGATATCGACGCCTTCGCGAGGATGGCCGCCGAGCTCCGCTAGGCTTGCAGCCCACGCCGCAGGAGGTGGTTCGCGACACGCGTGATCTCGTCCGGCGCGTCCCTGCCCCAAACCCCGAAGCGGAGTCCTAGAAAGACGTTCATCCCCATGATCGCCCACGCTTCGACCTCGGTCGCAAGCGGCGATTCAATGGTGGCGATCTCGCCCTTGTCCTTCCCAGCCTCAAGCCGCGCAGCGATGCGCTCGGCCGTGGTCACATAATGCTTCCGGAATCCCTCAGGGTCGACGAACTCCGCCTCGTCGATGATCCGATAGACTTGCCGGTGAGTGCGTACGAACTCCAGGAAGGACGCCAATGCACGGCCCTCTCCGTCCAGGGCATCTGTTGCATCGGCGAGCACTGGCGCCACATGGTCGCGGACCTGCGCCGACATGTCGCGGACCAGTTCCTGGAACACCGCCTCCTTGCTGTCGAAGTAGGTGTAGAATGTGCCGAGGGCGACGCGAGCGCGGCTGGTGATCCCGACAATCGAGCCTTCGGAAAAACCTTTCTCTCCGAACTCCTCGAGCGCTGCGTCCAGGATCTTGCGAAGGGTGCGCTGCCCGCGCGCCGTGCGCGGAGCCTTGCCCTCGCTTGCGGGACTATGTTGCACGTTAGCCGCGCTCGCTTCGGATGCGCTCGTATCGCCCAATCGGCCCCCTTGAGTCCCCCGCCGGTTCATGCCAAACCTGAAAGCCGGTTCAGGTTTCATAACCGGAAATCAGGCCGCGTGGCAACTGGCGGCCGCGGGGAGAGAATAGGGGAGATTATGATGGCCATGAAGTCGGTCAACGGTGCGCGTTGCGCCATGCTTGCGTCGATTTGCATGTCGGCACTGGCGATTTCTGCGCAGGCGGTCGCACAAGATGCACCTCCGCCGACGGATCCGGCTCCAGGCGCGGAAGTCCCGACCGCGGAGG
>Ga0307414_10000833_pt1 | contig 15729 bp, 12 predicted proteins | sample DK1Ometagenome_FD_203804 | JGI IMG/M metagenome (GOLD analysis project Ga0307414, IMG submission 203804) | Maize rhizosphere microbial communities from greenhouse at UC Davis, California, United States - DK15-O-3 | ecosystem: Host-associated > Plants > Roots > Rhizosphere > Soil | place: USA... | reverse complement strand
CTAGTTATTACCTAGAAGGTAAATAAGCGGCGAGGTTACCGCGGGCAATATGGCTATGATGTCCTTCAGTCTACGGCGCGCAACACTATCTCCGACCACGACAACGTCATTCGCGTAAATACGCGGGTCATCGTAGTTGCCCCGACGGATCGCGGCAACATTGTATACGCCCGCATAACGTTGGCCGGCGACAGTACGAAGCAATACAACGTCGTCGATCTTGGCGAATTCCGACATTCCCTTTGCACTGGCTATTGCACGCGTCAGCGTCATATCCCCCAATAGAGGATAAGTCCCTGGCTCAATAACCTGACCGTCCACTGTGACGATTTGACTGGTCATTTGCTTCACGTTCACCGAGACACGAGGGTCACGCATATAATTCGCACGAAGCCGCTCGGCGATGAGGGCCGCCAATTCCTCGGGGGTGTTGCCTGCGGCGCTTATCGATCCCGCCAATGGTATCGCGATGCGACCGTTCGCATCGACGACTATTTCGCGCGCGACGACGTCCTCAAGTCCAAGGACGTCCACGATTAGAACGTCGTTGGGACCCACGAAATAGGACCTAAGGGTCGCGGACGTATCGCCGCCACCAGGCTCCGGAAGGCGCGCAGTGTGCACAACCCGGACTTGGCCGGTTTCCCCGACCCTGCCGCCGTCGGGGCCGTACGTGCATCCCGCGAGCAGCGCAATCGCAACAATCGCTGTTCTTTTTATGCGCACTTCATCTGTCCGTCGAAAGCCTTCTGTAGCGCGACCCGTTGGCGCGCGACGATGTTCCGCCTGATGATAAGGATTTGAGTTATGGTCAATCTCTTTCCGGGCAAGCGCCAAAAGCGCGAACACCTCAAAGGCGCAACGGGCCGTTGTCAAATTGAAAGTTTGACGGGCTAGCCTGCGACTGGGCTGGTCCGGCTCGACCGGCCAGTCTTTCTTGTTCGGCAATCCAGTCGACGACTTGGGGCGCTGCCGCATACTCAGGGACGAGTTCGCGCAGAAGGTCACGAACAGGACCGACGTCATGGCGTGCGATTGCGTCTTGGAGTTTAATCAGATCCTTCCTCAAACGTTCGGCTTGGGGAAAGGCTTCCGATGCCTTCATGATTCTTGGATGCTCCGTGCAGACCGGGTCGTTCCCAATCAGCACCTCCTCGTAAAGCTTTTCACCTGGGCGCAAGCCGGTGAAAACGATCTCAACGTCGCCTTCCGGGTGATCGTCGTTGCGAACTTGCAACCCTGAGAGTTCGATCATGCGTTCGGCAAGCTTTAGGACCTTGACCGGCTCGCCCATGTCGAGAACAAAGACCTCCCCCCCCCCCGCCATTGCGGCAGCGTGGAGAACTAGCTGGGCCGCTTCCGGGATAGTCATGAAGAAGCGCGTTATTTCGTGATGAGTAACGGTGACGGGGCCACCGGCCGAGATCTGCTGGCGAAAAAGCGGAACGACCGATCCGCTCGATCCTAGGACGTTGCCAAAGCGAACCATGCAAAAGCACGTGGCTGGTTGTTGACTGGCGAGCGATTGGAGTAACATCTCCGCCACGCGCTTTGTGGCGCCCATGACATTCGTTGGGCGAACAGCTTTGTCCGTACTGATCAGGACGAAGGTGCGAGAGCGAAACTCCGCGGCCAGCTTGGCGCAAACGTGAGTCCCAAGGATGTTGTTCCGCGCGCCTTCGATAACGTTGTGCTCTACCAAAGGCACGTGCTTGTAAGCGGCGGCGTGATACACCGTAGCGGGCTTATAGACCTCAAATATCCGGCGCATCCGACTTTCGTCGCATACCGATGCGAGCAACGGCACAACTTCAATGCTTGCCAGCGATGGATCGTTCGCAGCAAAATTCTGAAGTTTGCGCTGAATGGAGTAGAGGTTGAATTCGCTGTTTTCCACGAGCAGGATTTGCGAAGGCCGCGCTGCCAGGATTTGACGGCACAATTCGCTGCCGATTGATCCACCGGCGCCGGTCACTAGGACGCTGACGTCCTTGACGCTGGCCTCGACGCGGCCCGGATTGATGGGCACAGGGTCGCGGCTCAGTAAGTCCTCGATGTCGAGCGGTCGAATATTGGCAACCGAAACCTTCCCGCTGACGATATCCATCAAGCCGGGCAGCGTCTTCACCATAACGCCCAAATGACGAACCTCGGCCACGATTTCGTTGCGGCGCTTGCGGGTCGCGGAAGGGATGGCCAGCATGACCTCTTTGACGTCATATGCCTCGATCAACTGGGCGAGACGCGTAGAATCCCATACGCGCAGACCGTCGATCGTGCTGCCCTGGAGGTCACGAGAGTCATCAATAAAGCCGACGACGCGGTGCTTGTGGGTGTCTGCCAGCGCAGCGGCCAGCTGCCGTCCGGCCGAACCAGCCCCATAAATGAGAGTCCTGGAAAGCGGCCCATCCGTCGTGCGCCGGCCACTGCGACGCCCCAGCTTGCGCACAAAAGCGCGCGAACCGACGATCGCGACCAGCAGTACGATCGGCTGGATTACGCCGACGGTACGTGGAACCCCTTCGATGCCGAATGCAGTAAAGATTGCCGCGTACAATAGTCCGTAGGAAACAACGGCCTGCAGGAGCGTGGCGACAGCGTCCCAGCCGATATGGCGGAACACGATCCGATAAACCCCGGTCATCGCGAAGATGGGTACGGCGAGCAAGAGCGCGCCAATTGCGGCTGGCCAGCCTTGCCCAGACAGGGGGACGAATTCGCCCAGTCGCAGATACATGGCGATCCAGACCGCCAGGATCGCGAGTGCCGCGTCGACGAGAATGGCGATCAGTCGCTTTGCGGAACGAGGCAATTCCAGGACAGGATCGAGGATCCAATCGACCCGCATCAGATTCTCCGCTTTCGAACCTCGGCAATCATGTGGAGACAGCGCCGCGGCGCTGCGGCTCGTAAATGAGGCAGCTGCAAATTCCCAGTATCTTTAGTAGAATTGTTCAGACTGGCGGATAAGATATCTTGTGACGGCACTCGTCCTGTGTGCCGGCTATGTGCCGGCGGCGGACCTGCGCGCGCGTAGTGCCGACAGCAACAGGAAGGCGAGCGCGACATTTTCGCCGATGCACCACCCGGCGGCCATCGCCAGGAGCATCGGCTGCGCGGCGACGAAATAAGTAGCGCCGGCGCCAGCCAAGATTGCCGCCACTCTGGCCGCGCAACTCCAGCTGACAACGTCATTTCGCGCCATCCCCTGCAAGGCCGGTGTCAGGATTCGGCCCGCGATTACGGCGAACACGGCCAGCATCATGACCTGCGTCGGCGCGACCGCCGCCGCGAAAGACGCGCCGAAGACAAGCGTGATCAGTACAGGCAGGAATGGAATGACCGCCAGCGCCACGACTTGCCCGATCGCCCCGAGCGCGAGCGCGTGACGCTGAACCGAGGCATACCCGACCCAGTCGAGATACTTGCTCCACCGATTGAGCAACACTGGCGCGACCAGCGCCACGAGCAGGTTAGGCAAAGTAATGACGAGTGCGGCGATATTGAACAGGCCCGCCAGAGAGAGCGTCTGGTCGACACGGGCCAGAACGGCGTTGGTGAGGAACGGCTGAAAGCCGTAAAGCACCGTCTGAAGCATCACGTTGCCCGATTGCGATCGAAGCAGCGGCCAATCGATCGGATCGCCTTCCTTCAGCGAGCATGCCGCGGCCGGACGCGGGCGCACCATCGGGTAAATTATCGCGAGAGATCCTGCACCGGCAACGAAATAGGCGATCTCGAAGATCAGGTCAGTGCTATTGAGCAGCAACACCGCGGTGGAAAAAATGATTACCCAATGAAGGATCGAGATCACCGAAAATATCGGGCCATCCGTGCGGACGAGCAGCAAGGCGCGGAGAAATGCGAACGCGGTAAATGCCGCGCTGCTCCAGCCGATCAGAACAGCCTGAAGATATATCGTTCCGTCCTCCGGCGAACTCCCTGTCAATGCCAGGAGCGCGAGGTTGATCGGCGGCAGAAGGAGGAGAAGAGCAAGCCCATATTTCCAGACCAGCCGCAGGACGGAGCGATGACCGCGCCCTGTCCGATTCAGCATGATGACGATGGCTGAAGGCAACCCGAGTGAGAAGACCGCAACCTGTAGATCATTGAAGCTCTTCACGAGGGCGAGGCTTCCCTGCGTGCTGGGCCCGGCGAAACGCGACACCAGCAGGGTGGTCATGAGCATAAGCACCATGCCAAGCGACTGAATGACTGAGGTCTGCACGAGCAACCGGCGCATATCAGGCTTGGGCTCGATGTCCGACGGCTTTGGCGGGCGATCCGATCGCAATGGTCTTGTCGGCGATATCGCGTGTGACGACGGAATTCGCGCCGATGACCGCTCCGGCCCCAATCCGCACCCCCGACAAGATCGCGCAACCCCGCCCGATCCACACGTCGGAGCCAATTTCTATGGGCTTGGCCAGCATCGGCTGCAGCGCAATAGGTCGGGTCAGGTCGGAAACGTCGTGGTTTGCGTCGCGGATCGAACAGTATTCACCGACCAGCGTGTCCGCACCGATGGAAACGGCCTCACAACAACTGATGAAGATGCTTTCGGTAAAGGTCGCGTTTTGACCAATACTGAGTACTGCGGTGTCAAGGCAATCAATGGTGACGTTTCGCCCGAAGTACACGTTGGATCCCAACTGCAGTCCGCCGTGCAGGCCTTGGCGTAGCCGGAAACCTCTCTCGACGCGCAGGCCCTGGCCGCACGAACCTCCCGCCATGATAATTAATCGGCGAAGTACTCGTCCCCTCAGGGTGTAGGCGACCTTCGGCCAAAGACGAAACAGCCCGATCACTTCGCCCCTCGGTGCCGCAGGTCGGACCGGCAGGCCACAGAGGGGGTCATGGCTGGCGCAATCGCAACCAGATTATGACGCAAAGAAGCGAAAACCGTTGGCGAGCCACCGAGGTTAGGCCGCTTCGTTCCGCCCGTAGCCGTAGCCGTAGTCGTACCCATACCCGTAACCTGCGCTTGGCTGCTGGAACTTGGTGAGCACGACGCCGAAGATATGCGCGTGAACCGCCTGGAGCCGACCGATGGCCGATTTGACGCCGCGGATCGACACGCCTTCCGCCTCGCATACGAAGACGCAGCCTTCAACTGCTCGCGACAGCAAGGGACCGTCGGCAAGCCCAAGGACAGGCGGAGCGTCGACGACGACGTGGTCGAACCGGGTGAGCAACTGCTCGATCAGGTTCGTCATCCGGTCAGAACTGAGCAATTCGGCTGCACTGGGCGGAGGGGGGCCGGCGGGCATGACACTGAGCCCATTCGAACCCTCGTTGACGATCAGCTTGGACCAGTCGTCCTCGCCTGTCAGGAAGTTGCTGAGGCCCATGGCGTTCTGCATCGCGACGAACTCGTGGATCGATGGCGAGCGCATGTCGGCGTCGAGCAGGAGGACCCGTTTGCCGGTTCGGGCAAGCACGGTCGCGAGTGCGAGACTTGTCGTGCTCTTGCCTTCCGCCGGCCTCGAGCTTGTGACCATGAGCGATCGAGGAACTCCGTGGTCTGTGGTGAAGGCAAGGTTCGACCGAATACTGAGATACGCCTCGGAGAGATCGGTCTTCGCGTCGCGCACCAATTCGATGACGTCCTGGTCGTCGTCCGCGTCGGGTACCGTTCCAAGCAGCGGAAGGTGCAGCTGCTGGGTGATCTGATTTGGATCCCTGAGGCTCTCGTCAATCTGATCCAGAGCAATCACCGCCACACCCGACAGCAACGCGCCGGCGAGGAAAGCCAAGACAAGATTGATGGGCAGGCTCGGCTTCGACGGGCGTTCGGGAACCTTGGCCACATCGATAGTCGCAATGTTGTTTGCGCCCACACCGGCCACGCCGATCTCCTTGTAGCGCTGCAGGAGAGCGTCGTAGAGTTGGCGATTGGTGTCCGCCTCGCGTTGATAGATGTTGTACTGGATCGTATCGCGCTGCTGGCGGTCCAGCCGTCCCTTCAATTGCTCGACCCTGTTGCGCAAGCCGTTCTCTCGGTCGACGGCAGACCTGTAGTCGGCCTGGCGAAGGCTGCTGGCACGACCCGCCTCGCGGTTGGTCAAACGGGTTTCCTCGCGAGCGATGCTTGTGTCCAATGCGTCCATCTGCTCCTTGAGGGCGAGCGCGGGCGGGTAGTCCGGTTCGAATTGTACCAGCATCTGCGCGTAATTCGCTTCGACCTCGGCGCGTCGTTGACGCAGTACCACGGTGGGCGAGCCACTGAGGAGGGGATCCTGCGAGGTCACCCGGTCAGCGCTGGCGCGCAGGCGGGCTTCGGCGGTGACCCGATCGGCAGTGGCCTGGATCAGCTCCTCGTTCAGAACCTCGAGGTTCGTTGCGGCCAGCGTGCTCCCGCCGGAAGCGCCGCCATCCTCCTCCTGCTGGCCGCCCAAGGTCACGATGTCCTTTTCCTCGGCATAGTTGACGACGTCGCGCTCGGAACTCTCGAGCCTGGTGCGCAGGTCCGCCAGCCGGCCTTCCAGGAAGGTGCGGGCGTCGGCGGTGGAGGCGAAACGACGGTCAATGTTGAGGGCGATGTACTGCTGCGTCCATTCGTTGGCTATTTTGGCCGACAAGGCGGCCGAGCCGCTCGTATAGCGCACGTCCACCAGCGACGAGCCGCGGATGGGTGAAATCTCCACGTGTTCGAGCAGCAGGTCAACCGCCTTGTTATCGCGCCGGGTCCGCTCCTCGCGCGACTGTCCGTTGGCCGAGCTACTGTCGAACAATCCGCTGTCCGGATCGAAATCGTGCGCCTCGAAGAACGTGTCGTCCTGGCCAAGCCGCAGCCTGCGGGCCACCCGCTCGGCAAGAGTGCGGGCTTGAAGGAGGTTGTATTGGGTCTGGTAGAATTCGAGGTTCTGACCGGCGTCGACCGACTCGACGCCCTCGACCTGGGTAATGTTCTTCTCTTCGCGGCTAATCTCGATCCGCGCCGTCGCGGTATATTGCGGTGTCGTCAGGAGCGTCAGAACGAGGCCCAACGCCAGCGTGGCCACCATGATGCCGACGATCACCCACCGCCAGCGCAGGACTACCTGCCAGTACTGGAGCAGGATCGGCATTGCCGTCCCAGCCCCTTGCTGCGCGCTCGGGTCTTCCGTCCTAGTCATGCGAAAACTGCTGTCCAACCAACTCGGCCATGTCGAAAATTAAACTCCTTGCAGGGACGCAGGCCGCTGTTTGCGCGGCTTTGTGCAATCCCCTTCTAAGCTAGTACAACCCTTGGCCCATCGAATAATGATCGGCCATCGGCATGGTCGCTAGATGATTTGCTATGCTGCTTCCAGTGCTCTTCTGCCGATGATCCGACGTCGCCCGTCTCCGGCCGATACCTCCACTTCCTCTCCACCATTTGCGGCGTCTGTAGACATCCAACCCATCGACTTCCAGACATTTTCAGGCTTGGCCTGCGGGTTGCCTCGATAGCGTGACAACTGATCATGAACTGGGCATTCAACCGCAATTGCGCGGGGTTCCGCGGCACAGGCCAGGCGTTCGAGGGCAGCGGGTCTTTATCGCGCCCCAGACGCGACATTTGCGCTCCGGCGCGTTGGTCCGAATCCGGTGTAGTCTGCGCTCCGGCGCGTTGGTCCGAATCCGGTGTAGTCGCGAATTGGTCGGGGAATTGCGCCCTAATCAGGGGTTGCAAGATGCCTCTCGCAACCATGGCTAGCCCTCGTTCTCACGTCATTGCGCATGCTCGCCGTCTTCGTACGCCTAGCACGTTGCAACATCAGGACATGTCCACTATCGGCACGTCGGTCTGGGAGCGGGCTTGGTGGTCTCGGCGACACGCCAGTCCTTTCGGGGCTTCGCCTGACGAGGGAGCGAACGTGCAAGCATTCTAAGCGACCGCCACGGCGATGTGGCACCAAGCTCAATTCATGCTGGCCCGGGTTCAATCCCGAGAGCAAACCTGTTGGAGGGACCGACGAGCCTCACCGGCGGTTTTACAAAGAAGCGATGCTTGCCATGATTCGGTTGGGCGCACAGCCCGCCAGCCCCAATTTCCTGTCCAAGGACTCCAGATGACCGAAAACAGTGCCGAAATCCTGCTTCGCAAGATCGGCGAAACGAACGCCCGAATCGGCGTTATCGGCCTGGGATACGTCGGCCTTCCACTTGCTGTCGCTTCCTGGCGGGCCGGGTTCCATGTTACTGGTTTCGACGTCGATTCGGGCAAAATAGACGAGCTGGCCGCAGGCCGGTCGTACATCGGCAGGATAGGGGAGAGCCTGGTTTCGGAAATGGTCGGTAGTGGGCGTTTCACGGCTACCGCGGATTTTGCCCATCTCAGCGCCTGCGACGTGATCGTGATTTGCGTTCCGACGCCGCTCAACAAACATCGCGAGCCGGATCTATCGTATGTGCTCGGCACCGCACGCACGATCGCCCGCCATGCCTGCGGCGGCCAGTTGATCACTCTCGAATCAACCACTTATCCCGGCACGACGCGCGAAGAGGTGAAGCCAATCCTCGAGGCGGGCGGCTTGCGCGGCGGCGCCGACTTCTTTCTCGCGTTCTCGCCTGAGCGCGAGGATCCCGGCAATCCCGACTTCCACACCGCCACCATTCCCAAGGTCGTAGGCGGCGATGGACCGGATGCGCTTGCTCTTGCGCAAGCCTTCTATGGCCGCGTCGTCGAGAGGGTGGTTCCAGTAGCGAGCTGCGAAGTCGCCGAGGCCGTCAAGTTGACCGAGAACATCTTCCGTTCGGTCAATATCGCCCTGATGAACGAGCTGAAGGTGATCTACGATCGCATGGGCATCAATATCTGGGATGTGATCGATGCGGCGAAGACGAAGCCTTTCGGCTTCATGCCGTTCTATCCCGGCCCGGGCCTTGGCGGTCATTGCATCCCGATCGACCCCTTCTACCTGACATGGAAGGCGCGCGAGTATGGCGTCGCCACCCGGTTCATCGAGCTGGCCGGCGAGATAAACACTATGGCTCCCTTCCACGTGGTCGAGAAGGTCGTCGCAGCGTTGAGCGAGCACAAGCAGAAGGCGCTGAACGGCGCTCGCATCCTCATGCTGGGCATTGCCTATAAGAAGAACGTCGAGGATACCCGTGAAAGCCCGGCTTTCGTCCTCATCCATGAGCTGGAAACCCGCGGTGCGTCCGTCGACTACTTCGACCCGTTCGTGCCGGCGATCCCGCACACGCGCGAGCATTCGGAGATGGCCGGCAGAAAGTCAGTGGAATTCGATTCCGATTTCATCGGCACCTACGATGCGGTCCTGATCTGCACCGATCACGATGGAGTGGACTATGCGGCGATCGCCCGGTCGTGCGACCTCGTCATCGATACCCGCAATGTCATGCGCGGTCATTCGCCGGAGCGGCTCGTTCGAGCCTGACAAATGCGCTTCTGGCTAGTTCAAACGGGCGAGGAAATGCCCTGTGACGGAACAGACACGCGTTTGCTCCGCACCGCTTTGCTCGCGGACGAGCTTTCGCGTCGCGGGCACGAGGTCGTGTACTGGAACTCGACATTCAATCACCAGAAGAAGGTCCAGAGGTTCGAGCGGACCTGCCGCGTTCGGCAAAACGGACTGTACGACGCGGTCTTCTTGTATGGCCGTCCGTACAGGCATAATATAGGGTTGGCGCGAGTCCTCAGCCAGCGTGACAATGCTCGCGAGTTCCTTCGGCACGCCAAGGGGCAGCCCTTACCGGACGTGATCCACTGCGGCTTTCCGCCGATCGAATTAATAGCAAACGCCTGCGAATTCGCTGAAATGGCAGGCGTGCCGTCGGTCGTGGACTGCCGGGATATGTGGCCCGAAGTGATTGTCGAGCGGCTATCCCCCGTACAACGGTTGCTCGCCGCGCCCTTGCTGGCGTTGTGGCGCCGCTCGAAGCGATCCGCCCTTCGCTCGGCCACGGCGATCACGGGCGTGTCGAAGGGCTTCGTCGAGTGGGGCCTCGCGGCCGCGGGACGGTCGGCGGGACCGTTGGACAGGGCCTTTCACCTGACGACCGACTCGGAGCCCGTTCCGAACTCCAGCCTGGAGGCCGCGCGGCAGGAATGGCGCGAGTGGTTTACGGACCTGCCGCCCAATTCGCTGATTATCTGCTTCGCGGGAACTTTCTCGCGCCGCCTGGACCTGGAGACGGTCCTCGACGCTGCGGATTTGTTGAGTTCGGACGAGAGGGCCCGCGTCAGGATAGTGCTGTGTGGCAACGGCGACCTGCGAACCGAAATCGCGGAGCGGGCGGCTATGAACCCGGCACTCTTCTATGGCGGCTGGTGCAACCGGGCTCAGCTGGCGGCATTGATGGAGCTATCCTCGATCGGCCTGCTGCCCTATCCGAACACGCCGGACTTTCTGGCGTCCTATCCGAACAAGGTCGGTGAGTACCTGATGGCCGGGCTGCCGATCATGACGGGATTGGTAGGAGCGGTGGCGGACCTGCTTTCGCCGCATGGCCTGCGGGTTGAATACCCGGTCGGAAATGCGGTCGGCATGGTCGAGGTGATCAGATCGACGATGGCGCGCGACGACTTGCCGGCTATGCGCGAGAAGGCGCGGGCGATCGGGAGGTCGCAATTCAATCCGGAGGAGATCTATCCGCGCTTCGCCGACTGGCTCGAGCTCATCGCGCAACCGCGAAGGGATGCTCTATGACCTCGCATTTTGTCGACGTAACCGAGATCGAGGGGCAGCAGATATCCGCCGAACAGCTCGACCGGACTTGCCATCGGTATCACTGGGCAGCCCGCGAAGTTGCAGGCCTGTATGCGGTCGAGGCGGCGTGCGGCTCGGGGCTGGGCCTTGAGCTATTGCTGGAATCGGCGGCGCACCTTTCAGCGGGCGACTACTCCCCGGAAGTACTCGAGTCCGCCCGGGCGACACTGGGCGGCCGCGTCCCGCTGGGCGTCTTCAGCGCCGACGCCATGCCCTTCGCCGATTCGACCCTCGGGGCCGTACTGCTTTTCGAGGCACTCTATTACCTGCCCGACATCGACAAGTTCTTCGCGGAAGCCAGGCGAGTGTTGCGCCCCGAAGGCAAGCTCCTGATCGTGACCTGCAACAAGGATCTGTTCGACTTCAACCCAAGCCCATACACTCATGAGTACCTGGGGGTTGCCGAGTTGTCGGAGCGGCTGCGGAAATGGGGCTTCACTCCGGAATTCGCCGGCTACACCGACGTCTCGAAGACGTCGTTGCGCCAACGCCTGCTGCGGCCGATCAAGGCCCTGGCGGCGCGCGCCAATCTCGTTCCCAAGACGATGGGCGGCAAGCGGCTGCTGAAGCGGTTCTTCTTCGGCCGTCTGCTGACGATGCCTCCGAACATTGCCGGGATTCCGTTTGACTATCAGCCCCCAGTTCCTATCGAACCTAGCCGTCCAGACAGACGCCACAAAGTTATCTATTGCAAGGCAATTCTCGAAAAGGGCTCCGGGCCGGCTACAGCTTCGGGCGAGATGGAGAAACCATGAAGATTCCGTTTTTCGATTACCCCGGCTTGTTCAAAGAGCACGAAGAAGAGTTCATACACGTCACGCACGACGTGCTCTCGCGTGGTGCCTTCATCATGCAAAGGGATCTGCATGAGTTCGAACAGGCAATCGGCGATTTCCTGGGTATGAAGCATGTGCTGGGCGTGGCGGACGGGACCTTGGCGCTGACCATGGCCTTGCGCCTTGCCGGGATTGGCCGCGAGGACGAGGTTATAGTTCCGTCGCATACGTTCGTGGCCACTGCGGCAGCGGTACACCACGTCGGGGCAACCGCAGTCCTGTGCGACTGCGGGCCCGATCACATGATCGACGTCTCCAGTGCCGAACCGCTCGTCAATTCCCGCACAAAGGCGATCATGCCGGTACAGCTCAACGGCCGCACTTGCGACATGGACGAGGTGATCACATTTGCGGACAAGTATGGGCTTAAGATCGTCGAGGACAGCTGCCAGGCGCTGGGAGCGCGCTACAAGGGCCGGCCGGCCGGCAGCTTCGGCGTGGCCGGATCGTTCAGCTTCTATCCGGCGAAGGTGCTCGGCTGTTTTGGCGACGGCGGCGCCCTGGTGCTTGACGACGATGCGAACGCGGCTCTTGCCCGCATGATCCGCGATCATGGCCGCAACCCGGAAACGGGCAAGGTCGAGGTGTTCGGATTAAATGGGCGTCTCGATAACCTGCAGGCCGCGTACATGCTGGTGAAGTTCAAGTATTACGAGCGGGACCTGGAACGGAGGCGCGCCCTGGCGCGGATCTATGTCGAACGGCTGTCGGATCTGGAGGAACTGCTGCTGCCCCCCGGGCCAGATGCGGAAAAGGACCACTATGACATCTTCCAGAACTTTGAGATCGAGGCCGCGCGCCGCGATGAGCTGCGCGAGGCGCTGTCGCAGGCGGGAGTGGGCACCATTATACAATGGGGCGGGCACATGATCCACCAGTTCGAGAAGCTGGGGCTCCGTGCCAATGCACCCTATGCGGAGGCGATGTCCCGGCGGTACATGCTGCTTCCCATGCACCACCTGCTTGCCGATGACGCGGTGCATTACGTTTGTGACCGAATTCGCAACTTCTACGGGCGCTGAGGACGATGACGCAAATTGCAGCGGGCGTGGCCGCGGGATTCAGGACCGAGGCGGAACAGGCCGAAGGTCCGATCAACCAGAAATGTTTCGAGGGCAACCCGACACCGTGGTTGCTCAAGATGGAGAACTTTCCGAAGTACGTCAGGCGTCAGAATCTTACGCGGTTCCTGGCGCTCTACGAAGTCTTCAAGCGCGCGCTTCCAGTGAAGGGATCCGTCGTGGAGTGCGGCGTCAACCACGGCTTCGGCGTCATGACCTGGGCCAAGCTTTCTGCCATTCTCGAGCCGGTCAACCTGACACGCCGAATTTACGGCTTCGATACCTTCGAAGGATTTCCCGGACTGTCCGAGGAAGACCAAGCGCGTGCCGCGGTGAACGTCAAGGTGGGCGACCTTGCCGCGGACTCTTACGAAGAGCTCAATCAGCTAATTGCAGCTTACGACAGTACGCGTTTCCTCGGGCATGTCGGGAAGGTTGAGCTGATCAAGGGGGACGCAACCCGAACGATCCCGCAATTCGTCACCGATAACCCGCATCTGCTGGTGAGCTTGCTGTTCCTGGATTTCGACATCTACGAACCGACGAAGGTCGCGCTGCAGACATTCCTGCCGCGCATGCCAAGAGGAGCCATCATCGCCTTTGACGAACTCGATAACCCGCTTTGGCCGGGCGAGACGTTGGCGATGCTCGAAACACATGTCCACCGCCCGTTGCGGATCGAACGCCTTGAATTCGATCCCTACATTGGGTTCGCCGTGCTGGATTGATCATGCTGTCAAACGATCCCACGCGCGACCCGGTTATTCTGGCGCACCGAATAAGGCGACACGCCGTTGAGATGACCAGCCGGGGGCGTAGTAGCCATATCGGCTCGGTCCTTTCGATGGCGGACATCCTGGGCACGCTTTACGCGCGCGTCCTCAACGTCTTCCCGGAACGGCCCGATCATCCTGAACGCGATCGAGTCATCCTCTCCAAGGGGCATGGCGGCGCGGGCATATATGCCGCGCTCGCCGAACGTGGCTTCTTTCCGGTCGAATGGCTTGCCAACCATTATCAGAACGGATCGATCTTCTCAGGTCACGTCAGCCACAAGGGGGTTCCCGGGGTCGAGCTGTCGACCGGTTCGCTCGGCCACGGTCTTGGCGTGGGGACGGGCATGGCCTTGGCGGCAAGACGTGGCGGCGAAGGTTGGCAAGTCTACGTGGTCATGTCCGACGGCGAATGCGACGAAGGGTCGATCTGGGAAGCGGCGCTGTTCGCCGGCCATCACAAGCTTTCGAAGCTGACTGCTATCATCGACTACAACAAGATCCAAAGTCTGGCGCCCGTTTCCGAGACGCTTGCGCTCGAACCGTTTGCGGACAAGTGGCGCGCGTTCGGCTGGCAGGTCCGCGAGATCGATGGACACGATCATTCGGCGATCGAACTGGCGCTCGCCGGAGCGCAGCCGGCCAGCGACAGGCCAAGTGTGGTCATCTGTCATACCGTCAAGGGCAAGGGGGTGTCCTTCATGGAGGATTCCGTCCTGTGGCATTATCGCACGGCCCAGGGCGAGGAATACGACGCCGCGCTTCGCGAGCTCGATGCGATCGATCCGGAGACGGCCCGTGCGTGACGCCTTCGTTGCCAAGCTGGCAGAGCTCGCCGCCGGAAACCCTCGCATGGCGCTGATCACGGGCGATCTCGGTTTCGGCGTGCTCACCAAGTTCGCGAAGGATTTTCCGGATCAATTCATCAATGCCGGTGTGGCTGAGCAGAACATGACGGCGCTGGCCTGCGGCATGGCCTTGTCGGGCTGGAAGACATACACGTACTCGATCGCCAATTTCACCACCCTGCGCTGCCTCGAACAGATCCGAAACGACGTCTGCTATCATGAAGCAGACGTCTGCGTCGTGTCAGTCGGGGCGGGGTTTTCATACGGCCAGCTTGGCATGTCGCACTTCGCGACAGAGGATCTCGCGATCATGCGCGCCTTGCCCGGGATGCGCGTCGTTACGCCCGCGGAACGCTGGGAAGTCGAGGATCTGACCGAACAACTCTCCGCCGAACCGGGGCCTGCCTATCTGCGGATCGACAAAGGCATCGGCGGCACGGAACGGCGCGACGGAGAACGCGCACGGCTCGGGAGGGCTCGCCTGGTCCGTGAGGGATCCGATGTCTCGTTGCTTTCGGTGGGCGCGATTCTGCGCGAGAGCGTGGCCGCTGCAGAGCGCCTCGCGGAAGTGGGCATTTCGGCAGAAGTGATTTCCTTCCCTTCAATCAAGCCAATCGACGTGGATGCAATCGTCGCTACGGCGCAAAAGACGGGCAGGATGGTGACGGTCGAGGAACATACGGTCATCGGCGGGCTCGGTGCTGCCGTCGCCGAAATCTGCCTTGAAGCGGGCGTTGGAATCAAGGCATTCAAGCGAATCGGCCTTCAGGACCGCTATCCTTCGGTGGTCGGCGACCAGGATTTTTTACGAGCGCATTACGGCATGGACGCGGGCGCGATCGTCGCTGCGGTCGAGTGCATGGTCGGTGCGAGATCGCAATGATGCGCCGTAGTTTCGACGTGGTTGTTTCCGCAATCGCACTTCTCATGCTTGCGCCGCTGCTTGGCGTTATCCTGTTTCTCGTCTGGCGCCAGGATCGTCACTCTCCATTGTATATTGCCGATAGGGCAGGGTTGAACGGGCAGCCCTTCCGGATGGTTAAGATACGTTCCATGGTCGTGAATGCTGACAAGTCCGGTGTGGAATCGACCAGCACCAACGACCGGCGCATCACGCCGCTGGGAAATTTCATCCGACGGTGGAAGATCGACGAACTCAGTCAGCTATGGAACGTGCTGTGCGGCGACATGAGCCTGGTGGGGCCGCGGCCGAACACGCTCAAAGAGGTCGCGACCTATTCCGGGGACGAGATGAGACTACTCGACGTGCGGCCGGGCATAACGGACTTTTCTTCCATCGTTTTTTCCGACGAGGGAGAGATTCTCAAGGACAGTAGCGATCCAGATGCCGAATACGCACGGCTTATCCGCCCGTGGAAAAGCAGGTTGGGCTTGCTTTACGTACGGAACGCCTCGATTTCACTCAATCTCAGATTGATCTGGCTCACACTACTGGCGATCCTCGACAAGCGCCGCGCGCTCGACAAGCTGGACGGGTTGTTGGAAAGCTA
>Ga0307414_10000832_pt1 | contig 15732 bp, 11 predicted proteins | sample DK1Ometagenome_FD_203804 | JGI IMG/M metagenome (GOLD analysis project Ga0307414, IMG submission 203804) | Maize rhizosphere microbial communities from greenhouse at UC Davis, California, United States - DK15-O-3 | ecosystem: Host-associated > Plants > Roots > Rhizosphere > Soil | place: USA... | reverse complement strand
TCACCCGGCGCTTGCAGCGCCGCGATCGACACGCGACGGCGGGCGTATTTGGCTGCATTCTCCAACAGCGGTCCCAGTATTTCGGCGAGGTCGTCGGCTCCGACCGGGACGCTGAACGGGACAGGCAGGGTGTTGGAAAACGCTATCCGTTCGCCACTTTCGGTCTGCTCCAGGACGCCGAGAATTTGTTCGACGACCTCATGCGGCGCGCTGGCGGCGCCCTGGCGCGAGGCGGCGACCCGGCTGCGGGCCAATTCCGCACCTGTCGTCGTGGTCAGGCCGGCGATCGAACGGTCAAGCGCGTCGGCATAGTCGCCGAATCCGTCGGCCCGGATACGTCGGCTCTGCGCCGCAAGCGCGGCCAAGGGAGTCTTGAGGCCGTGGGCCAGGTCAGCCGCACGGCTTTTCGCCCGCAGAACATCGGCTTCCCGCGCCTCGGCAAGGTCGTTGATGGCCTCCGTCAGCGGTCTGACTTCGGCGAGCCAGGCGGTCTCAAGACGCGCCGACGAGTCGCCATGCATCCGCGCGAGGTCCTTGCGCACCCGCGAAAGCGGTTGCAGACCGAGATGAACCTGCGCGCCCGCGGCCGCCGTCAGCACCAGCCACAGGAGGGTGAGGAAAGCCGCCAGTTCGCGCGAAAACTCGTCGCGGGCGGTGACCAGGTCGGCGGCGTCCTGGGCGAACTGGACAAGCACCTCGGGGCCAAGTGTGTCGGGCTTCACCAGCCGTTCGAGTATGAAAACGCGGGTCTCATGCGGTCCGGTCGCGCGCCGCAGCGTCCACGCCGCCTCCAACGCATCCGACGGGCGCGACAGCGCCTGGTCCCAAAGCGAGCGGGAGCGGAACACCTGTCGATCGGTCGACACCTGCCAGTAAAGGCCCCCGGCCGGGGCTTCCAGACGAGGGTCCGCCGACGTTTCCGTAACCGCCAGACGCCCCTCGGGCGTGATCGTCAGCGCCGCGACCAGCCGGGAGGCGTCCTGGGTCAATTCAGCCGTGAGCCGGCGTTCGATATGCCGCTCGAAAAGCAGCGTCATCACCACCCACGCCACGGTCAGCGCGAGCAGAATCGCCACGCCCGCGCCGATAAGAAGCCGCCAGCGCAGCGAGCGCGTGATCACGCCGCTGTCTCGAGCAGGTAGCCGAAGCCCCGGCGGGTGGCGATCACCCCCGCCCCGAACTTGCGTCTGAGGCGTGCGACAATGGCCTCGATGGCGTTCGCATCCCCCGTGTCGACGGCCCCATACAGATGCTCGGCCAGCTCGCCGCTCGACACCGCCCGGCCCGGGTGGTGCGCCAGATAGTCGAGCAGCCGGAACTCGAGAGGGGAAATGCGGGCCGGAACGCCCGCGAAGGACGCCGTCATCCGGGTGGTGTCGAGGCGAAGGTCGCCGACACAGACGACGCTGGTCAACCGACCCGCGCCCCGGCGGATCAGGGCGCGGAGGCGGGCGACCAGTTCGCCGGGCTGCACCGGCTTGGCCATGTAATCATCGGCGCCGGCTTCGATGCCTTCGACCTTTTCGGTCCAGTCGCCTCGGGCCGAGATAATCACCACCGGAAAGGCGCGACCGGCGGCCCGCCAGCGGCGCAGGACCGACAGGCCATCCAGCCGGGGCAGGCCAAGATCGAGAACCGCCACGGCGTAGTCCTCGACCTCTCCGGCGTACCAGGCCGCGTCGCCGTCCGAAACGACGTCGACGACGAAACCGGCCGCCTCTATGGAACGCTTCAGGTCGGACTGGATGTCGGGATCGTCCTCGACGACGAGGCAACGCATCAGTCGTCCTCAATCTCCAGCACCGCGCCATTGCGGGCGTTGAGCTTGACCTCCCGGACGCGTCCCGTCGAGGTCAGAACCTTCACTTCATAGCGCCACTGGCCGTCGTGCCGCTCCAGTTCCACATCGATCACATCACCGGGCACGCGCCCCTCGACGATCGCGAGAATTCGGCCGAGCGGGAGAATCTCGCCCCGACGCAGGGCCTCACGCGCCGCGATGTGGTCGTCATCATCGATGGAGACGCCGGCGACGGCCGGGACGGCGGCCCCGACAGCCAGCAGCACGGCGGCGACGGCCAACGGACGGAGGATGTGCAAGCGGGTCATGGCGCAAGGCTGACACGGCTTCGCTGACATTCTCCTGACGGAAACAGCGGCGCTTCCGTCAGCGGGGGGCGTCCAGGCTGTCAAAAAACGGGGGCGCACGATGCAGAAGCGGACGAATCGAAAACTGGCGGGCGCCGTGGCCACCGGCGCCCTGCTGATCGCCCTGCCCGCCACGGCCCAGACACCGTCCGACACTCGCGCAGGCGTGGCCGTATTCGATTCCGCCTTCTTCGGCGACAGCGCCCCCGCCAATGCGGCGGAGATGGTCGCCCGCCTGCCGGGTTTCACCTTGATGGAAGGCGACGCCGATGTGCGCGGGTATGCGGGCGCGCAGGGCAATGTCCTCATCGATGGCGTCCGACCGACCAGCAAGCGCGAGAGCCTCGACGACCTGCTGGAGCGGATTCCCGCCGCCTCGGTCGAACGGATCGAACTGATCCGCAGCGGCGGGCCGGGCATCGACATGGACGGCCATGCCGTGCTGGCGAACGTGGTGCGGCGCGATGTCCCGATCACCGAGGGCGCGGTCGAACTGGAGGCCCTCGCCGCTACAGACGGCTGGCTCGGCGTCGGCGGCCAGGTCGAATACGCACGGCGGTCCGGGGACAGGGCTCTCGAGCTGGCGCTGAAGATCGAGCCCGAACTGGATGACGACAGCGGGGTCGGCGTGATCCGCTCGTCCGGATCGTCCGGTGGCGGCGTGGAGAGGCAGGACCTCGACACCCGAACCATCGGCCACCAACTCGAGGCCAGCGCCCTCTATGGCCTCCCGTTTGCGAGTGGCGCATTCACGGCGACCGCCGCCGTCCGCGGCGAACGGGTCCGGACGACGGCGGATATCCGCGCCGTCGCCGCCGACGCTGAGCGGATCGACGAGGACGAGGACTTCTCCGAACTGGAACTGGGCGCGCGTTATTCACGACGGCTCGGCGACCGGACGGCGCTGGAGCTGGTCGCGTCGCAGCAAATCGGGCGACTGAACGGCCGGGAAGCCTCGCACCAAGGCTCTGAAACAGAGCTGTTCACCGAGACGACGCGGACGGCGGAAAGCATCGCCCGCCTCGACCTGACCCAGGAACGATCCGCCGCCTGGTCGTTGGCGGCGGGGCTGGAAGGCGCCGTCAACACGCTGGAGAGCAGCGCCCTGCTCGAAGCGAACGGCGCCATGGTGGACCTGCCCGGCTCGGACGTGCGCATCGAGGAGCGGCGGGCGGAGGTTTCGGCGGGCGCGACCTGGCGGCCGCAGAGCGGCTGGATCATCGACGCGGAGATGCGGATCGAGGCATCGCGCATCGGACAGAGCGGGGACAGTCCGCTGGAGCGCAGCTTCGTCTATTTCAAGCCCCGTGTCGCGACCACCTGGGACATGGATGCGGACAATCAGCTGCGCGTGTCACTGTCGCGTGAGGTCGGACAACTGGACTTCGGCGAGTTCGTCGCATCGGCCTCCCTGGATACCGGACAGGTCACGGCCGGGAACGCCCTGCTGGAGCCCGAAAAGACCTGGCGGCTGGCGGCGGCGTGGGAACACCGGTTCTGGATGGACGCCTCCCTGACCCTGACCTGGACTCACGACGAGATCAGCGACGTCGTGGATCGCATACTGGTGGTGACGCCAACGGATGTGTTCGACGCGCCCGGCAACATCGGCGATGGCCGCAGGGATACCTTCGCCGTCGACTTGCTCGCCCCGCTGGACCGGCTTGGTGTGACCGGGGGTCAGGCTCGGGCGTCCCTGCTCTGGCGAACCAGTGCGGTCGTAGACCCGATCACCGGCGAAACGCGGGACATATCGGACGAGAACCCGTTCGACGGCTCGATCGAGATCAGCCAGGCCCTGCCCGCCTTACGGTTGAACTGGGGCGTGGAGATCGAACACATCGATGAACGCAGCACCGAATATCGCTTCGACGAGGTGACCCAGGAACGCGAAGGCCTCGGCTGGACCCTCTATGCGGAGCGACGCTTCGGCCAGCGTTGGCGACTGCGCGCCGAAGTCACCGACCTGTTCGGCCGCGACTTCGCCGAGCGCCGCGAAAGCTGGGACGGTCCGCGCCCGGCGGCGCCGCTCGACCGGATCGAGACGCGCGAGCGCGAGACCCCGGGCTTCGTCAGTCTGACGCTCCGTCGTAGTATGGGTGGCTAGGCCAGCCCGGCGCCGGGTCGTAGCCATAGTAACCGCCGCCGCGTTTGAAACGCTCGAGCCGCTCCAGTTCCAGCGGGTCCGCCTTCAAGTCCCAGGTCTTTACGCCGTTCCTGAGGTCGGCCGGCGTCAGCACCAGCGGATCCCAGACGGGCTCGCCCTGCACGTCATGCAGGGTGTAGGTCAGGGTCGGCTCCGGCCCCGTCATGTCGAACCGCATCAGGCCGACATTGACGCTGCGGGTCCAGGTGTCGCGCACCCGGACTTCAGGCGTCTGCCGCGTGTTCTTGTTGGCCGGCATCTGGGCCAACGGCGACGAACAGAAGTCGTAGATGTCATAGCCGCCTTCGGCCGAGCGGGGGATGCAGTTCAGCTCGCCCATATGGCTGTCGCCGGAGATGCAGAACACGCCGCCGATGTCGCGGTCGCGGATGAAGTCGAAGATCTCGTTCCGCTCGGTCAGGAAGACGCCCCAGCTGTCGCCGTCCTCCTCGTTCTCCGCGGAGGACCAGCCGCCGCCGGAGACCAGGACCTTGAACGGCGCGACGGAGGCCGCCAGCTCGCGTTTGAGCCACGCCTTCTGGGCGGCCCCCAGCATGGACTTTCCGGCCCGGTCGGTCGTCTCGATCGGATCGCGGTGATAACGGCCGTCGAGGAAGAAGAAGTCCACGCCGCCGTAGGACTGGCGGAAATAGACCCCCGGATTGTTCGCCTCGCCATACGAGGGATTGGCCCAGAAATCCTTGAAGAGCTTCAGCGACGCCGCCTTGTACGGGCTGAGGCCGTCGCTGTTGTTGTAGCCGAAGTCGTGGTCGTCCCAGATCGCCAGTTGCGGTGTCGAACGCAGCAGGGGCGCCAGCCGCTCCACGACGCGGCCCCGCCCGTACAGATCGGCGAGGGCCGCGGGGTCGTCGCTGTCGCCGTAGATGTTGTCCCCCAGCCAGAAGAACATGTCCGGCTCCAGCGCCCGCACCGCGTTCCAGATGGGCTGTTCGGCGTCCAGCTGGATGCGGCAGCACGAGCCGAAGGCGACGCGGAAGTCCGCGGCTCCCGCCGGCGCGGTCCGGGTGCGATAAGGGAGGTACTGGTAGCGATCCTGCTCTCCAGCATATTTCAACCGGTACCAGTAGTCCGTCCCGGGCTGCAGGCCGTCGACGCGGAAGGTCAGGCAGCAGTCGTCCCCGGCGCGGGCGACCAGGGTCGGGCCCTGCAGCACGGTCTTGAAGTCGCGATCCGTCGCGTATTCCAGGGTGACCGGAAAGGCGCCGCTGGCCCGGACCCAGACGGTGAAATGGTTCGGCCCCGGCGCGCCGACCATCGGTCCCTGCAAGGCGCGAGGATAGCCGAGAACCTGGGCCAGCGCCCGAGGCGCGGCGGCCATCAGGGCCATGAGGGCCGAGCCGCCGAGAAAGGCGCGACGTCCAAATGAGGTCCGCATCACGTTACTCCCTACGCGCCGTCATCAGTTGTTCGATGAGGGTCTGGTGGATGTGGCCGTTGGTCATGCAGACGTGGCCGCCGTGGATGTCGAGGGGGGCGCCGTCCGTGCCGGTGACCACGCCGCCGGCCTCGCTCACCAGGATGACTCCGGGGGCCATATCCCAGGCGCTGGTGGACTGTTCCCAGTAGGCGTCCCAGCGGCCGGCCGCGACCCATGCCATGTCGACCGAGGCGGCGCCGGTCCTGCGGACGCCGGCGACCTGGGGGGTCAGCAAGGCCATCTCGCGCGCATAGAGCGGATGGTCGGGCTTGCCGGCGAACGGGATGCCGCATCCCAAGACGCATTCCTCGAGGTTGGTCCGTGGCGAGACGTGAATCTGCTGGCCGTTCAGCCAGGCGCCCTTGCCCGCCTCCGCTACGTACAACTCATTCAGCACCGGCAGGTAGCAGACGCCGGCGATCACCCGGCCGTTACGCGCCAGGGCCACGTTCACGCCCCAAAGGGGCGTGCCGAACAGGAAGTTGGTGGTTCCATCCAGCGGATCGACAATCCATGTCATCGACTCGTCCGAACCGGCCTCGGCCCCGCCCTCCTCACCGAGGAACCCATACGAAGGCCGGGCGCGGGCGAGTATGGCGCGGGTGGTCGCTTCGGCTTCCTCGTCCGCCACGGTGACCATGTCGGCCGGGCCGTTCTTGGAGCGGATGGTCAGGGCGGACAGTTGCGCGAAATGCCGCTCCAGCCCGTCGCCCGCCGCTTTGGCGGCCTCGATCATGGCCTTCAGATCGTCGGAGGGAGAAAGCACGTCTTTACATCCTGTAGTCGGGATCAGTCCCTGAGGCGGGTCCGCCACAGGCTGGCGGCGAGCAGCATCGACAGCACGGATGCGCCGACCCAAACCCAGATCACCGGGCCGAAGTCGTAAATGTTGTCGCCGGCCACGGTCGTCATATTGGCCTCGATCAGCATGCCGGAGACGTTCTCCTGCACGGCGGCGCCGATGTAGCTGAACACGCCGACCACCCCCATGGCCGCGCCGGCGACGCGCTTGGGCGCGACGTCCACCGCGAACAATCCGCCCAGCGAGGTCACCAGCCCGGTCAGGCCGACGCCGAACAGGATCATCGAGATCACCAGGGAGACCATGGTGTTCGGGCCGAAGAAGAACAGGAGCAGTCCCGCCAGCTCGAGGATCGCGAAGATCAGGTTGACCGGCGGACGCCGGGCCCCGAACACCTTGTCCGAGATGAAGCCGTAGCTGATGGCGCCCGCAATGCCGGCGATGGTGCTGATGAACAGCAGGCTGGCGGCCGTCGGCAGGTCCATGCCCCGCGACTCCTGGAGATACAGAATACCCCAGGAATTGATGGCGTAGCGGGTGATGTAGATCAGGGCGCTGGACAGGGCGAGAATCCAGATCGCCGGCAATTTCAGGATCGACAGCTGGGTGCGCAGCACAGTCGACTGCTCAACCCGCGCGGGGCCGGTGTAGTGGTCGTTGCGCCAGTCGGCCACGGACGGCAGGCCCATGGTCCTGGGGCGGTCCCGGAGCAGCATCCACGCGAACAGGGCGACGGCGACGCCGATGAGGCCGGGAATCCAGAAGCCGGCGCGCCAGCCGATCCAGGTCACCACTGCGCCGACCAGCAGGAAGGTCGCCCCTTCACCGATCGAGTGGGCCGTGCTCCAGATGCCGTACATGCGGCCGCGCTCGCGGTTCGAGTACCAGGCGGTCATGGCGACCACGCCGCCGGGCGCCCCGAAGCTCTGGAACCAGCCATTCAGGCCCCAGATCGCCACCGCCGCCCAGAGCATGGTCACCGACCCCATGGCGATGCAGCACAGGCCGGACAGCAGGAAGGAGGCGGTCAGGAACTTCCGCATATTGGCGTGGTCGGCGAAGAAGCCGTTGGTCAGCTTGCCGAGCGCATAGGTCCAGAACAGCGCTGAGCCGATCAGACCCAGTTCGGTCGGCGAGAAGACGCCCTGGTCGATCAGCGGCTTCTTCACCACCCCGAGGGCCAGCCGGCAGATGTAGATCAGGCCGTAGCCGAGGGTGATGGCGACCATCACGCGGAAGCGGTGGCGCCGGTACAGGGTGTCGATCAGGCCCTTGTCCGCCATCTCGGGCAGATCGGGTCCGGTGGCGAAGAAGCCCAGCAGTCCGCGCGCCATTGATAGCCCTCCCAGGTGGCGGGCCACCGTCGCGCGGCGGCCTCGTTGGCGGTCAGCCTATTTCAGGCACGTCAAGAATGGAAGAAGAATTCCATTTTATCGCATGGTTGGAATAACGAAGCTCTGGTCCGAAACCGGCCCGCCCCGCGGCCAGCGTTGTGTGACCGTCTTGGTGCGAGTGAAGAAGCGCACGCCATCGAGGCCGTACTGGTTCAGGTCCCCGAAGCCCGACCGCTTCCATCCGCCGAACGAGTGGTAGGCGACTGGAACGGGAATGGGCACGTTGATGCCGACCATGCCGACCTCGACCTGGTCCGCGAAGTCGCGCGCGGCGTCGCCGTTGCGCGTGAAGATGGTCACGCCGTTGCCGTACTGGTGGGCCGACGGCAGGGCGATCGCCTCCTCGAGACTGCCGGCGCGAACGATCTGGAGAACCGGGCCGAAGATCTCGTCCTGGTAGCTGCGCATCTGCGGCCTGACATGATCGAACAGGCTGGCCCCGACGAAAAAGCCGTTCTCGTGGCCCTGAAGGGAGAAGCCGCGACCATCGACGACCAGTTCGGCGCCTTCGTCGACGCCCATCTGGACGTAGCCTTCGATGCGGCTCTTGTGGGCGGCGGACACGACCGGCCCGTAGTGGGCCCCAGGGTCGCTGGATACGCCGACCTTCAGGCTCGCGATAGCCGGCAGCAGCTTCTCGCGCAGGGCCTCTGCGGTTCCCTCCCCGACCGGCACAACAACCGGAAGAGCCATGCAGCGCTCGCCCGCCGAGCCGTAGGCGGCGCCCATAAGGTCGGCCACGGTCTGGTCGAGATCCGCGTCCGGCAGAACGATGCCATGGTTCTTGGCCCCGCCCATAGCCTGAACGCGCTTGCCATGCAGGGCCCCAAGGGCGAACACCGACTGGGCGATGTCCGACGAGCCGACGAAGCTGACCGCCTTGACCGTAGGGTGTTTGAGGATGGCCTCGACCACATCCTTGTCGCCGTGAACCACATTGAGAACGCCCGCCGGGGCGCCCGCCTCCATCATCAGCTCCGCCAGCCGCACGGGCACCGAAGGATCACGTTCCGATGGCTTGAGGATGAAGGCGTTGCCGCAGGCGATGGCCGGACCGAACATCCACATCGGAATCATGGCGGGGAAGTTGAACGGGGTGATCCCGGCGACGACGCCCAGCGGCTGGCGCGCCGACCAGACGTCGATGCCGGGCCCGGCGCCCTGGGTGTATTCGCCCTTCAGCAGGTGGGGGACGCCACAGGCGAACTCGATGACCTCGAGACCGCGCTGGATGTCGCCACGCGCATCGCTGACCACCTTGCCATGCTCGGACGACAGCAGCCGGGCCAGGTCGTCCATATTGAGCTCGAGCAGCCGCTTGAACTCGAACAGCACCCGGGCCCGGCGCTGCGGATTGGTCGCCGCCCAGCCCTTCTGGGCGGCCGCGGCGTCGGCGATGGCGGCGTGCAACTCGTCAGTCGAGGCCAGCGGGACCCGCGCCTGCACCTCGCCTGTATTCGGGTCGAAGACATCGCCATGGCGACCGGAAGCCCCGGTGACCGGACGGCCGCCGATGAAATGTTCGATGCTGCGCATGGGTCAGTCCTTGGGGAGAGGCTTGCGGGCGATCCAGTCGTGGAGGGGGTCGTTGCGGAAGATCCAGGCACGCTTCGGCCCGGCCATCACGTTCAGATAGTAGAGGTCGTAGCCGTGGGCGGCGCCGACGGGGTGATAGCCACGCGGCACCATGACCACATCGCCGTCCTCGACACTGACCGTCTCGTCCAGGGATCGGTCGTCGGTGTAGACGCGCTGAATGGCGAAGCCCTGCGGCGGGTTGATGCGGTGGTAGTAGGTTTCCTCCAGCGCGGTCTCCTCGGACGGCGCGGCGGTATCGTGTTTGTGCGGCGGATAGCTGGACCAGTGCCCACCGGGGGTGATGACCTCGACGACCAGCAACCCTTCGGCCGGTTCGGTTTCGGGCAGGATGTTGCGGACGTGGCGCGTGTTGGTTCCCGTCCCCCGGACCTCCCGGGGCATATGGGCGGCGTCGATCAGGCGGGGTTCGCCCAGACCGGCCCCGGGCGCGGTGCAGACCGCCAGCTCGACCGAGCCGCGGGCGGTCACCGTCCAGGGCGCGCCCGCCGGCGCATAGACGGCCCCGGGCGGTCGATCCTCGAACGGGCCGGCTCGCCCACCGACGCCGGTGAAGGCGCGGTCGCCCGCCACGACGTCGGCCAGGCCGGCGACGAGGACCAGACAGGCCTCCCGTCCCGGTTCGCCGCCCGAATGGGACTGCCCGTTCGTCAACCGCACCACCTTGAAGCCGACGTGGCTCCAGCCGGCGCTGGCCGGCGTGATTTCAAGGACGGCGCCGGCGGCGTCCGGCGCATGGGGGCGGACGCGGAGTTGCGGCATCAGACCAGTCCCGCCTCGGCCGCCCGGGCCTTGAGCGTGCGCAGGCCAAGATCGGCGTATTTGCGCGGATCGGCGATGCCCGGATCCTGTTCCGCCTCAATGACGATCCAGCCGGAATAGTCCATGCGCCGCAGCGCCTGCATGACCTCGGCGTAGTTGATGCCGCCGTCTCCGGGCACGGTGAACATCCCCGCCAGCACGCCGTCGAGGAAGCTGAAGCCGCCCTCCCTGGCGTCACGGAACGTCTCCCAGCGCACGTCCTTGCAGTGGACGTGAACGACACGGTCGGGGTGGTCGCGGATCACGGCCAGGGCGTTGACCCCGCCCAGCGCGGCGTGGCCGGTGTCGAGCGTCAAGCCGACCGAGGGGCCCGTTGCGGCGATGAAGGCCTCCAGATCGTCACCCGTTTCCACCACCGTTCCGAGGTGGTGGTGATAGGCGAACTTCAGGCCTTGGGAGTGGATATAGTCGGCGACATCGGTCAGACGGCGCCCGAAGGGCGGCCATCCCTCGGAGCCCAGCCGCGGGGCCCCGTCCAGCGACACCGCGCGATCGCCATGGACAGCGTTGGACGTCTCGGCGAAGACGAAGACGGTCGAGCCCATCGCCTTCAAAAGCGACAGATGATCCTGCAGGGCCGCGATCTCGGCGCCGGAATCCTGGACCAGCAGCGACCCGGAATACCAGCCGCCGATCAGGTCGAGACCATAGCCGTCCAGCAGCGGCTTCAGCTCGCCGGCCCGGCGGGGGAATTTGCCGCCCAATTCCACGCCCTCGAAACCGACGTTGCGGATGTCGGCCAGAATGTCTTCCAGTGGCGTGTCGCCGCCCAGTTCGGGCATGTCGTCGTTGGCCCAGGCGATCGGACTGACGCCCCAGCGGATGCTCATGACAGATCTCTCTTCATACGAACGCGGTCTTCGTAATCGCGGCGGGCCGCCCGGACGGCCTCGCGGTCCGAAACCTCGGGCACCGCCACGTCCCACCACCAGCCGCCGGCCTCGGTGGTTTTCAGGGGATCGGTGTCGATGACGACGACGGAGGTGCGATCCGCTGTCCGGGCGCGAGCCAGCGCGGCCTCGAGCTCGCCCAGCGTCTCCACTTTTTCGGACAGCGCCCCCAAACTGGCAGCGTGGGCGGCGAAGTCCATGGCCGGCAAGGTCTGGTGCCGCGAGTCGGCCAGCAGGTTGTTGAAGCCCGGGCTGCCGGTCGCCTGCTGCAGCCGGTTGATGCAGCCGAAGCCGCGGTTGTCCAGCACGACAACGATCAGCTTGCGGCCCATCATCACCGAGGTCGCCAGTTCGGAGTTCAGCATCAGATAGCTGCCGTCGCCGACCATCACCACGACCTCACGGTCCGGCTCGGCCATCGCAACCCCGAGGCCTCCAGCGATTTCGTAGCCCATGCAGGAAAAGCCGTACTCGACGTGGTAGCCGCCCGGCCGGGCGGTGCGCCACAGCTTGTGCAGTTCGCCTGGCAGCCCGCCGGCGGCGCAGACCACCACCGCATTGTCATCCATCGCCCGCTGCACTGATCCAATCACCTGCGCATCGCTGGGCAGGCAAGTGTCGGGCGCTCCGGCCGTGGCGGCCTCAACCGCAGCGTTCCAGGCGGTAGCGGCCCCAATGTCCGGCGAAGCTGGACTCCGCCAGCTTTCAAGCGCCCTCGAGACGGCCTCGATCACGACCCGGGCGTCGCCCACGACCGGCTCGGCGCCGTGTTTGTGAGCGTCGAACGGCTGGACGTTGATCTGGACCAGTCGGCGGCCGGGGAAGAGGCTGCGCGAGCCGGTGGTGAAGTCCTGCAGCCGCGTACCGACGCCCACGATCAGGTCGGCGGCGGCAGCGGCGTCATTGGCCGCGCTGGAGCCGGTCACTCCGATCGCCCCGAGATAGTTCGGGTGATCCCACGGGAGGGCGCCCTTGCCTGCCTGGGTCTCGGCGACGGCCAGGCCGGCGCCTTCGGCAAGCGCCAGCAACGCCGCCTCCGCCTGGCTGTAGAGAACACCGCCCCCCGACACGATCAGGGGACGGCGCGCCGCCTTCAGGGCCGCCACCAGCGCCTCGACCTCGACCGGGTCCGCCGGCCGACGCCGTTCGCGCCACAGACGCCGGTCGAAGAAGGCGGCGGGATAATCGAACGCCTCGGCCTGCACGTCCTGACAGAAGGCAATGGTCGCCGGGCCGCAGGTCGCGGAATCGAGCATCATGGCCAGCGCCTTAGGGAAGGCGTCCATGACCTGCTCGGGTCGGGTGATGCGGTCGAAATAGCGCGACACCGGACGGAAGCAATCGTTGGCCGAGACCGCGCCGTCGCCGAAGTTCTCGATCTGCTGCAGCACCGGGTCCGGCCGTCGGCTGGCGTAGACATCGCCCGGGATCAGCAGCACTGGCAGCCGGTTCACGTGAGCCAGCGCCGCGGCCGTCACCATGTTGGTCGCGCCGGGGCCGATCGAGGTCGTGCACACCATGGCCCGGCGGCGGCGCATCTGTTTGGCGTAGGCGATGGCGGCATGCGCCATGCCCTGTTCGTTATGGGCGCGCCACGTCGGCAGCGAATCCCCGGCGGCGTGCAAGGCCTCGCCCAGGCCCGCGACATTGCCGTGACCGAAAATGGCCCAGCAGCCGGCGAAATAGGGAACGCGCGCGCCTTCGACCAGCACGTCCTGCGCCGCCAGCCAGCGCACCGCCGCCTGGGCGGCTGTGAGTCGAACCGTCGCCACCGTCAGACCGCCTCCCGCAGGGCGCCCGATTCCGCCTGGGCCCGGGCGGCCCGCCAGGCCTCCACCAAGGTCGAAAAGCGGGATGAAAGGTCGGCGATGGCCGCTTCGTCATCCATCCGTCCCGCGAACCACTGCTCGGCGGCGTGGGCGAAGATGGTGCGACCGACCGCGAAGCCCTTGATGATCGGGGTCGAGGCCGCGGCCTCGAAGGATGCGATCAATTCGCTCTCCGGGGACGACAGGCCCAGCAAGACCACGCCACGGCACAGCGGGTCGTTCAGGGTGATGACACGTTCCACGTTCGCCCAGGCGGCCCGGTCGTTGGTCGGTTCAAGCTTCCACCAGTCGGGTTTCATCCCCAGATCGTAGAGCCGGGCGATCGCCGCCGATACCGTATGGGCGTCAACTGGACCATTTCGCGATGTGATGATCTCGACCAGCAGTTCGTGGTCCGTCTTGCGGCAGGCGTCCTGTAGACGCAGCAGTTGCCGCTCCTGCCGGCTCCGCAGGTCCTCGGCGTCGTCAGGGTGGTAGAAGACGAGGCATTTGACGACATGCCGGGCGGGCCAGGTCGCCAGTTCCGTCGCCACGTCGGCCGAGCTCTCGAAGTCGAGCGGACAGGAACCGGGCAATTCGATCGGTCGCCCGATCCAGTACGGATGGTCGGCTGCCGCCTGTAGTCCGGTCATGCCGAACCGGCCGTCAAGCAGGATGCCGAAGCGGGGGTCGCCTTTGGCCAGCCGATCCACGGCCGTGAGCGCGAGAGCCTTGAAGGCAGGAATGCATTCGGGATCAGCGCCGACCCGCTGGCACAATTCCTCGAACTGGCTGCGATGGTCCATCGCCAGCACGGTCAGTTCATCATAGGTCCGGACCCGGGCGCCGGCCCAGTGGATATGCTCGAGTGCGGCGTCCTCGCGGAGCCTGAACGGCCGCTCGCGAGCCGACAGGAACATCTCAAGCTCCGTCCAGGTCGGCATGGCTGGCGAGCAGCCATGGCGCGAGACGACAATGGCCCCGCAGGCGTTGGCGTATTCGCAGCAGGTCTCGAGCGGCTCACCGCGCAGCCAGCCGCGCAGGAAGCCGGCCATGAAGGCGTCGCCGGCCCCCAGCACATTGAACACCTCGATCGGGAACCCGCGCCCGACCAGGCCCTCGTCCAGACCGTCGGGAATTTCGCCCGGGAACGCCGAGCAGCCGTCCGGCCCACGCTTGCAGACCAACAGGGCGGATGTCCTTTCCCGGATGACGCGCAGGGCGGCGATGGTGTCGGTCACGCCCCCGAGAATATGGATTTCCTCCTCGGTGCCGACGATCAGGTCGCAGAGCGGCAACACCTGCTGCAGCCGAGCCGTCACCCCCTCGTGGGCGACGAACCGGTTCTCGCCGGCGTCCTTGCCGGTAAGGCCCCAGAGGACGGGCCGGTAGTCGATATCGAAGACGACCCGTCCTCCAGCAGCGCGGGCCAGGTTGCAGGCTTTCAGCGAGGCCTCGAACACCCCCGGCTGGGACAGGTGGGTGCCGTTGATCAGCACCGCCCCCGCCGCCTGGATGTAGTCAGCGTCAACGTCATCCACGGACAACGCCATATCGGCGCAGTTCTCGCGGTAGAAGATCAGGGGAAAGGTGTCGGCGTCTCGGATGCCTAGGAACACCAGGGCGGTCAGGCGTCCGTCATCGGTCAGCACCCCGCGCGTATCGACACCCTCGGTCGTCAGTCGTTCGCGAATGAAACGTCCGAAGTGGTCGGCGCCGACCCTGGTCAACAGACCGGCGCTCAAGCCGAGGCGCGCCGATCCGACCGCGGTATTGGTCGGACTGCCGCCGATGTATTTCGCGAAGGACGTCATGTCCTCCAGCCGGCCACCCAGCTGCTGGCCGTAGAGGTCGACACATGACCTGCCGATAGTGATTACGTCCAGCCGATGTTTCGACGTCGCCATCGGCACTTCCACGCAACCCTGCCCCGCTATCTGCGGCTGAATATGTAACGTATATTCCAACGACAGTTCATTCGCAACAGTCGTTTCAACTTTGGGCCTTCCGACCCTTGAGGGCCGAGCGATTGCGCGTGGTCTGGGAGGTCGCGAAGGCGAAGGAAATGACCAGCGCCTGCGCAAGGCACATCGACGTCGAGAGCGAGCGGAATTTCCGGATTTCGGCCTCGCGGACCTGCAGGACGACCGTAGCCGGCTGGGCCACCGGGCTGACCAGGCTGTCGCTGATCGACAACACCCGGCAGTTGCGCTCGACGGCGGCCTCGACCAACTGCACCGCCTCTTCAGCGTAAGGATGATAGCTGATGGCGATCAGCAGATCCCGGGGCGTGATCGCGTGAATCTGCTGGCGGGTCATGCCGCCGACGCTGTCGATGAAGACCGTCTTCTTGTCGACCTGATGAAGCGAGTAGGCGATGTAGGCGGCTACGGGGAACGAGCGCCGGAAGCCGGCGACATAGATGGTGTCCGCCTCGGCCATCAGGGTCACGGCGGCCTTGATGTCTTCCGGGCTGACGACTTCGCCGAGGTTCTGCAGCGCCAGGGTGTTGCCTTCGATGAACTCGGCCAGGACCTGTCGGGGGTCGCCGATGGCCTTGCCGTCCACCGCCTCGCTGAACTGACGCACCCGCTCGCCATAGGCGAGCGCCGCGTTGCCGGACAGCAGGCCGTCCCGGAACAGGCGCTGCATCTGCGTGGCGCCTTCATAGCCGAACGACTTGGCGAA
>Ga0307414_10000831_pt1 | contig 15736 bp, 18 predicted proteins | sample DK1Ometagenome_FD_203804 | JGI IMG/M metagenome (GOLD analysis project Ga0307414, IMG submission 203804) | Maize rhizosphere microbial communities from greenhouse at UC Davis, California, United States - DK15-O-3 | ecosystem: Host-associated > Plants > Roots > Rhizosphere > Soil | place: USA... | reverse complement strand
GGACCGGCCAGATTATATACTACTGAAGAGACATAGATTTTCTTCCTAGAGCTGAACAGTCCCATCTAATTAAGCCTTAAGTCTCTTTATGGGACGGGAGCGGAAAGCTCGTTATCAGTTCTAAGGACAGACAGAACCTCGTCAAGGTTCGCGTTGTTGAAGCCAATTGGAGGCAGAGTGCCTTCATCAATGGTCTTCATGGTAATCCATGCATCAATGAACGGACGAGCAGCCTTCAACTGAGCATCCCGTCTATACGAGACGATCTGCTGAGCATGAAGCTCTTTCTGCTTACCAAGGGTGCCAGTCACCGGGGTTACGCCGTCAGAGCGGGTATCCATCGTCTGAGCACGTTGAGTTTCCAGTTGCTCGGTGATGAGCCTGATCTGTTCAGACATTTGTTCAACCTGTTTCGGCAGAACATTAAGCGTCTGATATTCTTGATTATCTGCTTGTGTCTTGGCCTGACGAACTTGCTCAGGAAGCAGGGTGTTCATCGTATTAGTGATGGCCAGTGTCTGAGCATCAATCTGTGATTTCTGAGCCGTAAGGTTCAAAGCTTGTTTAGGCAGGATTTCAGCCAGATTATACTCCGACGTGGAATATTCACTGGTAGCCACAGCCAGTTGCATCTTCGACAGAGCAACTTGTCCCTTAGCAGCAGCAGCCTGATATGCTGTCAGCTTCAGTCGTTCTTTAACTTCATGAAGTTCAACAGCAGCCTTGGCAAGTTCCACTTGAACCAGCTTAGCTTGATTCTGCGCTGTAACAGCAGCCCAGTGTGCAGCATCTCTTTGCAGCAGGAACTGGAGAGCAGTATTCATCGCAGCCGAGCTAAACTCGACGTAGATTTTAGCGAATTCGTTATTGGTAATACGACCAGCAGCACGCTCACGATCAATGTGAGCCGTCACTGAAGTCATCAAAGCATCGAAGACGCCTGAGCCATTAATCTTACCTTCTGTCAGTTCAGCAATCGTGACAGCAGGAGGAACCGTAAATACAGAGTCAGCGACTGCCGGGAATACCGGCATTACAATCCCGGTTACGTCGGGAAGGGAAAAATCTACATCGTCCGTGAGGGCGTCGTAGCTTGTCTCAGCTGTAGGAATCGGATCGTAAGGCATAGGCTCAGGCCCTTCGGTGTATAGACTTATTCAGTGTCTGCGGATGCAGCAGCACCTTGGGCGATAGCCAGTTCCTTGAGTTCAGCCGGAGTAAGCTGATCAAGGACTTCAATGCTGTATTCCGGCACCAGTTTGGTGGTCGGAAGAGCACGAGAGCCCTTGGGCGGATCAACAATACGCATGTACTTCTTCCGCTTCAGCATCTTCAGCAGAATATAGGGAACATGGTACGAATCACCGGCCTCGTTGTACGGGATATACTTCTTAACAGTACCCACAATGTCATTGTGCACCGTCAGAATTTCACCGGGAAGACCTGACTTGTTCGGGTTTCCACACGAAATACGGATACGGATCAGCTTGAGGTTCTCATCACGCAGCTTCTGACGAGCCGCATGTTCCGACGGGGGAGCAGCGATCTCAGCAGCAGTAGGCGGGTCCTGGAGGATTTGCTCACGGGCTTCTGTCAGCTGCTTGATCATCGTGTCCGTGGAGGTGTTGGGGGCAAAGTTCAGGCCCAGCACCTTACCATTCTCACGAAGCTGCTTTCTCAGATTGGCTTCGAAAGAATTGGCTTCTTCAGCAATACGCTGAAGTTCAGCTTGCCTAGCAGCAGCCTGACCACGAGCAATAAGCTCTTCAGCAGTCGGTTCGTTCTTATCTTGGTTATCAGTCATCTCGAAGGTTTCTCTGAAAGGTCAAAAGAAAAGGGGGAGGGATGAACCCTCCCCCCTACTTAGCAGGCTTACATGCCTACTTAGGTGCGAGCAACAGCCTTGATCACGCCGATGCGCTCAGGGCGCATGACAAGGATACCGTAGTACCACTTGATCGAGGAGAACCCGGTCTCACCATACGGGTCCGTCTTGTCGGCAGTTTCCTTGCCCGGCATCTTCGTAGTGATGTCGAACTTCATGGACTTGCCATCCGTTTGGAAGCCGATGGTAACGAACGATTCGTCGCCAACAACCATCACCGGGAACACGTCGTATTGTTCCGTGGCGCCCACCAGAGTGGAGCGATAGCCGGGGTTAGCGGCCACAGCAGCACCCGCACCAGCCCAGTGAAGCATGTTCGGCACTTCGATAACCCGGAAGTTACCGATGGAGCCAACTTCACCCAGCAGAGCCGAACCACCATCCGCGTACTTGTGCAGCGGAATGAAGGCCGGTTCATCGAACTGGTTCTTCAGGTCCATGATCTCGGCGACCATCTCAGCACCAGCATACAGGATGCGGGCAGCCGGGACAGTACGGGTGTCGGTGTAACGCGAACCCGAGATAATGGTGGTGCTCTTCGGCGTCAGGTTATCCGTGAGGATACGATCCAGACGAGTCAGAGTGGCGTAGGTGATCAGAGCCGCACCAGCGCCTTCAGCGGTGACTTCGTTATCATCGGTAGCAGTACCGGGGAAAACAACGACACCAGCGTTGGTGAGCAGATCGATTTGAAGCATCGACTCCGACAGTTCGACAGCACCGTTCAGGAGTTCCCTCGAAAGGTGCTCCTTCAGCATGTCATCGGAATCGAAGTTCAGGGATTCCGCAGTAAACTCGGTGAAGAAGCCGAGCTTTTGCAGCGAACCCTTGCGCTCCAGACGAGTGAAGCCGACACGGTTAACACGACCACCGTTTTCCGTCAGAGTAGGCAGACGATCAACGATAGTACCAATGTCCTTGGACGAACCGTAGAGGTTGCCGTTGACAGTGGCGACACCGGCCGCATCGATACCTTGGTTGAACGTGTTCTTGTCGCTCAGGAGCGGCACGTACTCGTACACCGTCATGGTTTTACCCATGTGCTTCGGCATCGACTTCACAGTAGCCAGCTGAGTGAAGAACTGCGCCTTACGGGCAGTCACCAGCGACTTGCGGAGCCAGAAGACGGTATTGACCTGATCGGAACCAGCCCCGTCGATGGTGGAAGTTTGGCCCTCAATGGGAGCCTTATACTGCAACATAATTGAGCTCCTTTAGCCCTGCGGTGACGACATCTTTTCGATGTCAGCGTCACTCAGCGAATAGATGTCTGGAATTTGTTTGGCAGCACCCACACCTCCCCGAGGAGAGGCAGCAGCCGCTGCACGGGCATCAGGCTTTTCCTGCTTCACAGGTGCGGGACCACTTGCCACGGGAGTTCTGGTAGCTGGCTTCGCGGGCTCAGCGACCACAGGGGTCTCAGGCAGGGCCGCAGTGCTGGGATTGGCAGCAGCAGCTTGAGCAGCAATCTCTTCACCAACAGCTTGGAAAGCTACAATGAAGGGAGTGCCTTCGGGGATTTGACCCAGTGTCTTCCGACGTTCGACTTCAGTGGCAACGGTATCGTAGATACCAGTCTGCTTGTAGTCGTAAATCTGACGGACAGCTGCGCTATTCCCCCAAATCATGTCCTTGGATTTTTGATCCCAGGAGTCGATGAGCAACATTGCTTCTTTACCGCCTTCGAGGGTGCGAACCTCTTTAAGCGTGTCTTGGAAGGTGACTGCTTCATCTGATTGAAGATGACTTACAGGCGTATATTTATCTCCAGCGTCCAAGTCCAGAGAATAAATGTCAATCTTCAAGTCTTTGATCATCTTCGCAATGGCTTGAGGGTTGCCATTGTAGAGATCAATCATGTGAGACAAGGCAACGTCGTTGCCCAACAGTCCAGCACTCTCAAGAATAGCAGCAGACTTCCGAGCAGGCTTCAGCTCTTCCATTCGCTTGTTGTAGTTGGCTCCTTGTTGAACCAACCGCAGCACTTCATCAGTGTTCTTGAGGACGATTTCCTTGCCATTCGCCTTGATAGGCGAGCCCACCAGCTTGGCATACTCAGCTGCAAAATCGACAGCAGGCTTATCTTCAACCTTATCCGCAGCAGGCTTCTCAGCCTCGGCGGGCTTTTCTTTATCCGTGGCTGGGGCGTCTTTCACTTCAGTAGAAGCAGCGGGGGTCTTGGGTTCAGTAACCGCAGGAGCTTCCCCAAGCTGATCGTCTGCGAGGTCTTCGCCCTTCGGCTTCTCGCCTTCCTTGTCGTCGCCTTCGGCTCCTCCTGCGTCGGCTTCGCCTTCGGGCTTCAGACCCTCAGCAGCCGGTTGCTCTTCCTCAGGAGGAGTAATGGGGGATTCTTCCTGAATATCTTCAGCAGGAGTTTCCTCCGAAAATACAGGAGGAACCTGCATATTCAGGATGTCTTCGTCGGTGAGATTCTGGACTTGATCGACGTTCATGGTCAGTCTTCTTCTTCTTCACGAGCAAGAGCATCAAGATGAGACATGCTGTCTTTTGCTTGAGCACCCTCATTCTCGATGCGGGTCAAATAGTTTTCAACCACAGGACCAGCCTGTGCTTGTTGGCTTTTAATCAATTTGGCCTCAGCAGTCATCTCTCTAAGAGCTTGTCTGTTGAGTTGAATAACTTCTTCCTCACAAAAGCCTTTGAGAATGACCTTTTTGAAGTCTGGATTATTCATCAATCGATTCAAAGCTTGAGAGAGCTCCACTTGTTTGCGGAGCTTCTCTCTTTCTTCGTCGTAATTAGGCATAAGGCATCACTGGGTCAGGAGGTCCACCGAACGACTGTTCAGGCGGAAACATCTGTGCCTGTGGGCCAAGCTCACTGTCAACAGTAGGAGCAGGTTTGTCTGCATCCTTAGTGATCTCATTGAAACCAATAGCCGCTTCAACATCACCCGGACGCTCATTCTCCTTCATAGGACGAGTAAGCGCCTTGGTGATCTCATAGGTTTGGTTCCCTTCTGCTTGAGCAGCAGCCAGTTGGAGATTGCGCTTATGCTCAACCCCGGTTCCTTGCTCAGTCTTGTCCAGATCAGTCTGACCAGCATCAGCCAGAGCCTTGGCAGCTTGAGCTCTCTTCAGAGCAGCATTGGCGTGTGCTTCTGCGATCTCCACTTCAAGCAGAGCAACTTCAAGCTCAGCCTTCTTCTGAGCCACTGGATCAACCTGGGGCTCAAACTCTCGAATAGCTTTTTCGAGATGAGGCAGCCGCTTCAATCTGGCGATCTCCATCAGGATGATCTTGACCACCGAAAAATCAGTGCTTGGACCCAGCGTCTGAAGCATAAAGCCAAGGTCTTGCGACTGGGCTTCATCAACTTCAGCCGTGGCAATATCGATTTCAATGTCAAACGAACCAGCCAACTCAACACGATTGATCGTGATGAACTCTTCATCTGTCTCGTTTTCTTCACGATTAAGACGAAGAGCAGGTTCGTTAGTGACTCTAATGATCTCTTTCTCGCTCAGGAACACTTGGTTCATGGCGATCATCTTGCGGGCAATCTCGATCAAACCCATGACCAAGCGACGAAGAATACCCATCTCCCGCTTAGCAGAGGCATCAAGCATTCCTCTAATGCCAGAAGCCACCTTACCATAGGCATCACCTGACATACCACCAGAGAACGCTTTGGTTCCACTGATGGACTCAGCATCATTGTTGAGGATCGTCATCAGATTTACAGCTGAAGACGAAATCTCAGGGTATGTGTGCATATAGATGGCGTTTTGCACAGGCATGTTCGGATTGAACTCGTAGTTCTGTCCGTTCATGAATCTTCTGCGGTTCACTGCATCCAGTGTTCCAGAAGCAATACCTGTCTGACCAGCAGCCGATCTACCGAGGATATCGATCATCCCACGGAGCAGAGCACCGATATTCTGTTGCTGATCTTCCAGCAGAGCAGCATCACTCTCCCCGTGAATCTCACGCTTCTTCGGCATGTAGGGGACGACGACGAAGGGAGGCTTACCATCCGGGAACGGGTTCTCATCCATGCGAATGAGCGTGTCACCAATCCAGCAGGCTACGATGGGAACCAGCTGACCTGTCTTATGGATGTCGTAGAAGCCCCAGTATTCGTGAACAACGATCTTCTTGCGAGACCGATCCTCGAACTGGAACGATGCATCACGGCTCTGAGCGTGGTGATACTCAGTCTGGAGCGGTCCAAGCGCGCCCCAGTCGATCTTATCGAGATTCTTATACTTGAGACGCTTACGATCCTTGAGCAGTTGAGCTCTTGTAGTCTCGTAAGAGTAGATCATGAACAGTGCTTTGGAGATATCTCCACCGCAGGTCGGATCAATTCTCAGGTTGCGAGGGTCAATGACCTCTGCTGTAGGTGTATTTCTGAGGATTTGTTCTTCTTCAACTTCCTTCTTCTGCCCATTAGCAATGGCAATAACCATTTGCTGCGTCTCGTCGTAGTAAGCGACGGAAGCTTGGAGAGAAGGAGGAGCACGAAGCGTAAATGTAGTCGGGTCTTTTTTACGCTCTTCCAGCGCAGTTTGAATCAGTTGAACTTCTTCTTCACTCTCAGCAGTGAAGTAGTCGTACACCGGAGCATCACGCTTGATCGTCTTAACTTCACGATCCCAACCAGTACGAACAACAACCGTACCCTCATCCACAGCCGAACGAACATAGCCGTCGATGAACCCAACACGGTTCATGTTGCGATAGAATTGGTGGTTCAGAAGACGTTCGTTCTGCTTGGCTGCTTCCTGATCTTCACCTGTAGTCGGCTTGATGGTGAACAGACGAGGCGAGCTAAGCATGGGCTCGGAGAGAGCCGCATACTTCCATTCAGCTTGACGACGAACCAGCTTCGGCTGAGCCTGAGAGCGGGTCTTGTCCTTGGCCATATCGGTAGGAAGGTCGCCCTTATGGAGGGCAGACCACTTATCGATGTTCGTGACCAGAGCATCGTGAGTCCCTGAACAGGCCAGGAACTCACCTTTAAGCTGCTTGAGTTCAGGCTCAGCCTTCCACCCAGTAAGCTTATTGTCTCTCTCCGACTGAGGCTTAGCTGCAATCTGTTCCATAGTTTTCGTACAACTGCCTGTCGGAGATAAGTCTATCGCGGGTTCAAGGGATCAGGTTGTGGACTACAATCAATGTCCATACCCTTTTCTTTAAAGAAAAGGCAGAGCCTTTCCAACTGACCGTCGTATCTATCACCACGGGTCTCACGTCTAGTCTGCACATCATCATGATGTGCTTCACTTGTAATCAATGTCGGGTCGAAACGAGCCTTTTCAGTTCTCTTCAGGTCTGCACTCGGTGGGAAGTGGGACGTATCCACGGTCCCGCAGCTCGTTACAAGCACGAGCGAGGCGACGAGCAGAAGGCACCCCATCCGGGATTTTTGCAAGTTCAGCATTGAGTTGTCTTTCTTCATTGGAGATTTTAGTCTCAGTTTCTAAACGATTGACTGAAAGATTCTCACGGAGTTCACGATCTTTATTATTTTCCTGAACTTGTTTGTTATCTCCGAACCAATCAATGACCTTATTGGTCGTGCAAGTTCCAACTAGAGTCAGAACTACCAGAAGAGCGGCTATCATTAACCAGTTTTGCCACGACAGCTTTTTGACGTAATTCAGGATTGCTGCGACAATCATTTTCTGCTCCACTTCGCAAACGCCCGAGCAATCTTGATGTGGTACTCGTTGGCGGCATACCCCTTACCGTTGTATCCCCGCGCAAACGGTACGGCACTAGCATGAACAGTAGTGATCTGGCGTAGGGCAGGACCAAGCCCGGAGTTCTTCACGAAGTTAACGAAGGCCATCAAATGCGCCCGCGACCCGGACTGCATGGCCTCTACAAACTTCTCAACTGTAGCAAACCCAGCAAGCTCATGATTAAAGCCCATAATCTGTGGCCCACCCCACGATGCCGCTTTAAGCGCCGCAGAACGGTCGAGGGTCATTGCAAGGTGAAGTCGAGACCACTCAGCCTGACCACCGACATAAAGAGCCCGGTTCCACTTGGGGCTGGAAATGTTGGGGTACTTAGCCCTGAAACGGCCCTGTGTAAGTCTATCGAAGTGATGTGCTTCGAAGAGAATTTTACAGAGGTTTCCGTCGATGAAACCTCCAGGACCATCCAGAGCTAGGATGTCAGCACGAACATCAGTGAACCAACCGGAACCTGATGCTTCTACTTCGAAGACAGCCCTGATCTGTGCAACAGAGCAGCCAAGAGTCACAGCTGCATCTGCAAAATCCTGATCTGTTAGCTCAGTTACAGGTACATTGGCTCCGTTCTTGGGAAGACCAAACGCATCAGCCAATGCATCTACCAAAGGCACATCAGCAGTAGCAAACCGTCCGCCGGGAGCGAACGGTTTGACTGCTTCAAACAGACCAAGACGTGTCAGGGGATTACTCACCGGCAGGTTCTCCATTCCCCTGTTTGTCTCTGAAGTAGTAACCAAGGATCAGGAGCATCCCGTCCTTAAACAGGGCAGCAATGGTTGAAACACTGTCCATGTACGCTTCAGGTACATATCTTCCAATGTAAGCAATCATTGGGAGAAACAGCAGGTTTCCAATCAGGAAACCTAAAGCCAGAATCGTAATAGTGCTGAACTGAGGAATAGGGGGGATCACAATCTTGATCCAAGGTCTCCTGTCCTCGAAAGGATTCTTCGGCGGGGACATGAGACTTCTCTCTATCAGGGCTTAAGCACCAGTCGAGTGATCGCTTCAAGCAACATCTGGTTAATGATGTTCCCCTTCTCTTGTGCTTCACACATTCTGTCAATGCTGTGTGTTAGTTCAGCAATGGGCTTGGTGTCTGCCAGAGAAGCACTGATCACTACCGCATCAAGAGGCTTAGCAGTAGGCGTCTTGTGGATGTTGTCGATGAAAGGGCGGAAGAACTTAACGACCGCCCAAATCCCTGAGCCAACAAGGATCAACAGCCCTACGACTGTTTGAAGGTGGGGGGCCAGCGCATCGTACTGCTCGGACACTGGCTAACTCACTGAGTAACAGACAAAACTCTCGGGGCTTCCGGTTGCTTTAGTCTATCATCACGAGTCAGTCGAGCATCAGTTGAAGCACGCCCGACAGAATAAATGTCACTCAATACCATCACGAAGAATGGTGCGAGAATGAAGTAGGCTTTCATGCCAGACATCAGATTGAAGCATACAATGCCCCAAATAGCTGCTGAGAAGGCAGCTGTAATGCATCTGATCCAAGGAGAGGGCACCCAGCCCCCATTTCTCCAGAGAGCGAATAGCCTCAGGAACCCTACAGTTCCCAAGACCATCGCCCAAAAATTATCATCACCCCACGACCGCATTCCCACAAAAATTTCACTGTCGAGGGTCGCGTAATCAGGAGACAGCAAAAGCATCATGGCCATCAGAGTGATGCCGGTGATTTGCCATTCTAGAGCACGCACACGAAAGTGCGTCATCGTAGGGAAGCGAAGGACAAGCATAGGCCAGAACCCAGTGGTCAAATGATCCAGAGGTGGAGCATCAGCCTGTAGGTTAGTTCGGTGTCAGACACAAGGCAGCGACTTACCTGAAGCCACGATCCTTCAGGAGATTACGTTCTTCATACTGCTCAACTTCAACAGCACTGTTAACTTGAGCTTCCTTTATTTCTCTCTCGAACTGAGCCCAGTGAGAGTTAGAAAGCGTAATGTTTTCAGGACCTCCGATACCTTGGTAGGTAATCGCAGCAACGCCAATATACAGGGCATTGAGCAGAGATTCGGGAAGCTCGATTTCCTGTGCCTGGTTCTCACCTGTCAGGTCGAATTCTGGTGTCGCAGCCTTATAGGTTACAACAGCCAGCCCCTCAGGTAGCCCAGCATCAATAGCGAATGCCTTGCCTCCGTCACGAAGCAGAACACTGTCATGCTTCGCTACGTCATTGAGGTTATAAACACGACCATTAGAGAGCTCGATCCCAAGGATACGAGCGACATCCCCTGTAAAAGGCTCTTCAGGGTCTTCAACGATCCATGCTGAACCAACAGTCATGGGGTAGTACTGACGGTCCGCCGTAATATCTACCTTCACTGATTTCTCAGAGAGGGTAAATTTGACAGCCAAACGACGAAGTACGGCGTTAATCCGACTAACTACCTTGGGAATCTGATCTCCAACAATCGAACCACGCGCATGGTTACTGTCAGCCATGAACGACAGCGTATCATGGGACAGACCCTCAAGGATTTTGGCGAGCGTGATCTTCATGTCCGTTACCTAGATGTATCGTCGGAGGGTGAGGAAGTCATCTTGCTCATCATCGATACCATAGATGCCGCCACCACTTTCATCGTGTGGCTTATAGTAATCGCCCGAAGGAGCATAGGGCTTGAGGAAAGCGAGCATTGAGATTGTATCAATGCAGTCATCTTTGCCCTTCAGACCGTTCGACGTAGCCAATCTGATTTGGGTCAGGAACTTGGCCAGTGCAGCAGAAGAAACCCTGAGGTCTTCAGGGAACCACATGCGTTGCGTCTTGAACCAAGGAACGACCATGTTGAATCGTGTCAGCTTGTTCTGCATCGGACGAATGCCCGGAGCACCCTTCGTGTCAGAGGAAGCCAAGACAAAGTAGGTGTTGCGAAGCGTCATCTCCCGCTGAATCCACGGGATGAAACCGCCCTGCTGCCCTGTAACTTCGATGCCTACAGACTGAGGCTTATAGATACGAACGAAGCGGAATAGATCATCAATGGTCTTATCCATTGTCTGTTTGGCAGCAATAGCATCCACCCAAAACCAATTACCTGTGGCATTGTATGCCCAAACGGTAATGACGCTATCATCAGCAGATTGTTTATCTGAAGTAGCGAAGTCGGTGGTGATATAGAAGTTATAGTTCTCTCTTCTCGCCAACAGTTCGCTACGCTTGTACCAGAGAATTTCATGATCCTGGACAAGTCGGTTCTCTTCCGACGAAATGCGAAGCATGAGTTCCTGTTGGAAGGCTTCAACCTTTCCAGTCTTCACAGACATATCATATTGATCACGAACGAAGTCGTAACCAAAACGATCAGGCCATGCTCCTCTGAACTCTTCACGCTCGCAGGGGAATCGTTCGCACACAGGCCAGACGTTCACATCCCAAGCACCAGATTGAACGGCTTCAATCAGAATGTCTTCAAGATTGAAGGGTGTTCCGTTGAAGACAATCATACGCTTGTTGGGATCAAGAGCGTAGTCGATGCCTTTATAGACCGTATCCTTGATTGCTTCCATGGAAGCTCTCGACTTGGCGTCGTCATCAGACACGAGGTCATCGAGAACAGCCAGCACAGGACGCTTACCAAAAATCTTGGTGCCCCGGATGCCAGTCTTGGCGCCGAACATCTTCACACCCAGCAGGTGTCCATCCTTGGATTTGAACTGGATATAGGCGTCAGTGAACTTCACACCTTCCGACGGAAGCCAATGTTGAAGGAATTCACTGTGCCAGTAGCGGTACTCAATGTTCTTACGTGCTGACTTAACACCGTTGTCCATGGAGTCAGACACATAGATCATGCCTGTAATATCCCCGAAGCCGGGGATACCACCCATTACAGCGATGAAAAGGACAAGATATTCGAAGAACAGAGTGGTCTTGGCCGCACCACGGAAGCAAAGGTTGGCGATGCGTCGGTTTCCCGACACCAGTTTGTCCAACATCATAAGGTGAATGACGGGTGTCTTGTTCTGTTCGCCTTCCTCGCCATTCACCAACTTGATGAAGGACAGGTACATTAGAGCGAACTCCGAGGGGACATAATCCTCGAAGTCGCTGTAATCGACCTCATCAAGCCACTCATCGAGTGTCTTCTTTTGGAGCTCAGCTTTGATGAGCTCTTTGGGAGATGACATTAGGGTTTCTCAACGGCCTTACCCTCAATGAGAGTACTTTCCGCTATTACCTTAACATCACCACCTTGTTCAATGAACTCTCTTTGTCTTCTTGCCATTTCGAGCATTCCTGCTCGCAGTTCAGCCATGCCAGAAGATTCCTGAACCCCTAGATTGAGGTTCACTTCCTTGGCTTGAGGTGGGGTCAGATGCTTCAGAAGACTGTCAGCCGCAGCCACCCGATCCTTGTTCAGAGCCCCAGTGTCCATAGCAATTTCATGTTGCACACCAATGGCTTCATGGAATTTGCTCTGGTGAAGCACGAAGGCGGGAACAATGGTCTGCTGTAGAATCGCCGTGACCAGTTGACCCTTGTGGTAGGCGGCGACGAAGCTACTGATCTGCTTCTTGTCGTAACCCTTGGCCGTCATCTCCCGGATGCGATCCGGGAAGGTAAAGCTGTAGGCGTCTTGGTTCGTGTGACCCAGTAGCTTGTACGTCACATAGCTGACGGCGTTGAGGTAATCCTCAGTCTTATATTTTCCTTCGAGCAGCACCTTTGAATAGCTGACGAAGTTCCTTTCGAACTCCTCAGCCACCAGAGGATCAGCCGCCATATTATTCAGCTTGTCCACGAAGGCAGGCGTGATGGCTGTACGAAGGTGGGCCGGGACGGCGTTCATCACTTCAGATTGACTAAGGCCCATTGGGCAACCTCATCTAATTGCATTTGTATTCGAACAACTTGCGCCTCATACCTTTCTCATCCGCCGGTGAGAGGGCTGGATTGCGCTGTCGGTTTGGTTTTTTGGGTTTCCCAAACCAGACATGCTGTGGCGGGGAGCCAGAGGGTTGGTCGCCTCTAAACTCCCCGCCACCATTTTTAGATTCCCAAGACTGCCCTTACAACATTCCTGAACATCGCGTCTTTCAGTCTTTGGAAAGGCGGAAGCTCGCTATACGGAACCAAACAGGGATGAAGCTTGTCTTCTTCACTACGAGTAGGACCGTACTTCCATCCTTGGTCAGTCTTCGTATTGATCCAAGAATCATGAAGCTCTTCATCAGTGATCTCAGGATTTTTTATAATCCGTTCAATCCCAATGAAGCAGCTATCTTTGATGTCTTGTCCCACAGTTTCCCAAGGTGACGCGACATTCGGCTCATTGTTCTGGATTTGCAAAGTCCTGATAGCTTCATGAGCTGCACGAGCAGCAACCGTTAAGTCATGACCATCAATGATCTTTTTGGCTTCAGGCCCCAAAAGGTAGGTCTCATACGCGCGTGCGCGCGTGAGGACATCCTCAGGATCGATGCCTGTTCCTGGGGGACAGCGAAGGGCTTGGGCGTTGGCAATGTTGAGAGCCTGCGCCCGAACGTCGATGACATCGACCATCAGATGTCACCTTCGATACGAGCCGGTTGGAAGATCGCGCGGTTCAGAGCCATGAAGCCCTGTTCGATTTGGGTCCGGGCAATCGAGACCCAGCGTTGATCCACCGAGATGCTTTGACCATCCGGGGTCTGCGAGTTGGCCATGGCGTCGATTACCCGGAGGATTTTCTCTTCCCGGTGCTTGTTCTGATTGACGAGGGTGACAGCTTCTTCGCTTTGGGGGCGATAGCCTGCGACGGGCAAACTTTTATGTTCCTGTGACATTTGCAAGGGTCTCCTTTTTTGAGCTTGCACTTTTGTCTCTAGGTCTGTTTAAGGCGCTTGTCCATAACGACACGCCTTGGGAACTCTCTCTATTTACTAAGAGAAGAGAAACGGACGGAGTGTGTCTGATGCATAACTACATCAGATAACTGACTGCGTACTTCGTACTTGTCAGGACAAACAATCCAGTACAACAATCACTCTCCAACCACGGAGAGAGCTCATGCTCAGATTTGTCGATAAGGTTATTGAATTCCTGTTCCCGGTTATGGCCATGCACCATGACTATCTGAGGGGAGCTCAGATTGCAGGTAACACCCAATCGACAGTGATTAGTTCAACACAGGGATGGAGCGGTTGGAAACCGAAGAAGCCAGTGATTTGGTTCAATGGTTTTCCAGGCTCTCCGAAGCTCCCTTTGGTTCAGCGTCCTCGGCCTGCGGCCTCCTCCTCGAACCCGGTCGCCTCGGTCGAGCCCAAAGAGGAGGAAGGGGAAGAAGAAGTTGAAGACCCGGAACCTGTTTGTCGAAAACAATATTGACTCACCCGTGAGGGTTGGTTCATGAAGATCGTCCTGTTGCCACATGAGGGGGCAGCGGGGCGGTAGGTCAGGAGATATCTCCAGTTGATCCTGACCACCGGAGTTGAGAGAGCAGGCGCTTGTGTGCAGACAGAGAAGCGACTGCTCTCTCCTCCACCTCATTAAGAATACCTGTGGTTCCACTCCAGCTACAGATGCACCTTTTGATAGTTAAAGGCACGGTAATCCGGGAAGATGCGACGTTCTTCGGAACTTAGTTAAACTACAGGGAACTACAGGTTGGGCCTCAGGGTGTGCTGTGGTAATCTTCTCAAAACTATCTGGGTATTAAGAGGCTTCACTGGGAACGACTGTGAAGGGTAACAAGTAGGTAGAAACCAACCCACTACTTCCTCTTTAAGAAAGTGGTCTAGGACAAAGGTTGACTCTGAGGATGACCTAGCAAGGGTGGCTCCCTTGAACCAAAACAGCCATCTGGGATTACCCAGAGACACCACGTTGCAAACTGCTTTCTTAGGGTGAACCGCAACTTCAGCTTTTGAAAGTGGGTGGTGTCTCGCGGTAAATTCAGATTAGGTCACATAGCTCAATCGGATAGAGCAACAGCCTTCTAAGCTGTAGGTTCTAGGTTCGAGTCCTAGTGTGGCCGCCATTATTACCCTGTCTCCCCCGGTTCCAGTCTGTAGCTGGTTCGTAGCCGGTCGGCATATCAGCTGGTGCGACCCGTCCAGCCGGAGACACGCAAGATAAACGCCAGTTTAGCTCAGATGGTAGAGCATCTGTTTTGTAATCAGAGGGTGAGGGGTTCGATTCCTCTAACTGGCACCACTATTCGGCAGAAGAGCAGAATTCTTGTTGACCCCTCACCGGGAATTCTGTGTTTAGCTGACGGATCGGCTAGGAAGGTAGTCGCAGAGGACGTTAGACCCCTCATCCTTCGGAGAGCCTTGAGAGAACTGACCAGCAAAGTCGGGGACCTCAAGGCTCTTTTAGTGGAAGAGTAGCTCAGTCTGGTAGAGCAAGGGACTCATAATCCCTATGTCATTGGTTCGAATCCAATCTCTTCCTCCAATCTCTCATTAAGAAAGACCAAAATGAAGAACCCCTTCTTCCGTGCAGTCACTACAGATGGCAGCAAAGTTGACGTTAACCTGCTGAACGTGAACTTCTTTGCTGAACATTCGTCGGGAGGCTCGACCATTCACTTCGTCAATGGTACTCCTCTGACCGTCAAGGAATCTCCGCAAACCCTGCGGGGTCGCACTCGCAAGGCATGGCCTTCGGCTGAAGCTTCGGAAGACGCTGACGCCTAATCGAACACCTCGGTCAGTGGCTCACTCGCGAAATGATAAATTAGCCACGCCACTGCACTGTGGTTCAGGAAGCCCTCGGAGAAATCCGGGGGCTTCTTTTTATGGAACTCTGAGGGGTGGTATCCTCACTGAACCCGTCTAACTGGCAGACGAGAACGCCTAGTGGTCCAATCTGCTGAAGACCTGAAACCGACGCAGACGGGTGATGATACATTATCGAAATAGAATGGTCCTGTTCAGCGTTACAGTAGCAACGCCAAAGCCACGTCCTATGGCTATAGCTCAACCAGAGCATACGACCTCTTTCCGGTGGTCATGAACACTGAGAAAGTCTGTTGCGGACGATAGGGTGAATAGCCCATACCAGCAGAGGAGAAGACTTCAGCGAAGCCTTGGTTCACCAAGAAGTACCTGGGGTCTTCTTTCTTCGGTCTGTGACCGAAACCTAGCTGCCCGTCAGCAACCACGAAAACTCCCAA
>Ga0307414_10000830_pt1 | contig 15738 bp, 15 predicted proteins | sample DK1Ometagenome_FD_203804 | JGI IMG/M metagenome (GOLD analysis project Ga0307414, IMG submission 203804) | Maize rhizosphere microbial communities from greenhouse at UC Davis, California, United States - DK15-O-3 | ecosystem: Host-associated > Plants > Roots > Rhizosphere > Soil | place: USA... | reverse complement strand
CGAGAATGCGGGCGTCATCGACATCGGCGAAGGTGCGAACGGCAAGAAGCTCGCCGCGATCTTCAAGATGGAGAGCCACAACCACCCCTCCTACATCGAACCCTATCAGGGCGCGGCGACCGGGGTAGGCGGCATTTTGCGCGACGTCTTCACGATGGGCGCGCGCCCCGTCGCGAACCTCAACGCCCTGCGCTTCGGCCGCCCCGACCATCCGAAGATGAAGCATCTCATCTCGGGCGTCGTCCACGGCATCGGCGGCTATGGCAATTGCGTCGGCGTGCCGACGGTGGGCGGCGAGGTCAATTTCCACAAGGCCTATGACGGCAATATCCTCGTCAACGCGATGACCGTCGGCGTCGCCGAACAGGACAAGATTTTCTATTCGGCCGCCAGCGGCGTTGGCAATCCGATCGTCTATGTCGGCTCGAAGACCGGCCGCGACGGCATCCATGGCGCGACGATGGCCAGCGCGGACTTTGGCGAGGATGCCGAGGAAAAGCGCCCGACGGTGCAGGTCGGCGATCCCTTTACCGAAAAATTGCTGATCGAGGCGTGCCTCGAGTTGATGGCGTCGGACGCGATCGTCGCGATTCAGGACATGGGCGCTGCGGGCCTCACCAGCTCATCGGTCGAAATGGCGTCGAAGGGCGGCGTCGGCCTCCACCTCAAGATGGACGATGTGCCGCAGCGCGAAACCGGCATGACCACCTATGAAATGATGCTGTCCGAATCGCAGGAACGCATGCTGATGGTGTTGAAGCCCGGCCGCGAAGACTTCGCCGCCGCGATCTTCCACAAATGGGAACTCGACTTCGCGGTCATCGGCACCGTCACCGACACCGGCCGCATGGTGCTCGAGCATAAGGGCGAGATCGTCTGCGATATCCCGCTCGCCCCGCTCGCCGACGACGCGCCGCTCTATGACCGCCCGCACGTACCCACCCCGAAGCAGGCCGAATTGACCGACGTCCCCGAGACGAAGGACGTCGCCGCCGACCTCAAGACCTTGATGGGCACCCCCGACATCGCCAGCCGCCGCTGGATATGGGAACAATATGACAGCCAGGTCGGCGCCGACACGGTGCAGACCGGCGGCGATGCCGCGCTCGTCCGCATTCACGGCACCGACCGCGCGCTCGCCATGTCGACCGACTGCACCCCGCGCTATTGCTACGCCGACCCGGTCGAGGGCGGCAAGCAGGCGGTCGCCGAAACCTGGCGCAACATCAGCGCGGTCGGCGCCACTCCCTTGGCGATCACCAACTGCCTCAACTTCGCCAACCCGCAGCGCCCCGAAATCATGGGACAGATCGTCGGCTGTCTCGACGGCATGGCGCAGGCGTGTATCGCGCTCGACTATCCGATCGTGTCGGGCAACGTCAGCCTTTACAACGAGAGCAAGGCGACCGGCGGCGGCAGCGCGATCCTTCCCACCCCCGCGATCGGCGGCGTCGGCGTGATCGAGGATATGAACAAGGCGGTCGGCATCGGCTTCAAACGCACCGGCGACATCGTGCTCGCGGTCGGCGAACGCGCCGGCCACCTCGGCCAGTCGGTGTGGCTGCGCGAAATCCTCGGTCGCGAGGAAGGCCCGCCGCCGCCCGTCGACCTGCGCGCCGAAAAGCGCACCGGCGACTTCATCCGCGGCGCGATCAATGCCGGCTGGATCACCGCCTGCCACGACGTGTCCGACGGCGGCATGGCGGTGACGCTCGCCGAAATGGCGCTCAAATCGAATATCGGCGTGCTCGTCAGCGAAGAACAGCCGTTCGGCGTCGCCGAAAGCTTCTTCGGTGAGGATCAGGGGCTTTATCTGGTCACCGTCTGCGACACCTGCCTCGCCGACTTCCTCGATGCCGCCGGCCGCGCCGACGTGCCGGTCGACCCCGTCGGCCGCACGATCAAGGACCGCATCGTCTTCGAACTGCCGGGCAGCGATCATCAGGTCACGCTCGCCGAGCTGCGCGAAGCGCATGAGGGCTTTTTCCCGAATTTGATGGGAGCTGACGCGGCTTTGGCATAACGCGCCCGCTGGCGTCTCGCATAACCTCCGACTACATAAACCGTTCGCCCTGAGCTTGTCGAAGGGCCGTCCTTTCTTTGCTGCGTCGAAGAAAAAACGGTGCTTCGACAAGCTCAGCACGAACGGGGTTTGGCTGAAAGGTAGCGGGAATATGAGCATCCACATCGGCATCGGCGGCTGGACCTTCGAACCATGGCGCGGCCCCTTCTACCCAACCGGCCTCGCGCAGAAGCGCGAGCTCGAATATGCCGGACAGCATCTGACCGGCATCGAGATCAACGGCACCTATTATGGTAGCCAGAAGCCCGAGACCTTCGCCAATTGGGCGGAGTCCGTCCCCGACGGCTTCAAGTTCAGCGTCAAGGCATCGCGCTTCACCACCAACCGCAAGGTGTTGAAAGAAGGCGCCGGATCGATCGAGAAATTCCTGACGCAAGGGCTGACACGGCTCGGCGACCGGCTAGGCCCGATCCACTGGCAATTCATGGCGACGAAAAAGTTCGATCGCGACGATTTCGCGGGCTTCCTCGACCTGCTTCCCGATATGCAGGACGGCCTGCCGCTGCGCCACGCGATCGAAGTGCGCGATGAAAGTTTCCGCGACCCCGCCTTTATCGAGATGGTACGCGAACGGAACATGGCGATCGTCTATGCCGACAGCGACGAATTCCCGTGCATCGACGAGCAGACCGCCGACTTCACTTACGCGCGGCTGCAACGGTCGCAGGAGGATGTCGAAACCGGCTATGATGCCAAGGCGCTCGACCAATGGGCAAAGCAAGCGCGAGATTGGGCCAAGGGCGACCGCGACGTCTTCCTCTTCTTCATCTCGGGCGCAAAGGTTCGCAACCCGGCGGCGGCGCAAGCGCTGATCGCCAAGCTCGCCTGACCGGCGTCACTGGTCGCCGGCAGTCGGGGGTTGCAGATTATGTTTCCCCCATTCGCATAGCGGCGTCAGCGCTTCGTTGAGCGACGCCCCCAGGGGCGTGACCGAATAATCGACACGCGGGGGCACCTGATGAAACATTTCGCGGTGCACAAGCCCGTCGGCTTCCATCTCGCGCAATTGCTGGATCAGCATCTTTTCGCTGATCCCGGCGATACGCCGCTTGAGCGCGCCGAAGCGCACGGGGGTGCCGTGAAGCTCCCAGAGAATCAGGGCTTTCCACTTCCCGCCGATAATCGCGAACACCGGCCCAAGACCGTCATTATAGGGTTGGTTGCGTGTCGTCATAATCTTCAATTCTTACCTGAAGGTGAGTATATGACAAAATAGTAGGTAATTGATCAATCGAAAGTATCACGCCACCCCTTTGCGATCAACAGGACGCGGCAGTCGTGCCGTGTTCCCACGCGAAAGGATCGGTCGATATGCCCGAAAAACTACTCATTCTTGTCGGAAGCCCGCGCAGGAACGGAAACAGCGCGACGCTTGCCGAAGCCGTTCGGCGCGGCGCCGAGGCGGCGGGCAGCGAGGTCACGCTGCGATTTCTCGACGACCATATTTCCGGGTTTCTGCGCGATTGCCGCCAATGCCGCCGGCCCGACGGCGAATGCGCGATCGACGACCCGTATCGCGCGCTGTTCTTTGACGAGTTTTTGCCCGCGCGCGGGGTGATTTTCTGTTCGCCCATCTATTGGTACGGCGTGTCCGCCCAGATCAAGGCGTTCTTCGATCGCAGCTTCTGCTATTATGCGGCCTCCTATCCGGGCTCGCAGGAAGCGCTCGCGGCGATGGCCGGAAAACGGCTCGGTCTGGTGCTGGCGTCCGAGGAAGCCTATCCTGGCGTGGCGCTCGGCATCGTCCACCAGATTCAGGAATTTTCCCGCTACACCAATTCGGACTTTGTCGGCGTGGTGCGCGGAGCCGGCAACAGCCGCGGCGAGGTGCGCAATGATCCGGCGAACCCGGTCGGCGACGCCGAACGCCTGGGCCGCGAGATATTTTCGCGGTCCTATTCTGACTATCGGCTGGAGACCCCGCGCAGCCCGCGCGTCTGGCCGGAAACCGCGGCCTGATCGCCCGTGGTTGCCCGGCGCGGGCTGAGCCCCGGCTTTCGCCGGGGAGCAGTTCAGGCGGCCGCGGTCTGCGCCGCGAGGAAGTTATACGGATCGATACCGCGATTACGGTAGGCGCGGTGCGCTTCCTGATAGAGCGTCGGCTCACCGATCCCCAAGCGCGCACGCGCGGCCTCGAGCGGTTCGGCGAGCAGCGAGCGAATGTCCTGCTCGATGATCGCCTTCGACGCCTTGCCGTGGCGCTGGCCCTGGCGGATCGCGCCGAACACCGGGGCGTCGCTCTTGACGCCGCGCTTCACTTCATAACCGCCCGCATAGGCGATGAACGCATTGCCGTAATTGCCCGTCTGGCCATAGGTGAAGCCGAGCACGCATTGTTCGCCGAGCGCGTCGCGGCCATAGCCGGTGAGGATGTGGAACAGGTCGTGCGTGTCGCGCAGGCGGTTCGAATACCATTGCACCTGGTCGTCATATTGCGGCCGGCCCATCTTGTCGCTTTCGGCGACGAGGCCCGCGGCCGACAGGCCCTCGCGGCGCATGAAGGTGACATAGGCGTGGCCGACCGTCCCCTCGGGCAATTCGTCGATCCAGCGATGATCGTCGAGGAGGTCGGGCAGATAGGGTTCGCGCTCCATCAGCTTGCGGCCGAAATCGCTCGTCACAAAGGCGCGCGCATCGTCCATGAACCCCTTGCGCGGCAGATTTTCGAAGATGTGGAAGACCTGCTCGGTATCTTCCTTGTCAGCGATGAGCTTGCGGAAGTGCTGGAACGCCTTGAACGGGCGGAACTTCTGCGGCTGGCGGTCGGGGTGGGAGAAAATCGTGGGGGTCATGGTCGTTCCCGTTCGAATCATTTGATGCTGCCGAGATAGCATTACTGACATAGATGTCAATAGACGGTTAAGAGGCTGGACGGATGATCGCGCGGGCCGTTATAGGCGAATAATACAGCGGAGGGCGATGTGCGCGAAGATAGCGAAGTTACGGGCGAACGCCTCATCACCCTCGACGCGCTGCGCGGCTTCGCCGTGATGGGCATTTTGGCGATGAACATCGTCGCCTTTGCGATGCCCGAAATGGCCTATGTTTCGCCCAGGGCCTATGGCGGCGACACGCCGTCCGACATCGCCGCTTGGGCGCTCGGCTTCCTCCTCCTCGACGGCAAGATGCGCGGGCTATTTTCGATCCTCTTCGGCGCGAGCATGCTCCTGATCATCGACCGCGCAGAGGCGTCGGGTCAGGACGCCGGCTCGGTCCACTATCGCCGCATGGCGTGGCTCGCGCTGTTCGGGCTATGCCATTATTTCTTCATCTGGTGGGGCGACATTCTCTTCCTCTACGCCGCCGTCGGCTGCATCGCTTTCCGCTTCCGCGCATGGGAAGCGCGCCGGCTGATCCAATGGGCGCTCGGCCTCTTCACTGTCGGCGTTGTCCTGACCTCGCTCTTCTTCGGCGCGCAGCTTATGGTGGGAAATGCCGCCGACAATCCCGCGTCGCCGATGGCCGAGGCGGGGCGCGAGGTGCGCGCCGAATATGCCAAGATCGACGGCGAAGTGACCGGGGAACTCGCGCTCTATCGCGGACCTTATCTTCCGATCCTGGGCGCGCGGCTCGATACCGCGATCAATCCGTTCGTCGGCGTGCTGATGTCGATGCTCGAGACGCTGCCGCTGATGATGCTCGGCATGGCGCTGTTTCGAAACGGCTTCCTGACAGGCGGGTGGGCGGCCGCCGATTACCGGCGGACGGCGCGGCGCTGGCTGCCCCCGGGCGTACTGCTGACGCTGCTCGTCGGCTGGCTGCAATGGCGGTCGGGCTTCGATTATCTTGTGGCGGTCAATGCGTTCATGGCCTGGGCGGGACCGGGACGATTGATGATGACGATCGCCTACGCCGCTCTGCTCATATTGCTGATCCGGCGCGTGGCCGCCAGCGCGTGGATCGTCCGCGTCGCCGCGACGGGACGCGCGGCCTTTTCCAACTATCTCGGCACCAGCATCGCGATGACGACGATCTTCTACGGCTATGGGTTCGGCCTGTTCGGCCACGTCGATCGCTGGACGCTCTATCTCTTCTGCGCCGGCATGTGGGCGGTCATGCTGCTATGGTCGAAACCCTGGCTCGACCGCTTTCTTTATGGCCCGCTCGAATGGCTGTGGCGCAGCCTTGCCCGGGGCAAGCCGCAACCGATGCGTCAATGACTGACGGCGCGGCCGAAGCTCGTCGGACGGCGCTGGACGAGCGGGTTCGCCTCGCGCTCCAGCGCGCTCAGCGTCTCCTCGAACAGCCGGCGCAGTTCGACGACGCGCGGAAGATATTCGTCGGGACTGGTCTGGCTTTCGACGCAAGCCCGCGCGAACATCTCGATATCCTCGGACAGCGCGCCCAGCTTTTCGCCGCCGAACTGGCGCGCTTCGCTTTTCAGCGTGTGCGCGGGCATGACGAGGCCGCGCGCATCGCGGGCGCGCATCGCCTCTTCGATCGCGGCGACCGACTTGGTGCCGTCCTCGCGAAAATAGCCGAGAATCCGCACGAAAGCCGCACCCAATTGGGTGCGCGTCGCGCGAAACTCGTCCCAATCGACCAGGATTTCGTCCAATGCTTTAGTCCCTTGGTGTTTTAGGGTCAGGACCCGTTGATTGCGCGCTCGAGGCGTCGAAATGGCAAAGATATCGTCTTCGGGCGGCTGCCGCGGGTAGCATCGCTACCCGCAAGGTCGCTCGGAGGCGAGATCGAAGCCATTTCGGCGTCCCTTCGGGATTTGATCGATTTTGTCCATGGTTGCGTCGGCAAGACTTGGAATATTTTCATATGCCTACGCCTTGCCTCCTCACCCTGAACAAAATCGCTTCAAACCTCGAACGTGCAATCAACGGGTCCTGACCCTCGTTCGGCCGTGGTCCCAGCCGTTCCATGCCCAACTTGGGTAAAAAAGACGTTACAATGACGGCAATCGCGTAGCCGAAGCCGTCCCGTTGCGGGTCAACCGCGCCGCACGCGCCAGCGCCCCTCGGGCGTCGCCGCATCGCCTTCGACCAACCAGCCATGCTCGTCCGCCAAAGCCGCGACTTCGCGCCCCGCCTGCGGATCGTCGGCGATCAGCAACACCTCGCGCGCATCGCGCATCGCGCGGGCGAGGCGCAGCGCGGGCCAGGGGCAGCGCATCCCGCGCGCGTCGACGACCAGCGCCCCCAAAGCCTCAGGCTCCGTCACTCGTCATAGGGATTGCGCGAATTGCGGAAATTCAGCCGCACCGGTACGCCCTGGAACCCCAGTTCCTTGCGCATGCCGTTGACCAGATAGCGTTCATAGCTTCCCGGCAAGCTGTCAGTCCGCGAGCCGAAGACCACGAAGGTCGGCGGCCGCGTCCGCGCCTGCGTGATATAGCGCAGCTTGATGCGCTTACCCCCCGGCGCCGGCGGCGGATTATTCTCGACCGCGCCTTCGAACCAGCGGTTGAGCCGCGCGGTCGACACGCGGTTCGTCCAGATTTCGCGCTGCTCGAACGCGGCGCGCACCAGCGTATCGATGCCCTTGCCCGTCGCGCCCGAAATGGTGAGCACGGGCACGCCCTTGACCTGGCTGAGCCCGTCGTCGAGCGCGTTGCGAACGCCGTTGAATAGCGCCGAAGGATCCTCGGCGACATCCCATTTGTTGAGCGCGACGATCAGCGCGCGGCCCTCCTGCAACACCTTGTCGGCGATGCGCAGATCCTGCGCCTCCAGCCCCTTGGTCGCGTCGAGCAGCAACACGACCACCTCGGCGAAATCGACCGCATGCAGCGCGTCCATCACCGACAATTTCTCCAGCTTGTCGACGACCTTGGCGCGCTTGCGCATGCCCGCGGTGTCGAACAGCTGGATCTCGTGGACCTCGCCGTCCTCTTCCCACTGCCAGTCGACGCGGATCGAATCGCGGGTGATCCCGGCCTCCGGCCCCGTGATCAGCCGGTCCTCGCCGATCATACGGTTGATCAGCGTCGACTTGCCCGCATTCGGGCGCCCGACGATCGCGAGCTTCATCGGGCCGAGCGGCGCATCCTCATCGTCTTCGCCCTCGATCGGCGCAAGGGCGTCGGCTCCCTCGGCGTCATGCCCCTCGACGATCGGGCGCAGCGCGTCGAACAGGTCGACGACGCCCTCGCCATGTTCGGCGCTCAATGCGATCGGATTGTCGAAACCGAGCGAATAGCTTTCCATCAGGCCGTTTTCGCCCTGCTTGCCTTCCGCCTTGTTGACGAGGAGGATGATCGGCGTGTCTTCGCTGCGCAGCCAGCGCGCGATTTCCTCGTCGAGCGGGGTCACCCCGGCGCGGCCGTCGATCATGAACAGCGCGGCATCCGCCCCGCGCACCGCCTTTTCGGTCTGCACGCGCATCCGGCCCGGCAGGGTCGCCGCGTCATAATCCTCGAAACCCGCGGTATCGACGATGGTGAATTTCAGGCCGAGCAACTCGCCGTCGCCCTCGCGGCGGTCGCGCGTCACCCCCGGCTGGTCGTCGACGAGCGCGAGCCGCTTGCCGACGAGCCGGTTGAACAGCGTCGACTTGCCCACATTGGGCCGCCCGACAATGGCGATCGTCGCGTGTCGCGACATCCGTAATTCCTATTTTCATCGCGCTCCGGGCCGGAACGCACAACATATCTAACCGCTCGTGCTGAGCTTGTCGAAGCACCGTTCTTCTTTTCGGCGCCCGAAAGGAAGAACGGCCCTTCGACAAGCTCAGGGCGAACGGGTCATGAAATTTCTGCTTATCTGTTCAACGCCAGGCCGTGATCTTCCCGTCGTCCGATAGAATATACAAAATATTATTCGCAACGATCGGCGACTGCGACAGCGACGAATCGAATTCGGTCGACGCCAGCAGCGATCCGTCGGTCGGCGAATATTCCGCCAGCGTCCCTTCGCTGTTGACCGCGATCAGCCGGCCGCCGGCCAGGATCGGCCCCGTCCAGCGAATCGGATCCTTCTTTTTCTTTTCGGTTTCGATGCGGAAACGCGCGAGCTGCTGGAGCCAGCGCACCTTGCCGCTACCACGCGCGACGCACAGCAGCTTGCCGTCGTCGGTCATCGCATAGACCCACTCGCCGACCACATAGGGGGTTGAAATACCCGCGATCGAGATTTCCCAGCTGCGCTGGCCGGTGACGAGTTCATAGCTCGCCATACGGCCGCCCTGGCCGAGCGCGAACACGCGGCCATTGTCGATGACCGGATCGGCATCGACGTCGGTCAGCGTCGACACCGACAGCGCCATCGAGGTGCGCGCGAGCGCGTCTTCCCACAGGTCGCGGCCATTTTCGTAACGATAGGCCTGCACTTCGCCCGACGAGAAGCCGGCGACGATCGTCCCCTGCCCTGCCGCGGGTGACGCCGCGCCGAACACGCTGCCGGCCTCGGTCGATGCCGTCGCCTGCCACTGCACCGCGCCATTGGCGGCGCTGAGCGCGTAAATCTGATTGTCCTGGCTGATCACATAGACGCCGCCAAAGGCAATCGTCGGCGCGCCGCGCAGCGGGCCGGTCGGCTTCACTTTCCAGACCACCGACCCGTCGGCGGCGTTGAGTGCCGCGACGTCGCCGACCCCGCTCGTCGCATAGACGATATTGCCGTCGACCGCGGCCCCGCCGCCGAACAGCGAATCCTCGAAATCCTTGCCGGTGCTGCCGATCGGCACGCTCCACAGCTTCGCGCCCGTGTCGGCGGCAAAGGCCGACACCACCGCATCGGTATCGACGACGAACAGCCGGTTGTCGGCGACCACCGGCGACGAGGCGAGACGCTGTTTATTGGTGCTCCCCGCGATGCTCGCTTCCCACAGCTTCGCGCGTGTCGCTCCGAGCGCCGGATGGCCCATCGATTTCGACGCATTGCCGCCCGACTGGGCCCAGGCGGCGTTCACCGTGGGCTCGGGCAGCACGACCGCGATCGCGGCGGTCGCGGGATCGACCTTGATGCTGTTGTCGTTCGAGAGGATCGACACGCGCTCGCCGATCGTCGGGGTCTTCGGCGGACCGTCGCCCTTGAAGACGCCGCACGCCGCAAGCGGCAGCGCGAGCAGCGCCGCGTAGAATCCGTAGCGCGCGCTGCGCAAATTATCTGGCCGCATATTAATTGGCTTCCTCAGTCTTGGCGGCTGCCGCTGCCTTCGGCGCGGCATTGCCTTTCTTTTCGGCGGCGGCGCTTTCCGCCGCCCGGTCGGTGACCGCATCGACGCCGAGCATACCCGCCATCTGTACCGAGCGCGATTGCAGCGACCGCGTCACGTCGGGCAATTTGGCGATACGGCCATAGAGCGCGCCGGCCTGGTCGAACTGGCCGAGCTGATAATGCGCCGTCGCCGACAGCTCGGCGGCGCTCGCGAACCAGCTTGACGCCGGATCCTTCGCATCGACCATCGGCTTCATCCGCGCGATCACCGCCTCGGGCTTCAGCGTGTCATATTCGAAGGCGGTCTGGCGGATCAGCGCCAGGTCGCGCAGCGCCTGGTCGAGCTTGGTGTCGGCGGCGACCTTTGCCATCAAAGCGGCGGCGCCTTTCAGGTCGCCGGCCTGCGCCTTGATGTTCGCTTCCTGCATCTGCGCGGCGGCGCGATAGGCGGGGCCGCCCTCCGCCGCGATCTTCTGCAATTCGGCGGTCGCGGCGCGCGGCTGGTTGGTGGCGAGCTTTTCGAACGCCGCGATCAGCTCCTCGGCCTGTTCGCCGCGCGCGACATCCTGCCGGTGGTCCCAGAACAGATAGCCGCCGAACGCCAGCAACGCGGCGAGGAGGCCAGCGATGATCCACCGGCCGTAACGCTGCATGATCGTGTCGAGCCGGTCCTTGCGGACGGCTTCGTCGACTTCCTGCAACAGCGCGGCGTCATTCGTCGGGCTCAGGGCCAATCAAACCTCCATAAACTCAATAGCGGCGCTGGGCCGGCCCGCTTCCTTAGCGATGGCACGGGGAAAGGCCAAGCGTTTCACTTTGGGTCACCGCCGCGCCTTCGGCCCGCGCCGTCAGCTTGCGCGATCAGCCCGCGTATATCTGATCCTCGGTCGGGAATGAACGGGACCTGACTTCGTCGGCATAGTCCTTGACCGCCGCCTCGACGACGCCGGCCATATTGCCGAAACGCTTCACGAATTTGGGGACGCGCTCGAACATGCCGAGCATGTCGTCGGTGACGAGCACCTGGCCGTCGCACTGCGCCGAAGCACCGATGCCGATCGTCGGGCAGTCGACCTTGTTCGTGATTTCGATCGCGATCGATTCGAGCACGCCTTCGATGACGATCGAAAAGGCGCCCGCCTGCGCCACCGCGACCGCATCCTCGACGATCGAGCGCGCTTCCTCGGCGCTCTTGCCGCGCACGCCATAGCCGCCGAGAATGTTCACCGCCTGCGGCGTCAGCCCGACATGCCCCATCACCGGAATGCCGCGCTGGGTCAGGAATTCGATCGTCGGCGCGAGCACCTTGCCGCCCTCGACCTTCACCGCCGCGGCGCCCGTTTCCTTGAGCAGCCGCGCGGCATTGTCGAACGCCTGCTGCGGGCTGCCCTCATAGCTGCCGAACGGCATGTCGACGATCACCGCGGCGTGATAGCTGCCGCGCACGACCGCGGCGCCGTGCAGCGCCATCATGTCCATCGTCACCCCGACCGTGTGCGGCAGGCCATAGATCACCTGCGCCAGCGAATCGCCGACGAGCAGCATGTCGCAATGCGGATCGAGCAGCTGCGCCATGCGGACGGTGTAAGCGGTCAGCATCACGAGCGGCTCGCCGCCCTTGCGCTGGCGGATGCGCGGCACCGTCAGGCGCTTCATCAGCTGCGGCGTCGGGTTGGCGCGGCTGGTCGAAGTGTCGAGGGTGAGCGTTTTGGGGAGCGTGGACATGGCGCGAGGGTTTAGCCGCTAAACGGGCGGCGCGAAAGCGCGAAAGCCCGTTTTTGTTGCAGCGCAGCGTGGGGCGTCAAGCCGCGCTGAGTGCCGCCAGCTGATCGTCACTCAGCCTGAGGTGGAGGCTTCCGAGCAGTTCGTCGAGCTGCGCGACGGTCGTGGCGCTGGCGATCGGTGCGGTCACACCGGGCTGCGCCGCAACCCACGCAAGTGCAATCTGCGAAAGCGTGGCGCCGGTTTCCGCCGCGATCGCGTCCATCGCCGCAAGCACCGCGGGGCCACGGCCTGCCATATAGGCCTTCGCTTTGTAGCCGCGGACGCTTTGTCCGAGATCGTCGGCGCTACGGTATTTCCCCGAAAGATAGCCCGCGGCGAGGCTGTAATAGGGAATCACGCCGATCTCCTCGGCGACGCAAAGCCGCTGCAACGCGCCTTCATATTGCTCGCGGTCGAGCAGGTTGAGTTCAGGCTGCATCACCGTAAAGCGCGGCAGGCCTCGTTCATCCGCGATACGAAGCGCCGCAGCCAGTCGCTCGGCGCTATAGTTGGACGCGCCGAGCGCACGAACCTTGCCCGCCGCGACCAGCTCGCCAAACGCGTCCATCACCTCGTCGAGGGGCACGTCGGGATCGTCCTTGTGCGCGAAATAAAGGTCGATCATATCCACGCCCAGCCGACCGAGCGACGCATCGACCGCTGCGCGGATGCGGTCGGGCTGCAACCCATTGCCGCCCTCCCCCGGCAACATGCCGACCTTGGTCGCGATCATCACCTTGCCCTGCGCACCATGGGCCTTCAACCATTCGCCGATCATCTCTTCGGATTCGCCGCCGACATGCCCCTCCACCCACGCCGAATAGACGTCGGCGGTGTCGATCATTCGGCCCCCGCCTTCGACGAAGCGGTCGAGGACGGCAAAGCTCGTCGCCCGGTCCGCGCTCCATCCGAAGACATTGCCCCCCAAGACCAGCGGCGGCGTCGCAAGTCCGCTTTTGCCCAGCGTTCTGTCGGTCATCGGGGAGCTCCTTTTTTCACCGCGACGACCGCCTCGCGCGGGTTGTCGCTGAACAGGCCGTCGATCCCCACGGCGAGATAGGCGTCGATCTCGCCCGTCAGGTCGCCATGGCCCGCGGGATTGATACTGGCCTTGTCGCCGAGCGGCAGAAAGTAATTTTCGCGGCGAAACGTCCAGGGATGAACCTTTAGTCCTGCGGCGTGGGCATCGCGCACCAGCGCGGTCGGCTTGCCCAGCCGGCCGAGCGTAGCGCGCGGGATCACCATCACCTTGTTCGGGCCGATGCCGTCGGCATAGCCCGCGATCATCGTCAGCCCCGATGGCGACGCCATGGCGGCGTAGCTGGTGCCGGGCCGGTCGGCGGGCCCGCCCGCGGCGTCCATCAACTGGATCAGCGGCAGGTCGCTCTTGGCGCGCAGATCGATCAGATTGCCGACCTCGAAGCTCTGGATGAACACCGGCGCGGTGCGGCCGCGATAGCCGAAGCGACCCAGCAGCGCGAGCAAAGGCGCCTCGTGCGGCAGGCCGATCGAGGCGAAATAGCTCGGATGCTTGGTTTCGGGATAGACGCCCACCGGCTTGTCGCGCGTTCTGTTCACCTCGGCGAGCAAGGTCAGGATTTCCTCGAAGGTCGGGATTTCGAACCGCCCGTCATAGTCGGTACTGCGCAGCCGCGGCAGCCGCTCGCGCGCGCGCAGCGTCTTCAATTCGGCGAGCGTGAAATCCTCGGTGAACCAGCCTTCGACCGTCTGCCCGTCGATCAGTTTCTCGGTTTTGCGATCCGCGAACGCGGGATGCGCGGCGACGTCGGTGGTTTCCGAAATCTCATTCTCGTGCCGCGCGACGAGCACGCCGTCCTTGGTCAGCACCAGGTCGGGTTCGATGAAATCGGCGCCTTGCTCGATCGCAAGCCGGTAGCTCGCCAGCGTATGTTCGGGCCGCTCGCCCGACGCGCCGCGATGCGCGATGACGATCGGCGGCTGTCCGTCGAGAGTGGGCTGCGCGATCACGTCGTCAGCCGTGCAGCCGGCGGACAGCATCAACGCCGCCGCGGCCAGAATCGACCGGATCATGCCGCAAAGCGCGCCTGCCAGTCCGCGGCCGAAAAGCCGACGCTGATATCACCGCCGGCTTCGACGACCGGGCGGCGGATCATCGCCGGCTGTTCCAGCATCAGCGCCGTCGCCGACGCCGCATCGAGGCCCTGCTTCTGTTCCTCGGGCAGCTTGCGAAAGGTCGTCCCGGCCTTGTTGAGCAGCTTTTCCCAGCCGACCGCGTCGATCCAGCCCTGTAGCCGCGCGGCGTCGAGGCCGTCCTTGCGGACATCGTGAAAGCGATAGGCGACGCCCTGCTCGTCGAGCCAGCGCCGCGCCTTCTTCACCGTATCGCAGTTCGAAATGCCATAGAGAATCATCGTCATAAACCAAGCCTAGCAGGCAGCGATTGCAGATTCGAGGCCAGGCAGCGGCCGCGCTCAAGAAACCGGCGGCGGGTCGGCGATGCGCGTGTTGGCGCTCGCCAGCTTGCCGCGGAGCGCGCGTGCGAAACCTTCGTGGAGCGCGCCCGCGATCGCCGGATTGGCGGCGAGATAGGCGCGCAGCGCCGCCGCGGGGACGAACCACAGCCGCGCGTTGCTGCCGAGCACGACCGTTCCCGTCGCATGAGCGCCGTCGAGCGCGGTTGCTTCGCCGATCAGCGCGCCGCCCGACAATTTTCCGACCTCGACGCCGTCGCGCAGCACCGCCGCCTGCCCCTCGGCAAGGTAAAAAAGGCTCGGCGCCGCCTGATTCTCGCGGATCAGAACTTCGCCGCGCTTCGCCGAAATCCAGTGTCCCTGGTCGATCAGGTCGCGCGCCGCCGCCGCCCCCAGTCCCGCGAAATGCTCGCCGCGCAGCGCCTCTTCCTCGGCCGAAAAACGCACCTTCGTCCCGCGCAACCACAGGCGCGCCAATATGCCGATATTGACCGCCAATATCGCGAGCACGAGCAGACTATAAATGAGGTCGGATTCCCGAAAGAGCGTCAGCGGCAGCGCGACGAACGCTGCGGCGGCAAGGCCGACGCGCGCATAGTCGATGCGGACGACGAAGCTCGTCGCCAAGAGGAGCAACAACGCTCCGTAAAGAAACCACGCGGAATCGAAATTCGCCACAGCCAATCGCTCGCATCCCGACCCGCCCCCACCGGGGGATCGGGTCACTGGTGGTTGACGTTACCGATAGCCAAAAACCTTGGCAGCACGCGCCCACTGCCGCGCGCCCAGCTGCTGCATCAAGGTTCGCAATAAACTATCAGTTCCTGGCCCTGAAGAAAAGCATAGGTGCGCAAATGTCACGATAATGCTAATTTTCGGGTTCGCCTATGCCGGAAACATTGCTTCGGGCGGGCATCCGCGCCATGGGGCGCAGGATTCGAACGAAAAAGACAGGCAGATGACGAAAAATTGGCAACCGCATAGCTGGCGTTCGCACGAGGCGCGCCAGCTGCCCACCTACCGCGACGCCGATGCGCTCGCGGCCGCCGAACGCGAACTCGCAAACTATCCGCCGCTCGTCTTCGCGGGTGAAGCGCGCGAGCTGACGAGCGAGCTCGGCCGCGTGGCGGAGGGCAAGGCCTTCCTGCTTCAGGGCGGCGACTGCGCCGAAAGCTTTGCCGAATTTCATCCGAACAATATCCGCGACACCTTCCGCGTGCTGCTCCAGATGGCGGTCGTGCTGACCTTCGCGTCGAAAATGCCCGTGGTGAAGCTCGGCCGGATGGCGGGCCAGTTCGCCAAGCCGCGCTCAGCCGACATGGAAGAGATC
>Ga0307414_10000829_pt1 | contig 15763 bp, 13 predicted proteins | sample DK1Ometagenome_FD_203804 | JGI IMG/M metagenome (GOLD analysis project Ga0307414, IMG submission 203804) | Maize rhizosphere microbial communities from greenhouse at UC Davis, California, United States - DK15-O-3 | ecosystem: Host-associated > Plants > Roots > Rhizosphere > Soil | place: USA... | reverse complement strand
ATGACCGACCAGCAGCCCGAGGAGCGCATCGCGCTCGAGGACATCCCGCTCACCCTCGCGGTGGAGTACGTCAACCCCGAGGACGCCGGCCACCCGGTCCTGCGCCGCATCGCCGGCAAGGACCCCTTCATCCTCTTTGAGATGAAGCAGGCCGATGGCGCGATCGTCGCCGACATCACCGCGTCGTGCATCCCGGACGACCAGGACCTCATCGAGACGCTCGAGGTCTTCCTGACCGCGCTGGTCGAGGAGCGGGCCAGCAGGCTCAGCGCCGAGGCCCTCCGTGCGGCGGCCGAGGAGTCGGCCCTCGACCCGTCCGAGGTCGACGAGTACGACGGCGTCTTCGACCTGCCCGAGCACAACGAGCAGGGCGAGGAGCGTGAGCTCTGATGGGCGCCAACGACTTCACCACGAAGGACTCGGGCGAGCGCGCCGTGTTCGAGTCGGGGATGCAGCGCGACACGCAGGCTGGGAAGCCGCGGTTCGACCTGATGTTCCCGCTCAGCGTGCCGTACGACGAGCAGATGATCGTCCGGCTCGCCGCGCTCTATGGCCGCGGGGCCGAGAAGTACGACGAGCGCAACTGGGAGCAGGCCAACTCCGAGGAGGAGATGGCGCGCATGAAGGCCTCGGCGTTCCGGCACTTCATGCAGTGGTTCTGCGGCGAGTCCGACGAGGACCACGCGGCCGGCGCCATGTTCAACATCATCGCCTTCGAGACCACGAGCTTCAAGGTCGACCGGGCCATCGACGGCCTGCAGCCCCACGAGGTCGAGGCGGTCACCCAGATCGTCGAGGACGTGCGCTCTGGTGCGGCGTCGCCGACGGCCGTCGTGGCCACCGACATGTCGCGCGACTACGGCGAGGACTCCTCCGAGCCGGCCAAGCCCGACGGGACGGACTGTGAGCCGGTCGGCACCGCGCCCGCATGCGAGTGGGGCGTGGCGTACTTCTCCTGCCCCGTGAAGACGAGCGAGGGCTGCGTGCCGCGCAACCACCGCGAGTACGCCTGAGATTCATCTGCCCCGACGTCTTGACGGTGTCGGTGGCAGCGTGTACTGTTCCACCTAGAGCGGGTGCTCACGCATAGACGCCCGCACAACCTGCCCAGGAGGCAAGCATGACCGACGAGAACACCACCGACTTCTTCGATGGCATCGGCGAGGGCGCCGGCGCCCCGACCGCGGTCCTCAAGAACCCCGGCGACTTCGTCCACGGCGAGATCGTCCGCATGACCAAGCGGGACTACGTCCCCTTCGGCTCGGACAAGCCCGAGCAGCGCGCGGACGGCTCGAACAAGCAGCAGCTCATCGTCGTGCTGCAGACCGAGAACCGGAACTGGGCCAACGTGGTCAAGGTCCCGAAGGTCGACGGCACCGACCCCAACTCGGCCGAGAAGGCGCCCAGCGAGGACGACGGCCTGCGCGCCGTCTACATCCCCGAGGGCAAGAACCTGCAGTTCGCGGTCGCCCGCGCCGTGCAGGCGGCCAAGGCCAAGTTCGAGGTCGGCGGCAAGCTCGGCGTCCGCGTGACGGAGCTCGTGCCCACCACGAAGGGCAACCCCCGCAAGGAGCACGAGGCCCGCTACGAGGCCAAGCCGGCCGACACCGGCGCTGGCTTCTTCGGTGGCGACGCTGCCCCGGCCGCCACCCCGGCGCCGGCGCAGGCTGCTCCCGCACAGGCGGCCCCCCCGGCTGCTGCGCCCGCTCAGGCGGCTCCCCCGGCCGCTCCCGCGCAGGACCCGTGGGCCACGTCGGCTCCCGCGGCCCCGGCGGCCGGCGACCCGTGGGCCTCGCCCGCTGGTGGCAACGACGAGCCCCCGTTCTGACGGACGGCTCACCTCTCCACCCGGCGCCCGGTCTCCTCGTGAGGCCGGGCGCCGTCCCACATCACCACCCGGAGGAACCCATGTCTGACTTCCACCGCAGCCTAGACCGCGCGCTCGAGCACGAGCCGCACTGGGCCATCGAGCACACCACGGCGTTCGACGACTTCGACCCGCGCCCCCTCCCCGACTCCTGGCAGGACCTCGGCTACATGGACGAGACCGGCGTCGGCAACGACCTGCTCGCGATCCAGGCCAAGATCAACCGCGACATCGCCGCGCTGGCCGCCGTGACCCTCGCCCCCGCGCTCTTTGAGGAGCGCCGCGTGCCCGAGCGCGGCCCGTACGACATCCGCTGGAAGGACCCCGAGCCGCAGTCGATGCTCTGGCGCTCCGAGGAGTGGGAGGCGTACGTCGCCCGGCTCGTCGAGGAGACCGGTGTCGACCTCGAGAAGCCCCACCGGTACTGGGTGCAGCGCTGGGTCTGTGGCGTCGACACGCGGCCGGCGCTGGCCGACCAGGAGATCCCGGCCGAGGGCACGGAATGAGCAAGGCGAAGCCCTGCCCGAAGCCGAACTGCGGCCGGCCGAAGAAGAAGGGCAAGCAGGCGTGCGAGTGGCACTGGCTGCTGCGCCAGTCGAGCGACATCCAGGCCGCGGCGGCCAACCGGCGCCTGCTGGCCGTGGCCGAGGAGGACCGCGTCGCGCGCGTGGCCGCCAAGGACTGCCCGGAGGGCGAGCGCTGGTGCGCCGGCTGCCAGAGCATGGTCCCGACGTTCTACACGTCTGGCTCGCGCTGCAAGGCCTGCGTCTCGATGCGGGCCCACGCCGCCCGGCTCGAGAAGGTCTACGGCATCGACAAGGCCGAGTACGACCGGATCCTCAAGCTCCAAGGTGGCCGGTGTGCGATCTGCCGCAACCAGAGCCGGACCATCCGGCTCGCGACCGACCACGACCACAAGACCGGGGACGTCCGCGGACTGCTGTGCAAGCGCTGCAATCATGACCTGCTCGGCGGCGGCCATGACTCCGTCGCCGTGCTCTGGTCGGCGATCCAGTACCTGCTCTTCCCGCCGGCGCAGCGCGGCCACCCCGAGCAGGCCCCGACGCCCGGCATGGTCGTGACGGCCCTCAGGGCCCATCTCGAGGCGCTCGAGGCTCAGGCCCAGCGACCGGCTGTCGAGGCGCAGGAGCCCCCGTTCTGACCTCCTGAGCACGCACAGAAGCCCCCGACCTCAGACGTCGGGGGCTTCTGCATTACCTAAGGTAGCGAATCTCAGGTTCGCCCGGCCTGCACGACCGGGAGTCTCAGCGCCGCGCCCGCGGATGGAGCGGCTGGGAGCGGAAGATCTTGCGCGCGACCTTGCGGGAGTAGGTCCCGAAGATCGGCCACGGGTTGATGTGCCCGTGGTAGTCGAAGTCCCGGCCCCGGTTCATCTGGACATGGAGGTGCGCGGCCGTCGAGTTGCCGGTGTTGCCGACGCGACCCAGCGGGGCGTAGACCTGGACCCACTCGCCGACGGCGACCTTGCGGCCCTGCATGTGCCAGTAGGTCACGAGCACGTCGTCCTCGTGGTTGTAGATGCCGACCCAGTTACCCATGGTCGGGTTGTGCTCCGAGATGACGACCTCGCCCGGCGTGACGGCGCGGACCAGCCGGCCCTCGATGGGGATCGGCCAGCGCGCGCCGAAGTCGATCCCGGTGTGGTGGCCAGCGGGACCGTGCTTGTCGGCGCGAGAGGCGTACGAGCCCGGGTCAGCGAACGGCTGGCTGACCCGGGCGATGCCGACGGGGATCATCAGGCGAGCGGAGGCTGGTGACCGTCGGCGTAGCGCGCCTCGTCCTCGGACAGCGTGTCGTCGAGGGCCTCGGCCACGACCTCGGGCTGGTCCTGGATGAGCTCGACGGCCGCCTCCTCGACCTCGGCAGCGGAGGCCGGGGTGTTGGCGGTGGCCAGCGTGGCCACGAGGGCCGAGCCGAGCGCGACGAGGAAGGACTTGACGTCGCCGCTGGACACCTGCCACAGCGAGTAGATGAAGAGCGCCGCGGCGGTGAGCGCGTAGAGGTAGCGCCGGTACGCGGGCGGGATCAGGTCGGTGAGCAGCGAGAGCGGGTTGGTCATGGTTCCTCCTGTGGTCGAGGAGTCCATCATACCTCGTGCGTCGGATGCTCCGTGCGGAGCGGAGGAAGCAGTGGCGGCGCCGGCGGCATCGCGACCCCGAGCTCCTGAAGCTTGGCGATGGCCATGACGTCCCAGGCGACGTGGAGTTGCAGTACGCGGCGTACCTCGGCCATCTCGCGCTCGTGGGACGCGATGAGGGCCGTCATCGCCTGCTGGTGCGTCAGGGCCTGGTCCTGACGCGCCTGCACTTGGCGGTCGATCTCGGCCTGCATGTTGGTCACGACGCCGGCCGCGGCCTTCGTGATGATCTCGGTCGCCTCGGCGCCGAGCTTCTTCTTCGAGAAGAGCCCTGCGACGATCGCGGAGATGATCGCGGCGATGCCGCCGCCGCCGAGCAGGGCGACGATGGTCTCGGTCTGCATGATCAGTGCCGCCACTCAGAGAGGGGGTTCGCCTCACGCTCGCGGGCCTCGTGCTCGTGGCGGGCCTTGAGGCTGTCCTCGAGCCCCTGCAGGAAGAGGAGCTTCGCGGCGCGGGCCGCGGCGTTGTTGATGAGGACCTGCAGTTGGATCCAGCGCAGGCCGCACGACAGGCCCCATGCGAGGATGATGCCGATGTTCTGCAGGGCTTCGAGGCCGACTACGGTGAAGGCGACCCCGGAGTAGAAGATCGTGGTGGCCGCGACCATGACGCAGCCGATCTGCTCGGTGATGATGCCGCCCACGGTCTGGCGCAGCATCCCGACCAGGGTCGTCAGGGAGCCGACAGTGAGCAGCACCCCCCAGCCGACGACGGCCCAGTACGGGAGCGTGGCATGGAGGGTGCCGGGCGCGACATCGAGAGCCAGCGCCGTGATGCCCGAGAAGACCGAGAGGGCGAGGATGAACACCGCGCGCGGGTCGGCGGGGTATCGCGCCGCAGGCTTGAAGATCATGCCCACTATCGTACCTCGGACCCGCACGCGGCGTCGCCGATCACTCGGGAGTGCCGGCAAAACCTTCGTGGATCTCGCCATGGAGCGGCAGGATGCTGCCCGGCTCGGCCGCGAGGTGCTTCGGCTGCGGGTTCTCGAGGTCGACGATGCGCGCACGGGCGTCGTCGCGCTCCGCAGTGAGCTCGCTGACGATGTTGCGGTACTGCTCGAGGGCGCTCTCGAGTCGCAGGACCTTGACCTGCAGGTCGGACTCGCGCAGCGCGGCCTCCGTAGCCTGCCCGCCGAGCATCTTGGCGATGACCTGCGTGCGGGCCTGGTCGGGGGTGAGGTTGGTGTCTGTCATGGCCCCACCTTACCGCGGCCCGACGCAGATGTCACGCGGCCTTGATGATGTAGTTGAGCGTGGTGTAGGGCTGCAGGTTGGTGTGGGCCTGAGCGGCGTTCTGGGGGCCGACGAGCGTCGCACGGTCGGCAGCCCCCGTCGAGCCCGGGGTGTTGAAGTAGTAGCCGGCGCCCGCGAACTGGACGACGGCGTTGGTCAGGGGCATCCCCGACTGGGCGGCCGTCAGGGTGACGCTCTTCGCGCCGCCGGACTCGCCGAGCGTGGTGAACTCTGCCTCGGCCGAGTTGAGGCCGACCGCGACCCGGCCCTGCAGGTTGGGCAGGCGGAACTGCAGCGTGGTCTCGCCGCCGGTGTTGAACGCCGTGCCGATGGCGGCGAACAGGGCGGGGTAGTCGGTGCGGACCAGTACCTGACCGCGGGCGAAGAGCCAGCCGGTCGGAGCCGTGGCGCCAGCCCACATCGTGACCTCGCCGGCGGGGCGCATCGCGGGCCAGGCGCCCGTGCCGTCGCCGTTGACCACGAAGCCGCCGGCCGCCGACATGATCTGCCCGGGCGAGGTCTGGCCGCCCGTGAAGCCGTTGGTGGTCGGCTCGAGGTTGAGGCCGGTGTTGACTGTGTCGAGGGTGAGCTTGCGGATCGAGACACCGGCGCCGTCGACACCGAGGTAGGACTGCCGGCGCCGCGCCACGCCGTCGAGGCCGACGTAGATGCCGACCCGGTTGGCCTTGTCGACGCGCGCCGGGTCGGTCACGCCGCTGTCCGGGGGCACGCTGGTCTCGACGTTGATGAAGGCGCGCGGAGGCAGCGTGAAGGTCGTCACGGGGCTCGGCTGGGTCTCGCGCACGGTGCCATCACCGTCATACCAGGTGTAGGTGGCGGTGACCGTCTTCGCGGTCTTGTGGCTCGAGTAGCGGTAGACCTGCCCAGCGGAGTCGAAGGAGGAGAACTTCGACAGGTTGGTGTCGTACATGAGGCCGTACGGGGTCGCCGAGCCGCCGACCGGGAAGGACTGGTCGACGAAGTAGCCGTTGTCGGAGAGCCGGAAGCAGAGCACCGTCCGGTCCTCCTTCGACACGACCCAGATGCGCTGCTCGCCGACGTCCGCGGTGCCGACGTAGAGGCCGGTGAAGGACCGGTAGACCCCGGAGCCGAAGCCGTTGAAGGTCTGGTCCTGGATGTAGTTGAGGCCGAGGTCCCAGTGGCGCAGGGTGGCGACACCGCTCGACTGGTGGCACCACGCGAGGTAGACACGACCGTTGCCGGCGTTCGCGGCGATCCGGACGCCGGCGCCGAAGGTGCCGGGAGGGCCCGTGTAGATCTCGGCGAGCTTGTCGCCGGTGTTGGCGTCGATGCGGTAGGCGAACCAGCCGCCGCCGCGGTTGTAGTCGATGCCGAAGACGTAGTAGGCGCTGCTGGCGTACGCCACGCCGCCGTAGGGGATGAAGTTGTTGCCCCAGCCATCGGGGTCCGGGAGGTCGCCGCCCCATGCGCCGGTGTTCTTGTCGATGAAGCGGATCCCGCCGCCGCCGTAGTTGAGCGCGGTGGCGATCTGGCTCGTGTTCGCGTGGCGCTCGCACATGCCTTGACAGACCTGCCACGCCGTGTCCTTGTTGTCGAGCAGGTCGAGGTAGCGCACGTCCCACGACTGGTAGACCGCGGGCGCGACGAGCGGCCGGCTGATGCCGTTGGCCAGCGTCAGGGAGCCCTGCACCTGGTTCGTCGTGCCGTTGAGCGACATGTCGCCCTGGATGGTCAGGGACTTCGCGTTGAGGTGGCCGGACACGGTCGCCGGGGTGACGCCGTCGGACGGGAAGCGCGTGACGCCGCCGCCGGCCGAGGGGATGACGATGCCCTCGCCCGGGGTCCAGTACGACTGGCCGACCTGCAGGCGGCCGGTCAGCGTGAAGCCGGCCTGCAGCACGTCGGTGTCGATCGCGTCGGCGTCGATGGAGCCGGCCACGATGTGCAGGCCCTTGATCGTGTTGCCGGCGATCTCGTCACCGGTGATGCTGCCACCGAGGATGTTCGTGCCCGTGATGGTCTCGCCGGCGATCTGGGTGCCCGTGATCGTGCCATCGACGATGAGCTTGCCGGCCGCGCGCTTGCGGAGCGTCATCTTCCGCATCCGGATCTTCTGGCCGGCCACGGTGGTGCTTGCGAAGGGGTCGAAGACGCCGGTGGCCGCAAGGGCGTTGGTGATCCGGATGATGCCTGAGTAGGGGGTCCAGCCCGTGTTGATGGGCATGGCCTTCGCGCCGGGGTTCATCCAGCCGATCGCCGCGCCGGCCTCGTCGCTGATCTGGATGGCCGCCGTGACGGTCACCGAGGCAGTGTTGGTCGAGGGGGTCGAGACCTCGCACTCGAAGTAGAACTCGTCGCCGACGCCGAGCGCGCCGCCCTTGACCTCGAAGGTGTTGAGGTTGTAGCGGTGGTGGTTGCCGGTGTTGACGGTCCACTCGATGTAGCCGGGCGTCGAGCCGCTGCGGGGCACGAGCGTGAGCCCCGTCGGGTTCCAGTTGCCGTCGAGGGTCGAGCGCAGCAGGTTGCCGTCAGCGATGTAGTTGGTCAGGTCGCCGACGGAGATCTTCGAGGCGCCGATGGCGTTGGCCGCGATCTCGTCACCAGTGATCGTCTCGGCCGCGATCTCGTTGGCCGTGATGGTGTCCGCGGCGACCTCGTTGGCCGTGATGGCGTCCGCGGCGATGTTGAGGGCGACGATCGTGCGGGCCTTGATCTGGGTCGAGGTGACGGAGTCCGCGGTGAGCTTGCCGCCGTCGATCGTCACGGCTCCCGTGGGGGCCCAGCGCTCGTACGCCGCCAGAGCGTCGGCCGCGGCGTCGTCAGCCTTGCCCTGAGCCTCGATGGCCTTCGCGAGCGCGTTGGCGGCGGCCGAGTCGGGGATGACGTACCAGATGGTGCCGTTCCAGCGGTGGGCGACACCGTCGTCGTCGAGCCAGAGGTCGCCGACGACGCTGGCCGGCTGGGTGGAGTTGTCCGGCCATGGCGGGGTGATCGGGTACTCCTCGGGGCCGTAGGTCCGGATCGCTCCGTCTGCGGCGGCCTGCGCGCTCCCGGCGACCGTCAGGGCCTCGAGGGCGTCGTCGACAGCGGACTGGGCCTCAAGGGCTGCGGCGTCCGCGGCGGCCTGCGCGTCGGCGGCGGCCTGCGTCAGGGCCGCCTGGTTGCCGTCGAGCTCGGCGAGAGTGACGTCGTTGGCGTCGAGGCGGTCCTGCAGGGTCGGCAGGGCGACGTTCTGCAGGTTATCGACGGCGTCCCGGTAGGTGCTGAGGTCGAGGGCGTCCAGCTCGGCCAGCGCGTCCTCGTGGGCCTGCCACATCACGGGGTCGACGATGGGCAGGGGGGTGGCGAAGGCGGGGTCGGACTCGACCGAGAACTTGCCGGCCTGGGTCCACGCCACGGCGAAGAACAGCCACTCCTCCGAGGTGAGGGTGGCGCTACACTCCCCACCGGTGGCGGTCGTGATCTCGCCGACGATCTGGGAGGGGCTGACGACGTCGAGGTCGTCAGGGTTGAGCACGGCATGGAACGTGACCCGCGAGAAGTCCGAGCGCGTGACCGAGCCATCGACCCAGGTCCCGTCCCAGTAGATCCGGACGCCACCCACCTCGGGCTCGACGAGGGGCATCGTGGGGCTCGGAAGCGGGGTCCCGCCGACGGACTGGGCGCCGACCGAGCCGTCGAACTGCTGGCCGACGTAGCCCGCGATGTTGCCGTCGGCGTCGCGCAGTTCGAGGGCGCCACCGTCGAGCGAGGAGCGGCGCAGTCGGGGCTGCGTTGCGACCGCGGTGACCTGAGCCTCGAGGCGGTCGATGCGGCGCGCGAGCTTCTCGGTCGAGGTCATGGGCCCTAGTGTACTAGATGCGTCACACGATCCGATCAGAGCGCATGACCGTCAGCACCATGGCGTCGCCGGCCTCGGGGGACAGGCGCCGGCCGATAACCCGGCACCATGCCTCGAGGTCGGTCCAGCCGGTCTCGCCCTCGATCAGGATCTCGTCTCCGAGGTCGACCGAGCCCATGGGGGCGTGCGGGTGGTCGCGGAGCACGATCTCGGTGATGTCGTCGACCTGCGAGCGCTTCTGGAGCTCGATGCGCGCGTGGGCGTTCGCGGTGAAGTCGTGCTGGATCCACGGCGCGGAGACGACGGCCACCTTCCGGATCTTGTTGTCCTCGCGGCGGTAGGCCCGGCCGACCACCTGTGCGGAGCCCTCGCCGGCGCCGAGCACGAGCACCTCGTTGGCGTACTCCGTGCCGTCGCGCTCGATGTTGGGCAGCACGGAGATGTTCTCGCCGATGACGAAGCGCAGTTCCGAGCGCCGGCGACCCAGCCGCGGGTAGCCGAGCCGGATGTGGTGGCGCAGGTCGTCGTCCATCCAGGAGTGCGTCATGACCCAGTCGAACGGGGTGTCCCCGGCGAGTTGGTCGATCGTGCCGGCGAGGTCATGGTCCTTGTACCACGCGAGCCGGAACTCGTCGTACTCGTAGACCGGGGTCGGCTCACCCTCGGGCGTCGGCTCCGTGGGGGTCGGCTCGCCAACGGTGCTCGGGATGGCGTCGCGGACGGTGCCCTCGGGCGGGTTCGGCGGCAGGCCGATCTTCTCGACCGTCTTGTTCTTGATGAGCGTCTCGCGCTCGGTCATGCCGCCCTTCGGCCACTTCTTGTCGGCGATGAGCTGGTCCTTGTTCAGCCACTTCCGCAGGGCGGCGTCGACCACGTCGGCGGTCCAGCCCACGGCCTTCATGGCCTTGACGCCGGCCTCGCGCCAGTCCTTGTTCGTGGCATAGCGGTTGGGCGCGACAGGGGCGGGGACGGGCTCAGGGACGACCGGCTCCTCGGAGGGGTCGTACTCGGTGTCGAAGTCCACGCGCTGCGTGAGGCTGCCACCGAGCAGGATCGGCGAGCGGGTGTTGTCGATCGACACGCCGAGGTTGCCCCCGGGCTGGGCCTGCGCGTAGCGCCAGATCTCGCGGAAGATGTCGAGCGGGTCGACGTTGATGTACGAGCGCGACTCGGTGTAGGGCATCTCGATGAGCGCGCCGGACAGGTCGATGCACTCGAGCGACCAGTCGGGGCCGTTGAAGGTGGAGTGGTTGAGGATGCCGCCGCCGCGGATCTCGCCGTCGGGGTCCTCGGCCCAGATCGCGCAGCCCCACTCCTCGAGCACGGGGCGGCCGTCGGGGCCCTTGAGGCGCATGACCTCCGGAGTCACCTTGGCCGTCAGGCCGTTGTGGCCCGACAGCACCTCCTCGATCTGGACGTCACCCAGCGGCAGGTTCAGGTCGATGAAGGGCCCGTAGGCGCCGTCACCGCTCATCCGCTGCGCGAGGTAGCGCCATCCATCGGCGCCAGCCATCAGACCGTGTCCTCAGAGAACTCCACGTCGAGGATCATCTGCGAGCCCGGGAAGGTGGTCATCCAGCCGGTCGAGTCCGCGTTGCGGTATCCCTGCACGGTGATGGTCGCGTCCTGCCCGGCGAGCGAGGAGACGTCACCCGAGAAGGCCACGAGCACGGTCTCGCGCGAGAAGCCCGAGCCGGCGAGGTTGTCGATGTCGAAGAGGACCTCGGGGCTGCCGAGGCTCGATCCGACCAGGATCCGCAGGCCGCCGGTCATGGAGCCCTCAGTGGCGCCGACGCCGGTCACGGTCGCGACGATGTTGGCGCGCGTGGCCCACTCCGGGATGCTCACGACCTTGCCGGTCATCATGGGCCATGCGGTCCAGCCCGGGTCGTAGAGGTTGTAGGTGTTCGGCGGGATGAAGGACTCGAGCGAGCGCTTGCTCCGGGCCTGCGCGAGGTCGCGGAGGTCGGTGATCATCCCCGATGTGATCGTGGTGGTGTTGGCCGGGATCTGGATGCGCGCGAGGGCGTACGCCGGGTAGTTGAGGCCGAGCTGCTCGAAGGAGGTCGTGTTGGCCGAGCACGGGACGAGCACGATGCGGACGTACTGGAACGTCGCCGCGGCCTCGGGGGAGATCGTCGTGGGCATGTAGGGGTGCCCGGTCTGGTTGAACTCGGGGTCGCCGACCACGACGCAGACGAGGTAGTAGGCGACCTGCGGGACGGCCGGGGGCATGTCGGCCGAGGCCACCGTGTGGGTGCTCGGGTTCGACACGACGTACGCCTCGTCGGGGTCGGCGAGGTAGTGGTTGAGCACGGTCGCGCCGCCGGCGAGGATCCGCAGGCCCTGCCCGGGCACGGCCAGCGGGAGCACCCGGAGGTCGGAGGGTCGAGCGACACCGCTACGGCCGCCGCCCGTGGTGTAGGTCGCAAGGCGCGCGAGCGCAGCAGTGGTCCGTGCGCCGTCGATGGCCCATGGTGCCGAGTTGAACGTCATGCTTCCTCCGGTGTGTGATCAGGTGGGGATGGCCCCAGTCTACAGGCTGTTCCAGGTGTCGGCCCAGCGGACGACACAGGTCGAGTCCCCGCTGCTGAATCCGTTGTAGCGAGCCTGGAAGCGGCCCTGCTTGAAGGTGACCCGCGACAGGCGCTGCCGGCGGCCGAGGAGGCCCGCCAGAGAGGTGTTTCCGTTGAGGAGCACGGTCTGCTTCCATGGCCGCGTGTCGATCTCGACGTACTGCCCCTCGGGGATCGTGTAGTCCAGCGACAGGGTCCACTCGTTGGTCGCGAGGCTGGGGTTCACGACCGGCCCGTTGAAGCGAACCACGGGGTATGCCGGGGCGTCGCCGCCGACCAGCACCTGCGTCTGCTGGGTGGTCGGAGGCAGGGTGTCGCTGGGGAAGGTGACCGGGAAGATGAAGCCGCCCCCGGAGTCGACGGCGTCGGGGTCGGCCAGTTCGGAGCCGAGGCGCAGCGCCACGACCTGCTCGACGTCGGAGTAGGTGAAGGCGTCCACGCACTTGAAGTCGACCGAGACCGGCACGTAGCCGCTCAGGATGAGGTTGTTCGGGGGGGCCTCGAAGCGCCGCGGGCGGCCATAGATGCGCCGGGTGCGGCCCTCGAGCCGGTAGCGCAGCGGCAGGACGGCGCCGGGCGTGTTGCGGATGTGCAGCGCGCGCCACGCGGTCTGGAACGAGCCGAGGGTCGCGAGCGCCTCCGCGGTCGTCGTACGGTTGACGTGGAGCTGCCAGTTCCACACCGGGCCGAGCAGGCGGTCGCGGCCGAACATGGTCGTGCCGTTCGAGGGGTCCTCGGCGTCCTGCACGGCCCAGTCGGTCGACCCCGGGGCGAAGCCGTCGGCGTCGAGCGAGACCTGCTGGCCGATGCCGAAGAGCGCCCCGTCGGTCGCCGTCTCGGACGGCAGGAGCTCGAAGTTGAAGTCCGTGGTGATCATCGGTTCCTCCCGTAGCGGCCCTCGCGCATGATCTTACGCCGCGCGAAGTCGAGGTCGTCCACGACATCGGCCGCGGTGAGGTTGGAGCCCTGGAACGTCGGGGCGTAGGTGAAGCCATCGCCGCCCTCGATGCCGAGGTCGTCGAACTGGTCGGCGGTGAACACGGGCTCGGGCTTGCCGGTCAGGTTCATGACGGTGGTCAGACCCGGCTGCAGGTAGCCGCCGTTGTCGTACATCATCGTGCCGTTGTACGGGAGGATACCACCCTCCGCGAAGCCAAGGAAGTCGCCCACCGCGCCGGCGCCGTTCTTGATGCCGCTGCCCACTGCGCTCGCGGCGTCGCCCACGGCGTCCGCAGCGTTCTTGACCCCGCCGACGGCCCAGTCCGCGGCGTCGCCAGCCCAGCCGGCCGCCGTCTTCACCCAGCCCGGGACGATGTCCCAGACCTTGTCGACGACCTTCTTGCCGAGCAGGACGGGCATCTTCGTGGCCATCTGGAACATCTCCGAGCCCGCACCTACGGCCGCCGTGGCGGCCTTGAGCGGAGCGGTCGCCCAGTCCTTGAACGCGCCCAGCGGGTCCTTCACGATGCCCATGAGCCAGCCCGGGATGCTGCGCTTCGGCTTGCTCGAGCCGCCGTCACCCTGGTCCATCAGTGCCGCGTTGCCACCCATGATCTCGAAGTGCAGGTGGCTGGTCGGCGGGGTGCCGGTGTTGCCGAGGTCGCCGACGTAGCCGAGCGTCTGGCCGGCCGCGACCTTCTGGCCGACGGCGAGGTTCGCAGCGAACGCGCTCAGGTGGGCGTACAGCGAGCTCAGGCCGTCCGCGTGGTTGACGACGGCCCAGCGGCCGTAGGAGTCGTCACCGATGTAGCGCTTCTGCGCCAGGATGCCGGACTTCCATGCACCGACGGGCTTGCCGTAGTCGTCGTAGCCGGGGTAGTTGAGGTCGTACGCCGGGTGGCCGTAGGTCGAGCCGTGCGAGGAGACCGAGCCGTTGAGCAGGGGCAGCACGCCGCCGTTCCAGTAGCCACCGAGGCTGGCCATGGCGCCCTGGACGGCCTTGGCGCCGCCGTTGCGCGCGATCCGGTTCATCTGGTCGACGAAGCCGGGGCCGACCGCCTGCGTCCACTCCGGGCGCATGATCGCCTCGCCGCCCGAGAGCTTGAGCGTGCCAGCGGTCGGGGAGCGGAAGGTGTGGACGTCGCGACCCGGGGTGTAGCCGGGGAGCACACCACCGGTGGCGTAGCCCTCCATCCACTTCGGGGTCTCGATGTGGTCGAAGCCGTCGCGCCCGACCCAGTCGGCCACCTTGTTGAACGAGTCGATGATGCCCTCGTTGATGACCTTCTCGATCATGAACTTGATCGGCTTGGCCGCGAGGCCCTTGAGGCCGTCCCAGAGGTCGCCGATCGCGCCGATGGTGTCGTTGAACGCGGTCTGCAGCGGCGGCAGCGCCTTCTCGACGATCCAGTCGAAGATGGGCTGGCCCCACTTGTCCCAGCCCTTCTTGAGGCCCTCGGCCATCTTGTCCCAGCCGGTCTTGATGCCCGAGAACGCAGGCTGCAGCGCCTTCTCCCAGAGCCACTTGGCCCCGGTCTTCATGCCCTCCCAGATGGGCGAGATGATGTTGTTCCAGGCCCAGCGGATGCCGATGCCGAGCGCCTTGAACGCGGCCAGCGCGAGGACCATGGCCACCTTGAAGTAGACCTTGTAGAAGTCCATCACGACCTTGCCGATGGTCTTGATGACCGGCCACAGGACCGTGTTCCAGACCGTGACGATGCCGTTGAAGACGTCCTGGACGACCTGCCAGATGCCAGCGAAGGCGGGCTGGAAGACGTTCTCCCACAGCCACGAGATCGCCGAGCCGAGCGCGGAGATGGCGACCTGCAGGTAGCCCCAGGCGACCTCGAAGCCGGCCTTGATCTTGGCCCAGGCGTCGATGATGAAGTCGCGGAAGCCCTCGTGGTTCTTCCAGGCGTAGATCAGCACGGCCACGAGCGCGACGAGGGCGAGCGCGACGAGGGCGAAGGGGTTGCCCATCATGACGGCGTTGAACGCGATCTGGACGCCCATCCAGGCCTTCGTGAGGGCGTGCGCGATCTTCGTCGCGGTGCTCTGGGCGGTGATCGCCGCGGTGTTGGCGCCGGTGGCGATGGCCATGCCGAGCTGGACGGCCGCGATGAGCTTGGAGATCGCCCACCAAGCCTTCATGCCCACGACGACCGCGAGGATGGCCCCGCCGACGACACCGAGGATCGTGCCCAGCGTCTCGTTCTGCTGGTAGACGTAGTAGACCGCCAGCGCGAGGCCGACCATCGAGAAGACGAGGAGCCCGATCGCCGAGCCGAGCAGGGCGCCACCGGCCAGCAGGAGGTTCATGACGCCGTACGCGATCTGCGACGCGGTGATGACCGCGAGCAGCCCGCCGACGAAGGCGCCCAGCGGGCCCTCGGCGATGCTGCCGATGATGTTGAACAGGCCGGTGAGGATCTCGAGGATGCCCTCGGAGTACGGGAGCATGGCGACGAGCAGGTTGGCCACCGCGCCAGCCAGCGCCACGAAGGCGGCGATGACCGCGGGGCCCTGCGAGGCCGCGTAGTCCATGAAGCGCTCGATCGCCGCGGCGCCGGCCGCGGAGTCGGCCCACTGGGCGAAGGCGCCCATCATCCGCTCGAGCCCCTCGGTGAACTGCAGCGAGTAGGGCGCGAGCACGGTCAGGACGGACGCGAAGCCCTCGAGCATGGAGATGAAGGCGCCACCGAAGGCCTCGGCGATCTTCGGGCCGGTCTCGGCGAGCATCTCGAAGAAGCCCGCCCATGCCGGACCCTGGAAGGACACCGAGAGAGCCTCGACGAAGTCGCCGAACGAGCCGGCCAGCGCGATCATCGCGTCCCGGGCGGTGCTGGCGTTCGCGGAGTCGAAGAAGCCCGACAGGCCGGCCTGCACGGACGGGAGCATGGCCTGCTGCAGGTCATCGCGGAAGGCGTGCCACTCGTCGCGCATCGACCAGATCCACAGCACGAACTTGCGGCCGGCCGGGCCGAGCGCGTCCATGGCGTTGTCGACGGCGGCCTGCTGGGAGTCGATCGAGGTCGTGAGGTCGTCCGAGGCCTGCCGGGCGCGCGCGAGGGCGTCCTTGGCGCGGTCGACGTTGCGGGCGCTGTCGCTGGCGCTCTCAGCCTGGTCCTCGAGCGCCTGCTTGATCGCGCGGGCGCCGTC
>Ga0307414_10000828_pt1 | contig 15784 bp, 17 predicted proteins | sample DK1Ometagenome_FD_203804 | JGI IMG/M metagenome (GOLD analysis project Ga0307414, IMG submission 203804) | Maize rhizosphere microbial communities from greenhouse at UC Davis, California, United States - DK15-O-3 | ecosystem: Host-associated > Plants > Roots > Rhizosphere > Soil | place: USA... | reverse complement strand
TCGAGTTGAGGAACTGGCCGATCCCGTAGGCGGTGGACGTGGGGTTCTGGGCGTTGTTGTTCCACCCGGACTCCGACATGACCAGGGCGTTCAGGGCGTTCCACTGGGCACCCGAGCCCCAGCCGTAGGCAGCAGCCAGGCGCTTGCCCAGGGCAGCGTTGGCAGCCGGTGCGCCACCGCCAGGGCCTCCGGCGATCCCGCCAGTGTCCTGGCCGTCCACCCAGGACAGCATCGCGTCCTTGATGCGGTGCCCTGCGCCCATGACGATCTGGCCCAGCGCGCTGTTGCCAGCGATCCGTGACAGCAGCCCGCCCACCGGCTTCCAGAGCAGGTTGATCGCCTTGCGGGCCAGCCCGGCCAGGATGCCCGGCCCGCCTCCGCCCGAGGCCCCGCCGGACAGGTTGGTCGGCTCGATGTGCCAGGGCTCGTAGGACATCGGGTACCGCAACCCGTAGCGCTGGGAGGTCGGGTTGCCCAGGCGCGTCCCGCCCATCTGGGGCGTGATGTCAGCAGCCAGGCCCTTCTCATGGTTGGACCTGCCAGGCGGTGCAGCCAGGCCCGGCTTCTGGCGGTACAGGGCTGCCTGCTGCGCCCTGGTCCGGAATCCGGACGTGACGTTGATGTTCCGGCCGATGCCGGAGCTGTAGGCCCGCAGGGCTGCCAGGAAGCTGGGGACCAGCCCGCTGATGCGACCGCCGACTGCGAGCGGCCCGCCGTGCGCCTCGCCCGGGGTGTTTCCCCCGGCTGACCGGATGCGCTGCCTGGCGCCAGCACGCGCGTTGCTGTAGGTCCGCCAGCGCTCCAGGCTCCTGATACCACCAGGGAACGCCTTGACCATCTCCGGGGTCATCACGTACTCGCCAGGCGTGGCCCGGATGTTGACCGAGTCCTTGCCCTTGCGCCCCCGGGTCAGCGGCACGGCCCCGCCCCGGGCACGGTTGACCGGCTGCCCGCCAGGCCCGATTTCGCCACCGGCTGCGAAGGCGCCCCGCACCGGCCTGCGATCGTTGGTCGTGTCAACGATTCCGCCGACCGCGAAGCTCGGCAGCTTCACGCCGAAGAAGCCAGCGACCTTCTTCACGACGTTGTTATAGAAGCTGCCCAGGATGTTCTTGGCCCGCTGGAAGGCACTAGAGAACACGCTGGCGATCCGGTTGCCGAGCCCCCCGATTGCGGTGGCCATGCTCCCGGGGATGCCGGTCGCCCAGGACCGGATGCTGGCCCAGCCCTGCTTGGCCCTGGTCATCACGGCGCTGAAGGCGTTGGCGATCACGGTCCGCATGCGGGCCACAATCGGGATGATCGCGTTGACCATGGACTGCGGGATGCCCCGCGCCCAGGTGATGAAGCGCGACCAGGCCGTGGTGGACGTGTTGCGCCAGGAGGTCCAGGCCGGGATCAGCACCTTGTTGACGATGAACCGGCCAAAGTCCTTGATCGCGTTGACCATCCACTGGGGGAAGTTCTTCGCCCAGTTGATGAAGGCAGTCCACAGCCGGGTGAAGGTGGTCCGCCAGAAGCCCCAGCCGGGGATCAGCACCTTGTTGACGATGAAGCTGCCGAACTGCTGGATTGCGGTCACCATGCGGCCGGGGATCTTCGAGGCCCAGGCCATGAAGGCGCTGACCAGGCGCACACTGATGTTCTGGAAGCCCTGCCACGCCTTGGTGATGAGGTCGCCGAGCAGGCGCCCGAGGCTGGACAGGGCACGCACCGACATGGCGGGCATCTGCCCGATGTAGCGGACCAGCGCGCCGATGCCCTTGGTGACCAGCGGACCCAGCTTGCTGAACAGCCCGATGAACAGCAGCGGGATGGCGGACAGGCCCGCGCCCACCAGGCTCTTCAGGACATTGAAGGCGCCCCGGACGATGGACCAGATGACCTGCCAGGCACCCTGGACGATCTTGCCCAGCCCGCCCCAGACTCTCGACCAGTCGCCGTTGATGGCTGCCAGGACCACCTGGATGATCCCCTGGATGACCTTGACCGCGCCGCTGATGACCCCGCCGATGGTCTGCCAGACGGCCTTGATGATGCGCAGCAGGTCATCCCCGAGCAGGCGCCAGACGGTCTTCATCCAGCCGACCCAGGCGCCGACCACGACGCGGATCACGGCCAGGACGTGGCCGATGGCCTCCTGAAGCTGGGGCATGATCGACTGGACGTAGGCGACTGCCTTGCCCCACTGCACCATGATGGCGTCACGGAAGCGCATGACTGCTGGCACCAGGGTGTTGCTGATCCAGCCCTGGAATGCCTTCACGATCGCGCCGAAGCTGCCAAAGCGCTTCCAGAGCAGGAAGACGCCACCGGCCAGCAGCGCGACCGCTGCCACGGCCAGCCCGATCGGGGACGCCAGCATCCCGATGCCGGGGATCAGGAAGCGCAGGATGCCGCCGAACTTGGCAGCCGGTCCCACGATCAGGGAGAACGCCCCGGACAGCCGGACCAGCAGCGGCCACACGCCAGCCAGGACACCGCCCAGCCTGGTGAACACCCCGGCCATCCCTGTGAAGATGCCGCCGAACGCCTTCAGGGCGGCGACGTTGCCGACCAGCGCGCCCACGCTGCCCACCAGAGAGCTGATGCCGGTGAAGCGGGCAATGGCGGCCAGGGCCAGGAAGTTGCCGACGATGTCAGCCAGGACCGGGTGGGCTCGCTGGAGGTCCGCGAACCAGCGCCCGATAGCCAGGGCCACGGTCAGGAAGCGCCCGGCTGCGGTGGCCATGCTGGTCAGGATCGGACCCATGGTGGACAGGATGTTGCGCACGTCCGCCCAGATGGCCCGGATGCGGTCCTGGCCCTGCATGCTCTGCGTCCAGCGGGCTGCCTGGCTGGTCAGCTTGGCCAGGGTGTCCAGCATGCCGGTCCCGAGGCTGATGCCGGGCCGGAACACGTTGACCAGGATCACGCCAACGCCAACCAGGATGCGGCCCAGGTCCACCAGGACGCTCTCTGTCATGCGCAGGAAGCCCGCCAGTGCGCGTGCCCCGCGCTCTGAGGCCAGGAAGCCCTGGGTTGCCTGGGCGGCGTTGCGGAACAGGTTCGCGAAGCTCTGGGCCAGCGGGAGCCCTGCCACGGTGACCATGCGGAACACGTCCAGGAGGGCCAGCCCGCCCTGGCCGAAGGCGCGGATCATGTTCGTGTTGGCGGCGATGATGGTCCGGAAGCTGGCTTGCCAGGGTCCTGATGTCACCATCCTGGCGCCCTGGTCGATCAGGCTGCCCATGACTCCGGCGGTGGACTGGATGCCCTGGCGCACGATCGGCAGCAGCCCCGTCAGCCTGCTGAAGTTGGCGTTGATCGCGCCGAAGATCGGCGTCTGGGCGATGACCCGCAGCCGGTCAAACTCAGGATTGAGGCCGTGGACCCTGCGGGCGGTCTCCTGGGCCTCGGCGCCCAGGCCCTTCATGGCCTCGGCGATCTTCTTCGGGTTGCCGGTGTTCAGGGCTTTGAGCGCGTCACCGAAGCCAGCCGTTGCCAGCCGGGCCACGCCCATGGCCTGCCCGCCGGACAGGAACAGCGACGGGAGCGCGGCCACGGCCCCGGTGACGGGGACCAGGGCTGCCCCCAGGGCGCCGATCGCACCCGAGGCGCCGATGGCGGCGTTGGTCAGGCCCACGGCCCCGGCAGCGACGGCGGGCAGCTTCAGGACCGACAGGGCACGGTCAAGGTCGCGGGCTGCGGAGTCCAGGCCCTTGATGCCCTTGCTGCTGCGGTCAGCCTTGCGCCCGGTGTCAGCCAGGCCGTCCCCGAGGCCCCGGACCTTGGGGGCTGCCCCGGCGCTGGCTCCCCCGAGGTCGTCCAGAGCGCGGTCTGTCGCGTGGGCCTGGCGCTCCAGGCTGGCTGCCTGGCGCTCGGTGACCGCCATCTTGGCGTTGACGGCGCGGGTGTCACCGTCGAACTCGAACTCAAAGCGCTCGCCAATGGCTGGCACGTCTCACCCGCTCCCAGGTTCTGGCGCCAGCTACCTGGCGCCCTTGCCGCCGCCCTGGCTGGCCAGGCGCTCCTGTCGCCTGGCCTTCCAGTCCTCGTGCTCGCTCTCGCCGTTCAGTGCCGACAGGTACCAGTCCAGCCAGTGCGCGCCCCGGGGGATGTCCATGCCGATCCGCTCGGCCAGCTCCCAGGCGGGCACGCGCGCCCGGTCGGCTGCCAGGATCAGGAGATAGAAGTCAGGCGCACTTCCTCCGAGGCGGTCTCCGAACCGGAGCCACTTGGCGATCCGCTTTCCGTCGCTTTTCCCGTCTGGGCGCCCTCGCGGATGGCGTCAACGAAGGCAGCCAGCAGAGGGCTGGGGAGCTTCTGGAAGGTCTCGGCACTGACGGGGAGCGGCGGGCCGTCCTCGGCCTCAGTCACGTCCCACTCAGCGATCATCTGGGTCAGCAAGTCCCAGAACTTCTTCACGATCGCCTTGGCCCGCTTCTCCAGCGCGGCTGCTTCCCTGTCGTCGGTCGCTGCCTCGGCATCGCGCTGAAGGCGCATCATCTTGGACTGGACTTCCAGCATCTCCTGCTCGAAGTCGGGGGTCAGGACACCTGGGTGGTAGGACACATTCCAGGTCTCGCCGTACATCTCGATGGGGTCCACCGGCACGCTCTTGCTGCGCACGGCTGCGAGTGATGGCATGGCACCCTCCTGGGCGTCGTCGGGGAGCTGCTACAGCGCGGTCAGGGTGTTCGTGGTGCGGATGGAGAACGCCTTGCCCCAGGTGCCGTCGTAGAGGCCGGTGAAGCTCCAGGACACAGTGCGGCTGCCGTCTGTGTCATCGAATCCATCGGTGTCGTTGACGGCCCCGCAGGTGTCCACCCAGAGGTCATACGGAATCGTGGTCTCGATGAAGCTGGCGGTCTGGGCGCGCATGGCGATGAAGCGCTTGGTGCCCGCCCGCAGGTCGGTCAGGAAGGACATGCCCTGGGTGTCCACCGACGTGGTGAGACCCATGGTCAGCTCGGGCTCTGCCTCCACATGGGTCTCAAAGCTGGAGTTGGCAGCGTTCAGGACCCGGACCGGGGAGTAACGCCCGCCAAGGCTCCAGGTCCACTCGAAGTCCCGGGTCAGCCGGGTGGTGGGCGTGGTCAGCCCGGCCGAGCTGGACTCGCTGTAGACGTTGACCTGGGTGGGCAGGACCGGGACCAGGGCGATCGTGGACAGCCCAGCCGTGGTCATGGTGAACGGGTCTTCCAGGGCACGGCCGAAGCCGGACCCGCTCATCTCCGGCTCCCCTGTCTTGCTGAAGCCCAGGGACAGCTCGTTGATGATGCCGTTGCTGAAGCGGTGCCCGCGCTCGGTGGAGCCGACCTCCACGGTGTAGGTGGCGGGCGCGTCCGGGCCGGACTGGGCGGACTCGAACGTCCAGCGCCTGGACAGGGTGCCGCCGCCCGGGGTCGTCGGGGTCGGCTTGGTGATGAGGGAGGACAGGGCGTAGATGATCTCGGTGTACGTGGGCTGCCCGGCCACGTCAAAGTCCACCTGCTCGTAAATCTGAGCAGTGAGGGTGTTGTACTTGGAGCCAGAGGGCTTGAAGGTGCTGATCTCCACGCTCGGGCTGGGGTCGAAGCCCATCGCGGTCAGCTTCTTCGCAGCGGCAACGGCGGTCCCCGCCGTGGTCTCCAAGCCGATCTGGCTTCCCTGGAATGCTGAGGCGTTTTCAGCCATTCGTCCGGTTCACTCCTTTTTGCTCCCAGGTCAACGAGTGACCGTTACGAATTGCCGCTGTAGTCGCGCACCCAGTCCCGCCGGTCCTCATCCCGCTGCCAGGCAACGGCGGTGCTGGACAGCAGCCCGTCCAGGGTCTCCTGCGGCACCTTCCCGCCCGGTGCGGGCACGTCAGCGAAGCGCAGGGTCACGGCCTTGCCGTCGTGCTCGAAGCCGGACACCTCGACCGTGGCAACCTCGGCTGGCACGTCCAGGTCAGGGCTCTCCAGCTTGCTGGTGCCAGTGACCTTCGCAGTCGGGGTCCGCCTGGTCTCCGGCGGTGGGTCCGGGATCGTCTCCGGGTCCAGCCGGGTGGTCTGGGTCCCGCTCTTCTTCTCTTCGGCCATGTCCGGCCCTCCCTCAGTTGGAGCCCACCAGCAGGCGGTAGAGCCCTCCCAGGTGCCGGAACACCCGGCCCGTCTCATCGGTCTCCTGCAAGCTCAGGACGCTCTCCCGGGTGCACTGGTGCAGCGTCCCGAAATCGCCGGGTATCACCTCGGCGTTGCGCCCCTCCAGGACTTGGTGCAGGCGCTTGGCGATCGGCCCGGCCTGATCCAGGCCGTCCTCCTCGGTCAGCACCTTGACCTGCCACACGCCCGACAGGTACAGCTCCCGGTCCACCACGCGGGTGCCGGTGCCGCCCTGGTAGGCGAACATGATCGCGGGCAGGCCCACGTTGTCCGGGACGCGGTCGGCGTTGGTTGCGGTGCCGTCGTCCCCGCCTGGGCGGACCAGGGCAATCAGGGAAGCATCGCCCTGGAGCGCGCCTTCCAGCCAGCGGTACCCGGCCTCGACCTCAGCCCCGGTGGTCACGGTCGCCGTCACGCGGCATCACCTGCCTGGCGCCAGATGACCTGGGCCTGGCCCACCACGGTCTCAAAGGCAGGGCGCATGAACGGCTGGGGGGCAACCCAGCCGTAGGGTCCGCCGTACTGGTTGTACACGCGGTGGCCCATCTCCACCGGCAGCGCGTACTCAGCAGCAGCGAAGCACACCCAGCGCCCCTTGCTGACCCGCTCAGCCCCGATCGTGGACGCCAGGTAGCCGGTGTCCCGGGGGACCAGGAAGCGGGCGTAGCGGACCATCTGCTGGGCCATCAGCCGGGCCATCTGGTCGGGGTAGCGCTCAATCCTGGCCTTGAAGGCAGGCAGCCCGCCGTTGACAGGGATACGCCGGACGGCCATTAGCCGGTCACCTGCCTTGCCGTGATCCTGGTCAGCAGGCCCAGCGTGCTCGGCTTCACGATCGAGACCACGCGCACGACGGCTGGCACCAGGGCACGATCGCCTTCTGGGTACACCAACAGCTCATCGCCCCGGCGCACGTCGTAGCGCAGCGGGCACTTCACATCCAGGAAGGTGACGCTCTCGGCCTGCTCGGCTGTGAGCGTGATGTTGGCCCCGCCCGCGTCCACGCTGACCGGCACATCGGTCTCCACGATGCGCGGCGTCCTGGTCGTGCCCCCGGTCGGGCTCGGCACGGTCACGGTGCGGCGGAGGTCGGCCCGGTCGGCCAGCTCGTCTTCCAGGCTCTGGCGGGCTGCGTCCAGGACCCTGCGAGTGTGCAGCGAGGCGCCCACGGTCACTCCCTCGCCTGGCCGAACTCGCGGGGGTCGTGGTGGTGGTGCATCCGGTTGTGGGCCTCCATGCCGTGACGCCACACGGCGGTGCCGCAGTCGTGGCAGTCCACCATCTCCAGCTCGGCCATGGGCTGGTTGATGCTGGCCACGCGGACCTCGGCCCCGACCAGGCGCATGTGGAAGGCAACGTGCTGCTCGGTGTTAATCAGCAGGGACCCGCACTCCAGGCAGACCACGGCGTCCACGCGCAGCAGGCTGACCCGCTGGCTGCGCAGCAGGGGCTTCCCGGCTCGCTGCTTGGGCACTAGCAGTACTCCCTGCGCCGTAGCTGATAGATCCTGGTTCCGCCACTGGTGGATGGTCCTGACCACCGCTGCCACTCGATCACGGCCTGGCGGTGAAGCTGTGACATCTGCCGGTTGTCGGTGCCGTCTGACACGTCCACCTGGCGGGCGTACTTGGCTGCTTTGATCGACCAGCCCTCGGCAGCAGCCCGCTGAAGGTCCCCGGTGTTGCGGGCCAGCAGGGCCGTGACGGCTGCGTGGGAAAACATGGTGTCCGAGTCGGAGCCACCCTCGGGGATCTCCTCCCCCAGGTACTCCCGGAGCAGGTCTTCCTGTGCAGTCGCCACGGCCCCTCCCAGTCGCTGGCCAGCCGTCCGCTACCGGCGCCGGTTGCGCGCCACCTCGCGCTCCACGCGCGCCTGGCTTGCCTCCTGGTCGGCCTCGGCAGCCTCCCGCTCGGCGACGTTGGCCGGGTGCTCGGGGTCGCGCAGCTCAGCCTCCTGGGGCTGCTCGTGCACGCTGGTGCCCTGCCTGGACGCGCGCGACTTGCGGATGCGCTCGTTGGCCTGCTTGGCGCCCTCGGCCTCCACGTCGGTGTCCAGCTCCAGCGGCTCGGCACCGAAGAGGGCCTTGGTGGTCCCGCCCGTCTCGGCTTCGTCGGCCTGCTCACGCTGGGCGCGCCTGCGGGCCTTCGCAGTCTCAGGCTCGTAGGTCGCCCCGAGGCGCCCGGCTGGGGTCTCCAGCGCGGACTTCTCAGGCCCGGCGTCGGGCTGATTGCCGACCACGCCGGTGTTGGGGATGGACTCCAGCGGGATGTCATCGGCATGCCGGGGCAGGACCAGAGGGTCGTCCCCGGACTCCCGCAGCTTGCTGATGTCCTCGATGCTCAGGGGCTGCCAGTCGTCGGGCAGCTCCCCGCGCTGCTGGAGGTACCAGCGATCCTCCTCGCTGGGGTTCTTCTGCTCCAGGTCCACGTATCGGCTCATGCCATCCCCTCTCAGACGTACGCGGATGGGGTCGTGTAGCTGGCGCCAGTGGTCACCTGCATGACCACGCCGCCGGACCTGTTCCTGATCCCAGTGCCGAAGCCGTGAACGTAGTAGGACTCCTTCAGCGGGTAGTCCCGGTCCGGCCCGCCCAGGAGCTGGAGGCCACGGCCCTGCGGGTTGTCGTGCTCGCGCACGCCCACCGGGTTGCCCGGGGCCAGCTCCCCGCCGGTCGCGAATGACGCGATGTACCCGGCCGGGACCATGTCGTCCTCCACGATCGTGAAGGGGCCGTACACGCCCACCGACACAAAGCCAGGGATGTTCTGGAGGGCCGTCTGCCCGCCCATGATCTGGCCCTCGGGCATGATGATCCCGCCGCCGTAGTCCGGCCCCGGGATGAAGTCGTACTTGGGGAACGCGGTGGCGGTGGCGTCCGGCTGGGAGTCGGTGCCCCGCCGGAACTCCCGGATGCGCGCGCCCTCCTGCGGGTTGACCAGCAGGACCAGGCGGTACCCGTTCTGCACGCTGATGCCGTGGTGACGGAAGTGCGTCTCGATCAGCTCGATGTCCGCGCTGTCCGGCCCCGCGCCACCAGCCGGGTGGTTGGTCGCCAGGTAGTGCGTGTGCGTGCCGTCGTGGGTCAGCGTCTTGTAAGGCGGCGGGACCGTGCCGTCCGCGTTCCAGAACTTGTAAACGTTCACGTTCTGGTTGTAGATGGTCGCGGTCTCGTTGGCGCTGTTGAAGACGGTCTTCATGACCTGGAAGTACTGGTTGTCCAGGTCGGCCGCCAGCACGCTGTTGTTGATGGCCAGGAGCTGCTGGGGTGACATGTCCAGCAGCGCCTGCCAGGTGTACCTGGTCGCGATGTCGAACCACCGGAAGTTGTATCCGAAGGTGTAGGCAGCCGGAGCGACCCGCACGCCCTTGGGCACCCCGTACTCGCTGGCCTCCTCGAAGCCCTCGATCACTGGCCAGCGGATCTGCTCGACTGGCTGGGTGACGGGGAACGTCAGCAGGCGCAGGAGCGGGTCCCGGTCGTTGTTGAGGATCTGGATGCTCTCCTGGAAGAGCCTCCACATGACGTTGTAGTCGATGCCCTGGGCGTTGACGTTGTTGCCAGGAGGTAGAAGGAACTCCTGAACGTCGGCCAGCTCGTTGAATCCGCGTGGCATGTGTCAGCCTCCCTAAGCCGGAGTGATGGTCTCGATGCGAACCACCAGGCGGGTGGCTTCCACGGTCCAGCCAACGCGGCGGTTGCCCACGCTGGTCTCGGTGCCGGTGCCGGTCCCGGCTGCCATGGCGCCAGCGGTCGTGGCGTAGTAGTTGGTCCCGGCCGCTGCGGCGGTCGTGCCGTCAGCCCCGGTGCCGAATTCGACAATCTCGCCATGCTGCATGACATCCACGATGGCGCCAGCAGGCAGGTTCCGGGGGACGCAGATGACCCCGACGATGCCGGAGTTGTTGGGGCCTCCGACCACGACGCGGCCGGACGTGTTCAGGCTGACCCCGAGCACCACGCCCACCGGCTTGCTGCTCACGGTGGGCGCGGTGTAGGCAGCGTTCAGAGGCGCGCGGAATCCGCCAACCTCCGGGTTGTACTTGTCGATCCTTGGCATGTGCCGGGTTCCCCCTCCCCGGCACACGGCCGGGATCTACGACTGGGTACGGCGCGGGGGGCCGAGCGCTGGGAAGTAGGCCCGGAGCTGGGAGTCGTCCAGCCCGTCCCTGCCCTTGCCCTGCCCGCCGAACTTGGAGCCGGTGCCGCGCTCGCCCTCCTGGTGGAGCCAGTGGGGCTTTGCCTTGGCAGCAGCCTTCACGGCTGCGTCCACGGAGGTCTGGATGGGGAGCCCGTCGTCGTCCAGGTCGATCCCCTCGGCGCCGATCAGGAGGACGGCGTCTGCGGGGTCCCGGAAGCCAGCCTTGGCAGCGGCGTTGTGGACGGCCTGGCCGATGGCCAGCTTGCGAAGCCTGGCCTCTGCCTGCTCGGCCCGCGTCTCGGCTTGCTGCACCTTGTCTGCGGCCCGCTCGGCGTCGGTCTTCTTCGCGTCCTCTTGCTGCTGCTTGAACGTGCGCAGCTCTTGCAGCTCGCGCTCAGCGTCCTTACGGCGCTTGCGCTCGCTGGCCAGCTCTGCGACTGGCACAACCTTGGGCTTGCCCTCTGCGGGTGGCGTCTCGCCACTGGCCGAGCTGGGGGAACTGCTGCCTGCGGGGCTTCCCGTCTCGGGTGGCGTCTCGCCTTCGCCCTGCTGCTGCTGCTCTTCAGGCTCTTCCGGCACGTCTCGTGCTCCTGTCTGTAGATATCACACCTGGCTCCAGGAGGGAAACCACCGGGGATGATACCTGCTGGGGATCGCTGCACCTTGATGCTTGACAACTGGTGCCAGGAGGCGCATAGTGGGGTTGTCCGAAACGCCCGCAGCACAGGAGCCCCAGATGACCGAGAGCCAGACCGGAGCCCGTCAGTCCCTCCGTACCGTCGCTCCCGCGCCGTTCGAGCCCTTTGGCACCACTCCGGACGGGTGGAAGGCCACGGCCCCGGCTGCCGAGCGGATCGGCATGTCTGATATGGAACGCCTGGAGCGAGCACGGTCCGCGCATTACCGCTTCCCGACTGCCCAGAACTTCAAGGACAGCTACATCCGGCTGCTGGGCGAGCTGGCTGCCAAGCACCAGGTTGACGAAATGGTCATCCTAAACTGGCTCAACGTCTGAGTCAGCCAGTCAGAGGCCCCGCCAGGCGCGGGGCCTCTTCGCGTTCCAGAGCAGCCACCGCGTCCTCATCGATCACTGGCTCCAGGTAGCACATGCAGTGCGGGTGCGGCCGGGCCGGAAGCTGCGCCCAGGTGTACGGCCCCCCGTCGCGAAGCCGGTCGCACACGTCAGGGCTGGACGGCTTGGACGCATGCGTGGGGCTCAGCATCCACTCCGCCCCGGTGTAGATCCCCGCAGTCTTCAGGGCCTGGCGCTCGCGCGCGTCCCAGGCGCTCAGCAGCTCGGTGCGGGCCAGCCGCATGGCGGCGTAGCTCACGCCCCCGGGGACGTTGGGCTGGATGTGCTGGCGGACCCTGCGGGCCAGCTTGGCGGGCGACTCCCCGGCCCGCACAGCCCGGTCCACCTCGGCCTGCACCCGCCGGACGGTGCCGCGCTCGTTCAGCCACACGCGCCTGGACAGGGTGTGACCGTGCCGGGCCTGGGCTGCGTGCGCTCGGGCTCGGGTCAGCACCTGGCCCAGCTCGGACTCCAGCACGTCTGGCAGCCGGTCCATGTCGGTGCGGGCGGCGATGGCCTGCACGGTCAGGTCCGCGACGTGCCGGTCCGCGAGCACGAAGCTGGCCCGCATGCCGCCCAGGATGATGCCCTCAGTGTCACGCCACAGACGGCGGGACAGCACGCGGAAGCCGCGCAGGAACACCGCCCGGTTGCCTGGCAGGGTGTCCCTGGCCAGCGTCTCGGCCATCCTGGCTTCAGCACGCAGCAGCGGGACCAGCTCCCCGTTGACAATCCGGGTGATGACCCGCAGCTCAGCCAGGACAGCCGATCGCCACCCGGTCACACCAGGCCCCTGCGGGAACGGCCCCGCTTGGCTGCGTTCCGGCGCTTGTTGGCTGCCATCTTCGCTGCCCGGCTGCCCTTCACGAACTTGCCTGAGCCGGTCCGGCCCCTACGTGGTGACGCCATCTGTGTCACCCCCTCCCGCTTCCTGGTCCACCCGGCTGGTACCAGGTAGCTCGAATGCCTCGGCCATGGCCTGGCTCTCGCTCAGCACCTGGTCCTCCATGCTGTCCGGGATATCCAGCCCGAGCCTGGCGCGGACCTGGCCACGGACCCACTCGCGGCTGACGATCCGGTCCTTCAGCAGCAGCGACATGCGGGTCAGGAAGGCGTCCTCATTCAGCGGGAGCTTGTCCCCCAGGGTGACCTCCGGGGGCTGATCGAAGGCGATGCCCTCGAAGAAGCCCATCCACCCTGTCCAGTCCCACCAGAAGTTGCCGAGCACATCCATGGCCTCGGCTTCGCGGTCCTCGATCTTGGCCAGGACGGGGGAGAACTGGATGGCCAGCGCAATGCCGCTCTCGGCAGCGGTCACCTCGGCCCGCCCGCGTGCGATCTCCGGAGTTCCCGAGGACTCCCACATGGAGTCCTGGAGCTTGCCGACGTGGTCAAGGAACGGGGTCACGTTGTCCACGCCCTGGACGCGGTCGAAGCGCCGTCCCTCGGCAACCCCGAGCACCTTGCCGGGGGCCACCTCCCAGTCCTCTTCCTCGCCGGTCTCCGGGTCGCGGGGCGGCGGGGCGTCGGTGACGTACACGCCCCGGCCCTCCAGGCGCAGGGCGATCTGCTCATCGGTCATCGTCTGATCGACGGCCTGGAAGAGCCCTTCCAGCCCGCGCAGCTCGCTGGAGCCGAACGGGTCCCCGCGCCAGGGCTGGTTGCGGAAGTGATAGATCGGGATGGTCTGGATGGCGTCCGGCAACCGGCTGTCGGCCAGGATCTCCCGGGTGGGCCTGCCCCCGCGCCGGAACCAGGTCTCCGGGTCGTACAGCCCTTCGCTGACCCAGACCTGGCGATTCAGTCCCCGGCCGGGCCGGACGTAGCGGTAGGTCTTGCGGCGGATCATCACCCGCTCCCGCTGCGGGTCACCCTCGTTGATGATCTCCTGGCGGGCCAGGTGCACGGCTTCCTTGCGGTCCAGGTCGTCCTCATCCCAGACGGGGAAGTACTCGCCCGGGTCAATGCTGTTCAGGCTGATGCGCGCGCCTGCGGGCGCGTCGGGGTCGCCGGTCAGGTGGAGCAGGAAGTCACCGAAGGCAACGCCCTGGCGCTTGGCCACCATGAACTTGGACCGGAAGCGCTCCCGCTTGAGGAACGCCTGGAGAGCCTGGTCTGCCCCAGTGTCGGTGCTGGTGCCCGGCATCGCGACCGAGAGGCCCTTGCAGAAGTAGTGCGCGGTCGTGTTCACCACGGTGCGCGGGTCGGGGAGCTGGACGGCCTGCTCCCCTTCCGGCCGCTTGATCCGCAGGCCCCGGGGCTCAGTCCAGTACATGGCCTGGTAGAGCCGGTACGCCTCGATCCGCCTGGCGTCGTCGTCGTGCATCCACTGGGGAGGCAGGCCCAGGAACGGCTCTGCTGTCACGTACGGGTGGGAGTCGGCCGTCACGTACCTGCCCCTTGTGTCCTGAGTGCTGCCCAGCGCCAGGTGCCCTGGTCGTCCAGGACACCGAACACCCGGCACTGGTCGCATATCCAGCAGTCACAGCCGACCGGGCCGGTGCCTGGCGGTGGCTTGCCCTGGCAGTGCTCACGCAGAGGCCCGAGGCAGTCCGGGCAGCGGTAGGCGGGAACGGTGCTCACAGGGTCCTCACGACTCCCGCCCGGTGGACGGACCCGTCCAGGCCCAGCTTCACGTAGACCTCATAGTGGGTTCCTGGCGTCAGGGGCCAGGCACTGCCCGGTCCCTGGGGAAGCCTGGCCTGGTACTTGCCCTTCTGGGGCGGGGTCGCTGCCGTGCCTGCCAGCGGCGGGATGTTGGGGTTGATCGGGTCTGACACCCAGCTCCCGGCCGTGTAGGCGTCCGCTGCGGGCTCGACCTGGGAGGCCGGGATGAAGGCGTAGCTGATGCTGGAGCCAGTCGGGTCAGCGAAGGCACCGATCCAGACGAAGAGGGCTTCCTGGCTGGTTGATGGAAGATGGTCCACCACGGTCAGGTCCGGAGCCATGCTTCCACCCTTCGCGCTGCAAGCTGAATGCTGGAGCCACGAAGCAGTCTACCCAGCTCGGTATGGCGCCCGTCCAGGCTGGCGCTGGTCCCGCGCACCAGGGCCAGCACCTCGGTGCGGCGATGCAGGCCCGACACGTCCGGGATGGCCTGGATGAAGGCCAGCACGGTCAGCTCAGCCGTTGTGCGGGCACCCGCCAGCCCAGACCCCGAGAGCGTGGCGGGCGCCCGCGTCTCCAGGGTCCCATGCCCGGTGGTCACGATGCTGGCTCCAGCAGTCATCTTCCAGGCCACGATCAGGCTGGAGGCCGTATCCACGGTGATGGCAGCGGCGCCTGTTACCTGGTGACGCTGGGCGAGGTTCGCGGTCGTGCTGGCTGTCACCTGGGAGCTGGCAGCAAGCGGCGTTGCCCCGGTCTGCGTCATGGAGGCGCTGGCGGTGATTGCAGGGGCTGCGGTCGCCGCCAGCGCCCACATCATCCGCAGGGCACCCGTCGTGCTCGCGGTCACCGTGACTGACGCCGTAAGCGGGATGGCGCCCTGGAGGTTCAGGTCTGCGGTGCTGCTCGCGGTCGCGGTCGTGCTGGAGGACAGCGCCCAGGCCAGGCGCAGGGCACCGGTTGTGCTCGCCGTGACGACGGCTGCTGACGCCAGCGCCCTGCTGACGGCCAGGCTCCCGGTCGTGCCCGCAGCGACCGTGGCCGTGGCTGCCAGGGCACGGCTCACGTCCAGGCTGGCGGTCGTGCTGGCGGCAACCTGGGCCGAGCTGGCAAGCGGTCTGGCTGCTGCCAGGTCCGCCGAAGCCGCCGCTGTCACGACTGCCGACGCGGCGACGGGCCGGGCCACGGCGAGGCTGGCGCTCAGGATCGCCAGGGCCGTGGTCGCCGAGGCCAGGGACGCCGTGCCCGCGATGTCCAGGGAGCCGGTCGGCGCAGCGGTCACGGTGACGCTGGAGGCCACCGGGCGGGCTGCTGCCAGGTCTGCGGTCACGGACGCCGTGACGGTCACCGACGACGCCAGCGGGCGGGAGACAGCCAGGGACGACGCCTGGGAGGCTGTGACGGTGACGCTGGAAGCCAGGGCTCGGGCGACGGGCAGGTCCGCCGCCGCTGACGCGGTCACGGTGACAGACGACGCCAGGGCCTTGCCCGCGAGCAGGGCTGCGGTCGTGCTCGCGGTCACGGTGACGGAGCTGGCTACCGGCCGGGCCACGGCCAGGTCTGCGGCCGGAGTGGCGGTCACCGTGGCTGCTGACGCCAGGGCAAAGGCTGCGGTCAGGGTCGCGGCCGGGGTCGCGGTCGCCGTGACGCTGGACGCGACCGGGCGGGCCACCGCCAGGCTGGCAGACGGGGAGGCCGTCACTGTCGTGCTGGCGGTCAGGGGCTGGGCGAAGGTCAGGGCAGCAGTCGTGCTCGCGGACGCCGTGACCGAGCTGGCCAGCGGGCGGGACACGCCAAGCTGAGCGGTCGCCGGGGTCGCCGCCGCCGTGACCGAGGACGCCACCGGCCGGTCAGCGGCA
>Ga0307414_10000826_pt1 | contig 15830 bp, 14 predicted proteins | sample DK1Ometagenome_FD_203804 | JGI IMG/M metagenome (GOLD analysis project Ga0307414, IMG submission 203804) | Maize rhizosphere microbial communities from greenhouse at UC Davis, California, United States - DK15-O-3 | ecosystem: Host-associated > Plants > Roots > Rhizosphere > Soil | place: USA... | reverse complement strand
GGCCCGCATCTCCGGCTCGACCCAGAAGATCGACTGGGCGCGGCGGTCGTCGGCCATCGGGAACATGCCGAGGGAATAAGCGCGCAGAAGAATGGGTAGGTCTATGGCCATCTGGGCAGCTCTAAATCCTTTTTTCCATCCACCACAACGCCGTCTTTCACACAGCGGTTCCTTACGCTTTATTCGGGCAGCCGCGCGTCCCGTGCTGGCTATGGGTCGAGCGAGCGTTTAACGATGCCCGCGATAATTTTTGCAGGAGAGGTTCGTGGCGACATTTGTGCTGGTGCATGGGGCCTGGGGTGGCAGCTGGGGATATGCGCCGCTCGGGCGGGCGCTGCGCGCGGCGGGGCATGATGTGCATATTCCATCCCTGACTGGCCTTGGGGAGCGCGCGCATCTGGCGCATGGCGGCATCACGCTGACCGACCATATCAACGATGTTGTCGGCCTCATCGATTGCGAGGGGCTGAGCGAGATCATTCTCGTGGGCCATAGCTATGGCGGCATGGTGATCACCGGCGTGTCCGCTTTGCGCGGCAAGCAGATCAGCAGCCTTGTGTATCTTGATGCCTTTCTGCCGCAAGATGGCCAGATGCTCTGGGATCTGGTCGATGATCAGACCCGCAAGCTTTACATCGCCAATCAACGCGCAACGCCGGGCTTGATCGCGCCCATCTTCCCTATGCCTGAAGGTCGATCTGCGCGGGTGTCGGGCCATCCCCTGCTTACGCTGACCGAACCGGTGAAGCTGGGCGGCAACGAGCAGGAGATCGGGCGGCGCGTGTATGTTTATGCCAATGCGAGTCCCCTCACATCGTTCAGCCAGTTTCGCGAGCGCCTCGTGAACGATCCGGCTTGGGAGGTGCACGAAGTCGCCACGGGGCACATGGTATGGGACGATGATCTGCCAGCTATAACGCGCATCCTGCTGGATGAAGCAGTGCATATTTAAGAGGACAGGTGCAGCTACGAGAAGATAATGCGGGATGGCGGCTTGCACCCGCCTTCGCCTCGGGTTAAGAGCCGCGCCTTCACCGGCACAGGGGTGTAGCTCAGCTGGTAGAGCGTCGGTCTCCAAAACCGAATGTCGTAGGTTCGAATCCTATCGCCCCTGCCAAACTTGCTCCTAGGCGCATCCGCGCGTAGGGGCTTGAGACGGTGTGAAACACAAAACGGCGGACTGGCCGGGGGGAATGCTCCGGGTGCGGTCCGCTTTCTTGTGTTTCCAAGAGTTCAGATTTTGTTTGAAAGAGCAGGCACAGCGTGGCGAAAACGTCTCCGACAGAGTTTGTGAACCAGGTGAAAGCCGAGTGGAATCGCGTCACCTGGCCGACCTCGCGTGAAACGGTGATGACCACGATCATGGTCGTGATCCTGACCACGGTGCTGGGCGTCTTCTTCTTCGGCGTTGACTCGCTGTTCGGCTGGATCGTGCGATCGTTGCTCGGGCTGGCATCGGGCCAGAGCTAATTACCAAGCCTGATGGCCGTCCTTGAATTGAACTGAGGAAAAGAAAAAGCATATGGCGCGCTGGTATATCATCCACGCTTATTCGGGCTTTGAGAACAAGGTCCGCGATTCCATTCTTTCGGAAGCCGAGCGCATGGGCCTTGCCCAGCTGATCGAGCAGGTCGAAGTGCCGACCGAAACCGTGACTGAGGTGAAGCGCGGCAAAAAGGTTCAGGTCGAGCGTAAGAACATGCCGGGCTATGTGCTCGCCAAGCTGACGATGAACGATGATATTTATCACCTCATCAAGAACACGCCGAAGGTGACGGGCTTCCTCGGCTCCTTCGGCAAGCCGCAGCCGATCACGGAATCAGATGCAGCCCGCTTCTTCGGCGCCCGTGAGGAAGCCGCAGCGCAGCCGCGCCACAAGGTGAGCGTGGATTATGAGATTGGCGACAGCGTCAAGGTGATGAGCGGGCCTTTCGCCAGCTTCATCGGCACGGTCGAAGAGCTGGATTTCGAGAAGAGCCGCGTCAAGGTATCGGTTTCCATCTTCGGTCGCTCGACCCCGGTGGAACTGGACTTCGAGGAAGTCGAACTCTCGAAATAAATTTGCGAGACATTATTTTCGGAGCCGTCGGTCGCAGGATCGGCGGCTTTTTTGTTGGCTTGCTGCGGCGAGGGGTCGCGGCTCCGCTCCGCCTCAAGGTTTACGCTTGCGTTCGATACGGAATGTAGGTCACATACGAACTATTGCCTTGCGAACGAATTAGGCGAGTCCGGAGAGAATGCATGGCCAGCGCGCCCCGATCGATCGATATCGCCAGCTTCATCAATGATCGAAAGCTTGGACCGTTCAATTTCAAGCTGATCGCCCTTTCCTGGCTGATTACGGTTTTTGATGGCTTCGACATGATGCTGATCAGCTTCACAGCGCCCTGGATGCGCGATGATCTTCAGCTCACAACGCACATGCTGGGCAATGTGTTTTCGGCGGGCTTGCTTGGCATGATGGCTGGTGGCTTCGCGTTTGCCTATATTGGCGACCGGATCGGGCGGCGGCAGACGATCATCTGGGCAGCCTTCGCATTCGGCATCCTCACCGCTGCGACAGCGCTCGCGCAAACCTACGAGCAATTGCTGCTGCTGCGCTTTCTGGATGGCTTTGCGATTGGCGGCATGCTGCCGCTCGCCTGGGCGCTCAACATTGAATATGTCCCCAACAAATATCGCTCGACCGTCGTGACCGTCATCATGATGGGCTACAGCCTCGGCGCAGCCCTGGCGGGGCCTGTGACCGTGTGGTTAGCGCCTGACTATGGTTGGGAAGGCGTGTTTGTGTTTGGCGGCATCGGCACGCTCATCTGCGCGGTCGCATTGCTGCTGGCCCTGCCGGAATCAGTGCGGTTCCTCGCCAGCAAGAATCTCAAGCCTGCAGTGATCGCCAAAACATTGAACGAGCTCGATCCAACGCTTGGCGCCACCGCGCAGGATCGTTTCATCCTGAGTGACGAGAAGCAGGACACAAGCAATTTTAACGTGGCAAAGCTGTTCACCAGCGATTTGAAGTGGCTCACACCCTTGTTGTGGATGGGTTATATCGCGAGCACATTGGCCGTGTATTTCAAGGCCAATTGGGGCCCGATTGTTTATGAAGACCTCAATTTTTCCCGCGAGACGGCTGCTTATGTCTCATCCATAGGCGGTATGGCAGGTGCGGGGCTGGGATTGCTGCTGATGCGGTTTACCGATGGCCGGGGGCCGTACGCAGTTGCCGTATATCCGGCGATCGCTTTCCCCTTATTGTTGCTCGTCGGCCTCGTGCCGATGGACCCCGCAGTCTTTCTGATCGTCTCAGTTGCGGCAACCAGCTTTGTGGGCGGTGCGCATTTTGGCATCCTTTCCATCGCAGGCGTCTTCTACCCATCGTCAATCCGCGCCAATGGCGCTGGCTGGGCAACCTCGATCGCCAAGATTGGCGGCATCGCCGGCCCGATCATTGGTGCGATCGTCTTGGCGAGTGGACTGCCGATCGTAAACAGCTTCGCTATTCTTGCCATCTGCCCGGCGGTGCTGGCGCTGTGCGCAATGGGCATCGGGGTGATCGTCAAACGGCGTCGCGCACCGGAGCCGGTCATAAGTGGTGCGGCGCCGGTAGCGGCAGAGTGACGGTTGCGAGGCACTGTGCAACAAGGCTTGCGGCCTGACAGCAAGCTATTCTATCGGGCCCGATGATCTTTCACCCCATTCTTGCAGGTGCACGGCTCTGGCCGCGCCTCGTGTCGGTGCTCGGCGCGACGATCGGCATCGCACTCACAATGGTGATTTGCCTCCAATTTCCGATCGTTTCCGCCGATTTGCCCATCATCGTGGCGCCAATCGGGGCATCCGCGGTGCTGGTGTTTGCTGTGCCATCGAGCCCTTTAGCGCAGCCCTGGTCGGTGGTCGGCGGCAATATCCTCTCGACGCTGGTGGGCGTGATGGCCGCGCAATATATTCCCCAAACCGCCTTGGCCGCAGGCGTGGCGGTGGGCGGTGCGATCCTCGTCATGTCACTGTGTCGCTGCTTGCATCCGCCCGGAGGCGCCGCCGCGCTGACCGCCGTGATCGGTAGCGAGACGATCCACGCGGCAGGCTATGCCTTCGCCTTTGCGCCGGTCGGCATCAACTCCATTGCGCTCGTTTCCATCGCGATGATGTTTCACCGCATCAGTGGCCACAGCTACCCCCACCAGCCCGTCACCGCGCCATTACCTGACCTAGCCGCGAAATCGCCTATCGATATGGACGATATAGACCTTGCGCTGGCGGATATGGATGAGAGCTTCGACATCAGCCGTGAGGATTTGCAGCAGTTGCTCACCCAAGCAGAGGTGCACGCGATGAAGCGGCGAACCGGAACTGTCTGATCGGCCGGATGCACTTGCATAAACGCCCTTTATCTTTCGCCCTCCCCCCGCTATAGGCCCGCGCTTCCTCACAGGTCTTTCAGGCTTGTGCGGAGCCAATGCGGGAGGATGGCCCTTTGGGCGATCTGCTTGACCGCTAAGCTTGAACCGGGCGCTGTCACAAGGCTGCGCCCTCTACAGAGTGAGACTCATGGCCAAGAAAATTACGGGCTACATCAAGCTCCAGGTGCCCGCTGGAGCCGCGAACCCATCCCCGCCGATCGGCCCTGCACTGGGTCAGCGCGGCGTGAACATCATGGAGTTCTGCAAGGCGTTCAACGCGGCGACGGACAAGGAAGACAAGGGCACGCCCCTGCCGACCATCATCACCGTGTTCGCTGACCGCAGCTTCACCTTCGTCACCAAGAAGCCACCAGCAACCTTCCTCATCAAGAAGGCAATGGGCCTCAAGTCCGGTTCCAAGGAGCCAGGCAAGATTTCCGCTGGATCGATCAAGCGCTCGCAACTCGCCGAAATCGCAGAAGCGAAGATGGTCGATCTGAACGCGAACGACATCGAAGCCGCAACGAAGATCATTGAAGGCAGCGCACGCGCGATGGGCCTCACCGTGGTGGAAGGCTAAGACTATGGCAAAGCAGAGCAAGAAGGCGAAAGCACTCGCCGCAGCTGTCGACAACAACAAGCTGCATGGCGTTGATGAGGCGATTGCGCTCATCAAGCAGCATGCAACTGCCAAGTTCGACGAGACTGTTGAAGTCGCGATGAACCTGGGCGTTGACCCGCGTCATGCCGATCAGATGGTTCGTGGCGTCGTCACGCTGCCCGCTGGCACCGGCAAGGACGTGCGCGTTGCCGTGTTCGCCCGTGGTGACAAGGCTGAGCAAGCCAAGGCTGCTGGCGCTGAGATCGTCGGCGCAGAAGATCTGCTCGACAGCATCCAGGCTGGCAATTTCGACTTCGACCGCGTGATCGCCACGCCAGACATGATGGGCCTCGTTGGCCGCCTCGGTAAAGTTCTGGGTCCAAAGGGCCTGATGCCAAACCCGAAGCTCGGCACCGTGACCCCGAACGTGGCGGAAGCCGTGAAGGCAGCCAAGGGCGGCCAGATCGAATTCCGCGTTGAGAAGGCTGGCATCATTCATGCCGGTTTGGGCAAGTCCAGCTTCACGCAAGCTGACCTGCGCAAGAACTTCGACGCGTTTGTGGATGCGATCGTCAAGTCCAAGCCATCAGGCTCGAAGGGCAAATATGTCCGCAAGATCGCCCTCTCATCCTCGATGGGCCCGGGCGTGAAGGTTGACGTGGCGGAAGTCGCCAGCGCCTGATCAAGCGCGCCCGGTCATCCGGGTGCCAAACAGATGAAACAGCCCCGCCCCGGCTCGTCCGCGGCGGGGCTTTTCATATCTGAGCGCCACGTGTGAGCGCATGCTGGCCAGCCCTCTCGATTTGCTTGAATTGCTCAACGTTCCAGTAACCTTGTTAGGCAACGCTCTGTTGGCTTGATGCGCCCATATTGGCGCCATGAAACGGCGATATCTTGAATTGGGAAGTGTTGCAGCAGTCGCGGTCTTCGCGACGCTTGCCTTTTCCAACGCGCCGACCATAGCTGAGCATGCGATGCCCGCCTCCGCCGCTGCCTATATCGCGCTGCCAGAGGTTGTCCCCCAGCTTGAGCTCAAGCCCATGCTCCCTGACCAGACGGTACGGCGTCACAGCGATGGCCTCTTCTATGTCGAGGCCAAGGCGAACGGACATTCGATTCGCTTCGTGGTCGATACCGGCGCCACCGTGGTGGTGCTCAACCGCGCTGATGCTGCCAAGCTCGGCATTCCCTTCGAGACTCTGACCACGCACGGCAATATGCGCACCGTGGGCGGATCCTCGCACATGCGCTGGGGCAAGATCGACCGGATGGACATGGCTGGCAAGCGCATCGAAAAAGTGAATGCAGCGGTGATCGATGCGGCGCTGCCTGTGTCACTGATGGGCCAGAATGCGCTTGAGCAGCTGGGCACTGTGACCTTGCGGGGCGATACGCTGACGATTCACTGAGCGTCCCTCCCCCGTCTCCCTAGCGAAGGCTGGGGTCTTTGGCGTTATTTTACCCCCCGTTTTGACCGTCGTGCGCGCTTGCAGCAGATGCCAGCCTGCGCTGGCATGACGGATATTTGAGGCTGCAGGCCATAACGCAACAGTGCCAACCTTTACTCCCCGCAACGAAACACTTGCCTTTTCCGCCCACTCCGCCTATCCGCCCCTCGCTTGCCGGGGCTTTTGGCCCTTGCATACCGTCCGAGACAGTTGGTGATGGGATTTGCCCATCTTAATGTCCAACCGAGACGGGGAAAAGTTCTTGCCGGATGGCAGCTGCACCGCAGCGCCGCCATACCGGGTCTGCTCGGGGCTGATATTTCAGTCCGGGTCCAGTCAACCCTTCCCCTCCGGACCAAGTCTGCCGTGCGCGGCCCGCAAGGTCGCGCCTGGCGCATGTACGAACGCGGTCATGCGCGGTGCTTTTGCATCAAGCGTGCCGCAGAGGAGAATGGCATGAATCGCAACGAAAAGACCGAGGTCGTTTCCGAGCTTCACGCATCTCTGAAGGAAATGGGTGTGGTCGTCGTGACCCGTAACCTGGGCCTTACCGTGGCTCAGTCTACCCAGCTCCGCCAGAAGATGCGCGATGTCGGCGCGACCTTCAAGGTGACGAAGAACAAGCTTGCCAAGATCGCAATCAAGGACACCGACTATGCCGCGCTGAGCGACATGTTCGTTGGTCCTGTCGGCCTTGCGACTTCTCCCGATCCGATTGCTGCCGCCAAGGTTGTGATCGATTTCGCGAAGACGAATGACAAGCTTGAGATCATTGGCGGTGCCATGGGCGCTACGCTTCTTGATGCTGCTGGCATCAAGGCGCTGGCTTCCCTGCCTTCGCTCGATCAACTGCGTGCATCGCTCGTGGGCCTTATCCAGGCACCTGCGACGAAGCTCGCCACTGTCACGCAGGCACCAGGTGCGCAGCTTGCGCGCGTGTTCAACGCCTATGCCACCAAGGAAGCCGCCTGATCCGTCAGGCGCTCTGCGGCGCACATTTGTTCAATCTACCGATTTGGGTCCTGACTGGCCCGCTAGAAGATGGAGTTTATTATCATGGCTGATATCAACGCAATCGTCGACCAGCTCTCCGCGCTGACCGTTCTGGAAGCTGCTGAGCTTTCCAAGGCTCTCGAAGAGAAGTGGGGCGTTTCGGCTGCTGCTGCTGTTGCAGTTGCTGCACCTGCTGGCGGTGGTGCAGACGCACCTGCTGCTGAAGAGAAGACCGAATTCGACGTGATCCTCGTCAACGACGGTGGCAAGAAGATCAACGTGATTAAGGAAGTTCGCGCAATCACGCAGCTCGGCCTGACCGAAGCAAAGGCTCTCGTTGAGTCCGCGCCTAAGGCTGTCAAGGAAGGCGTCAACAAGGCTGAAGCCGAAGAGATCAAGAAGAAGCTCGAGGAAGCCGGCGCGACCGTCGAACTCAAGTAATCTGCTTGGCGACCGGGGGCTTCAAACCCTCCAGTCGAAAGATTTGGGGCGTGTCCGAAAGGATACGCCCCTTTTCTTTGGTGGCGAGTGGATGATTAGGCGACTTTCGTCATGGCAGATGCTTCAGCTTTGATCCCCGCGCGCGGCCTTCATAGCCTGCAATGCATCCTGCAGGCTCTCATAGGTCGAAGGCTTTGGCTGATCGCGGACTTCTGGTGACAGTGCGCCCGCGTTCAGGGCGATCCCAGCTTCTCCATCCTGCGATGATGCCGTGTAGCCGATCAACTCATAATCGCTCACACGGGCACGCTCACCAAGGCGCCAGAACAGGAAAATGGCGGCCAGCACCAGTGACCCCATAAGCCCGTATAGCGGCCATTTCTCCGCCAGAGCATCATCGCTTATCCGGGGTTTGGGTGCTTCCGCAGGCGCAGCGACGGAGGGTACAGCCGACAGGGCCGCCACGGCGTTGGTGGCGAGACTTTGCTCGTTGTGAATTTCGGCACCGGCAAGATCAGATTGTGCCACAGGTGCTGGGCGTCGTTGCCAGCGACGATCCGCTATGCGCGGCTCGATGATCTGCAGTTCACTTGCACCCGCCTCTTCCGGTGCGAGCATGGGCGCGCGAATTTCAGCGCTCGCTCCATCTTCGCCATCCGATTGAGCGATGGCCAATGATTGGCTGCGGGTTGACGCACTGGCGTCTTGATCGGCAGGCGCAATTTGGGCTTGCCCCGGAATGGAAACCGTGGCGAGAATGCACAGCGACGGCGCGAGCCGTCGAACGGATCCCGATAACCTCATATTCCCACAGCCCCAATATGGGACAGCGATAGGCATATCGGCACGACGATGTAAAGATTTGTCATAATTTCCGGGCATCGCGGCGCGATACTCGGGGTGATGCTGCCTCAATCCTGACAGGAAGTGATGATGCCCGGCTCGCAACAGCGCATGACCACCAATGACGATCTCAAGGCGCTCGTGCGCACTGTGCCCGATTACCCCCTGCCTGGCATCCAGTTTCGCGATGTCTCGACTCTGCTCATCGACGGGGAAGCATTTTGCGAAACGATCGATCGGCTCGCCGCAGCGCTCGATCCTGCGCAGGTCGATTACATCGCAGGGATCGAGGCGCGCGGCTTCATTGTGGCGGGTGGCCTCTCCTATGCGCTGCGCAAGGGCAAGCTGATGCTGCGCAAGCGTGGGAAGCTGCCGGGCGACACGGTGGGCATCGATTATGCGCTGGAATATGGCACGGACCGAATCGAGATGCATCTAGGCGCGATAACGCCCGGCAAGCGGGTGGTGCTGGCGGATGATCTGCTGGCGACGGGCGGCACGGCGCTGGCCGCGGCTGCACTGCTGCGCGATCAGGGCGCAATCGTGGAGACTGCATTGTTCATTGTCGATCTGCCTGATCTGGGCGGGAGCACGCGCCTGCGAGCGGCGGGCATCGAGCCGATTTCCCTGATGGCATTTGGCGGGCATTGAGCATCATGCGGATCATCATTCTTGCAGCCCTGCCTGAAGAGGCAGACGCCTTCATGCCCGGCACTGGCAGCATCACGCAGGACAATTGGCTGAGTGTGCGGCACATCGAGACAGGCACCCAAGATATCCGCATCGCGACGACACGCATCGGCAAGGTCAACATCGCCACGGCAGCCGCGCGCCTTCATGCGGTGCACGGCGCTGATCTGCTCATGACGCTTGGCACGGCGGGCAAGCTGAGCGCGATTGCGGGCGATTGTTTCTACCTCGCCCGCGCAATCCAGCATGATTATGGCGCGCGCAAAGCGGAGAGCTTTGTGCATTATCCGCCCGGCGCCTGGCCGATGGGTCCAGCCCATGTCGAAGCCTTTGTGGCAATGGATGATCCCGGCAGCGGCTTGTCCGCGGCCTGCATCACCAGCGGGGACGCGTTCATCGAGGATGGCGCTTATGCCCGGCACCTCGTTGCCGCGCTCGATGCGGATCTGGTCGACATGGAGACGGCGGCGGTTGCGCAATATGCGGCGCAGGTCGGCTTGCCCTGGGCCGGAATCAAAGCGACGACCGATGACGCAAATCATGAGAGCGCCGGGGATTTTCACGCCAACCTGCTGGCAGCTTCGCATCGTTCCGCGCAAGCCGCCGATCGGATGATCGCGCTCTTATAGGCCTGCCGTCTGCGTCCGCCCGCACAGTTGGGCTTTGACCTGCTGGCACAGTTTAGTAAGCCATGCGTTCTGGAATACAGATATCATAATGTAAGAGGTTCATATGGCGCGCATCCCTACTCCCATGCTGACGATCGCCAGCATCTCGCTCGCATTTGCCCTGCAGGGATGCGGCGCCAAGGCTCCGGCGGGCGCACCGCCGCCACCCGTCCCGTTTGCGGAGGGCATTCTTTATAATAATGCCGGTCAGCGCACTGGCATCGTGACGCTCAAACCCGCTGGGGATACTTTGCAAGGCAACGTGACAGTGACCGGCAGCCTCACACCCGGCCAGCATGGCATGCACATCCACGCCGTCGGCCAGTGCACGCTCCCCGATTTCACTTCGGCTGGCGGTCATCTCAATCCGGGCGGCAAGCAGCATGGGCTGGAAAACCCGGCCGGATCGCATGAGGGTGACTTGCCGATGCTCGTCGCCGATGCGAGCGGCGCAGCATCCATGAGCTTCACCGTTCCCGCGACGCTGAGCACCTTGTTCGATGCAGACGGCGCTGCCTTCGTGATCCACGCGGATGCAGACGACATGAAGACCGACCCGACCGGCAATAGCGGATCGCGCGTGATGTGCGGCGTGCTGTATCGCAAGCTGAGCTGAACCTGCTGACATTGCGGGCCTTCCTGCGGCGAATGCGCTGGAAGGCCCTTGCAATGTCCCGACTTGGGATTATATCAGCTTCCATAAGGATCGCGTCGGCTTGTCCGATTGATCCTCCTGCCTTCACCCGGGAAAGCATGCCGACTTGCGCACGGCCTGCATCAAGCATGGGGTAAAGACCAGGCCATCAGACGCTGTAGTGCGGATCGGACAGTCCCGACCCGCACTTTTTTGCGTGCCGCAAGGTATCGCAAATGGCAGCCCTGAGCTGCTGAAGGCTGAATTTTCGCTGCAATGCGAAAGTTTTTTGAGATTTATTTCAGGCAGGACACGCATGGCAAGCAAGGCTCTCCCCCCCATCGTAGCCGGTGAAAGCGCCCAGAAGCGCATTCGCAAGGTCTTCGGCAACATCCATGAAGTCGTGGAAATGCCGAACCTCATCGAAGTTCAGCGCGAAAGCTATGAGCAGTTCCTGCGCTCCAACCCCGCGATCGGCTATGTATCAGGCCTCGAGAAGACGCTGCGCAGCGTGTTCCCGATCCGCGATTTCGCCGGCACCGCTGAGCTGGACTTCGTGCATTACGAGCTGGAAGACCCCAAGTACGATACTGAGGAATGCCGCCAGCGTGGCATTACTTATGCAGCGCCCATGCGCGTGACGCTTCGCCTCATCGTGTTCGAGGTGGATCAGGACACCGAAACCCGCTCCGTGCTCGATATCAAGGAGCAGGACGTGTACATGGGCGACATGCCGCTCATGACCGGCAACGGTACGTTCGTCGTGAATGGCACCGAGCGCGTGATCGTCTCGCAGATGCACCGTTCGCCTGGCGTGCTCTTCGATCATGATCGCGGCAAGACGCACTCCTCCGGCAAATATCTGTTTGCTGCGCGCGTCATCCCATATCGCGGCTCGTGGCTCGACTTCGAGTTCGACGCCAAGGACATTGTGAACGTTCGTATCGATCGCAAGCGCAAGCTGCCGGTTACGGCATTGCTTTATGCGCTTGGGCTCGACGCAGAGGAAATCCTCAGCGAGTTCTATAACAAGGTCGCTTATGTGCGGGGCGACAATGGCTGGCACATTCCTTATGTGACCGAAGCCTGGCGCGGCCTCAAGCCAACCTTCGACATCATCGATTCGAAAACCGGCGAAGTCGTGTTCCCTGCTGGCCAGAAGATCAGCCCGCGCGCGGCGCTCAAGGCTGCCAAGGATGGCCTGGAATCGCTCGTCATCCCGACCGAAGAAGTCTTTGGCCGCTACAGCGCCTATGATCTCGTGAATGACGCGACCGGTGAAATCTACATCGAAGCTGGCGACGAAGTTACGGCTGAGAATCTCGAGAAGCTCGACAAGGCTGGCATCGACCGGCTTGAGCTGCTCGACATCGACCATGTGAACACGGGGCCCTGGATCCGCAACACGCTCAAGGTCGACAAATCGGAAGACCGTGACCATGCGCTGAGCGATATTTATCGCGTGATGCGCCCTGGCGAGCCGCCAACGCGCGAAACCGCAGAGTCGCTGTTCGGCGGGCTCTTCTTCGATCCTGAGCGCTATGACCTCTCGGCCGTTGGCCGCGTGAAGCTTAATATGCGCCTTGGCCTCGATGCCGAAGACACGATCACGACCCTGCGTCGCGAGGACATCCTCGCCGTCGTCAAGGAGCTGGTCGCGCTGAAGGACGGCAAGGGCGAGATCGACGATATCGATAACCTCGGTAACCGTCGTGTGCGTTCGGTTGGCGAGCTGCTGGAGAACCAGTATCGCGTCGGCCTGCTCCGCATGGAGCGCGCCGTTAAGGAGCGTATGAGCTCGGTCGACGTGTCGACCGTGATGCCGAACGACCTCATCAACGCCAAGCCCGCCGTGGCTGCCGTTCGCGAGTTCTTCGGCTCCTCGCAGCTCTCGCAGTTCATGGATCAGACCAATCCGCTCTCCGAAATCACGCATAAGCGTCGTGTTTCGGCGCTCGGACCCGGTGGTCTCACGCGTGAGCGCGCTGGCTTTGAAGTCCGCGACGTTCACCCGACCCATTATGGACGCATCTGCCCGATTGAGACGCCGGAAGGCCCGAACATCGGTCTGATCAACTCGCTCGCAAGCTTTAGCCGCGTGAACAAATATGGCTTCATCGAGACGCCATATCGCAAGGTGATCGACCATAAGGTGACGGACGAGGTGGTTTACCTCTCCGCTATGGAAGAGGCCAAGCACACGATCGCGCAAGCGAACGCTGAAGTGAACCCGGACGGCACTTTTGCCGAGGACCTGATCTCATCGCGTGAAGCTGGCGAGTTCCTCATGGCGCCGCGCGACCAGATCACGCTGATGGACGTCAGCCCCAAGCAGCTCGTTTCGGTTGCCGCATCGCTCATTCCATTCCTGGAAAACGATGACGCGAACCGCGCGCTCATGGGATCGAACATGCAGCGTCAGGCTGTGCCGCTCGTTCAGGCCGAGGCTCCTTTCGTGGGCACCGGCATGGAAGAGACGGTTGCGCGTGACTCCGGCGCCGCCATTGCGGCCAAGCGCTCGGGCATTGTCGATCAGGTTGACGCCACCCGCATCGTGATCCGCGCCACCGAGCATATCGAACCCGGCCAGTCCGGCGTCGACATCTACACGCTCATGAAGTTCCAGCGCTCCAACCAGGATACCTGCATCAACCAGCGCCCGCTGGTGAAGGTCGGCGAACAGGTTAAGGCCGGCACTGTGATCGCCGATGGTCCTTCGACCGAACTGGGTGAACTCGCGCTGGGTCGTAACAGCCTCGTCGCGTTCATGCCCTGGAATGGCTATAACTACGAGGATTCCATCCTGATCTCCGAGCGGATCGTGAAGGATGACGTCTTCACCTCGATCCATATCGAGGAGTTTGAGGTGATGGCCCGCGATACCAAGCTTGGGCCAGAGGACATCACCCGCGATATTCCGAACGTTGGTGAAGAAGCGCTGCGCAACCTCGATGAGGCCGGCATCGTTTACATCGGCGCAGAGGTTGAGCCGGGCGACATTCTCGTCGGCAAGATCACGCCAAAGGGTGAAAGCCCGATGACGCCGGAAGAAAAGCTGCTCCGCGCCATCTTCGGTGAGAAGGCCAGCGACGTGCGTGACACGTCCCTGCGTCTGCCACCGGGCGTTGCTGGCACCATCGTTGAAGTGCGCGTGTTCAACCGCCACGGCATCGACAAGGACGAGCGCGCGATGGCAATCGAGCGTGAGGAAATCGACCGTCTCGCGAAGGATCGTGAAGACGAGCGCGGCATCCTCAACCGTGCCACCTTCAATCGTCTCAAGGACATGCTAATCGGCCAGATGGCCACGGCTGCTCCAAAGGGTGTGAAGAAGGGCGTGGAAATCGACGAAGCCCTGCTGGGTGAAGTCGAGCGTTACGAGTGGTGGAAGTTCGCTGTTGCGGACGATGCGCGCCAGAGCCAGCTGGAAGCCGTGAAGGCCCAGTATGACGAAGCCGTAAAGGTGATCGTCGACCGGTTCGAGGATCGTGTCGAGAAGCTGCAGCGTGGCGATGAGCTGCCCCCGGGCGTGCTCAAGATGGTCAAGGTGTTCGTGGCGGTGAAGCGCAAGCTGCAGCCGGGCGACAAGATGGCCGGCCGTCACGGTAACAAGGGTGTTATCTCGCGCATTCTGCCAATCGAAGACATGCCATTCCTTGAGGATGGTACGCCGGTGGACATCGTGCTCAACCCGCTGGGTGTGCCGAGCCGCATGAACGTCGGTCAGATCTTCGAGACGCATCTGGGCTGGGCTGCGCGCAACCTTGGCCAGCAGGTGACGCTTGCATTGCAAGACTGGCGTGAAGCCAATCCGAATCCCGTGGCGGGCGCAATGCCCGAAGCGGTCAAGGAAAAGCTGTTGACGATCTATGGCGACAATTACGCCGCAGAGATCAACTCGCGCTCGTCCGATCAGATCATCGAGCTCGCCAGCAATCTGGCGACCGGTGTACCGATCGCAACGCCAGTGTTCGATGGTGCCCGTGAAGCCGATGTTTCCGCCATGCTTGAAATGGCCGGGCTGGATACATCCGGTCAGTCGGTTCTGTTCGACGGACGCACGGGCGACACGTTCGACCGTAAGGTGACTGTGGGCATCATTTACATGCTCAAGCTGCATCACCTTGTTGACGACAAGATCCACGCACGTTCGATCGGGCCCTACTCGCTCGTCACGCAGCAGCCGCTGGGTGGTAAGGCGCAGTTCGGTGGTCAGCGCTTCGGTGAGATGGAGGTCTGGGCCCTGCAGGCTTATGGCGCCGCCTACACCTTGCAGGAAATGCTCACGGTCAAGTCCGATGACGTTGTCGGTCGTACCAAGGTCTATGAGGCAATCGTCAAGGGTGACGATACCTTCGAGGCCGGCATTCCAGAGAGCTTCAACGTTCTCGTCAAGGAAATGCGCTCGCTGGGCCTCAACGTCGAGCTTACGGCGCTGGACGAATTGCCTGACGAGGGCGACCAGCTCCCGGAGGCCGCGGAATAAGAGATGTGGGCGCTGCACATGGTGGCGCCCGCCCTCCCCTTCGCACCGACGACCAAATTCAGCCCTCAAGAGGGAATTGAGATATGAACGAACTAACCAACTTCGCTAACCCGGTCGCAAAGCCGGACGTGTTCGACCAGATCCAGATCGGCATCGCTTCCCCCGAGCGTATCCGCAGCTGGTCCTTTGGCGAGATCAAGAAGCCCGAGACGATCAACTATCGTACGTTCAAGCCTGAGCGCGACGGTCTATTCTGCGCGCGCATCTTTGGCCCGATCAAGGACTATGAGTGCTTGTGCGGCAAGTATAAGCGCATGAAGTACAAGGGCATTGTGTGCGAAAAGTGCGGCGTGGAGGTTACGGTCTCCAAGGTTCGCCGTGAGCGCATGGGCCATATCGAACTGGCCGCGCCGGTTGCGCACATCTGGTTCCTCAAGTCGCTGCCATCGCGCATCGGTCTGCTGTTGGACATGCAGCTCAAGCAGCTTGAGCGCGTGCTCTATTTTGAGAGCTATATCGTTATCGAGCCGGGCCTGACCCCGCTTGAGAAGTATCAGCTCCTCAACGAAGATCAGCTGGTTGAAGCGCAGGATGAATATGGTGAGGACGCCTTCTCGGCCGGCATC
>Ga0307414_10000825_pt1 | contig 15832 bp, 14 predicted proteins | sample DK1Ometagenome_FD_203804 | JGI IMG/M metagenome (GOLD analysis project Ga0307414, IMG submission 203804) | Maize rhizosphere microbial communities from greenhouse at UC Davis, California, United States - DK15-O-3 | ecosystem: Host-associated > Plants > Roots > Rhizosphere > Soil | place: USA... | reverse complement strand
GATCGAGCTGGTCGCCTCGTCGAGAATCAACAACGCCGGATCGAATGCGAGCGCGCGCGCAAACGAGATCAGTTGCTTCTGCCCGACTGACAAACCCGCGCCACGCTCGCGCACTTCAGCTTCGTACGCGCCTTTCAGACGTCGAATAAAACTGTCAGCGTGAACTTCATGCGCGGCCCAACGCACGCGCTCCTCGGTGATGTCTTTACGACCGAGGCGAATGTTGCCCTCAATCGTTCCGCTAAACAGAAAAACTTCCTGTAGCACGACCGCAAAGTTCTCGCGCAGCGCTTTGAGATCCCAGTCACGCAAATCAACGCCGTCGAGCAGAATGCGGCCACGCTGGATGTCGTAGAAACGCATCAACAGATTCGTGATCGTCGTCTTACCCGAACCGGTGTGACCAACAAGCGCGATCGACTGTCCGGGTTCGACTGTGAACGACACGTCTTTCAGTACCCAGTCTTCGTCGTTGTAAGCGAACCAGACGTTCTGAAACTCGATTCGTCCCTGAGCGCGTTCGGCTTTGAGCGGTTTCTGCGGCGTCACGATCGCGAGCGGCAGATCGAGCGTTCTGAAGATGCGGTGCGAGGCGACGACAGCCGCTTGCAGCACGTTGTACTTATCCGAAATGTCGCGAATGGGTTGAAACAGTGCCTGCGAATACTGAATGAACGCCACGAGCGCGCCGAGCGTCAACACCGTGTGACCTTCGGTGTTCTGCATCACACGATAACCGCCGTACCAGATGATCAGAGCGATGCCGATCGCGCCGATCAGATCCACGAGCGGGAAGAAGATGGCGTAATAAAAGATCGTGTCGATATTTGCGCGTCGATATTCGTTATTGATCTGGTTAAAGGTATTCAACGACTTCGCTTCAGCATTGAAGATCTGCACTGTCTGCGCGCCGGCAAAGTGTTCCTGCAGGAAAGCATTGATACGCGCGAGACGCGTGCGCACCATGTCGTAACCCTTGCGCGCGCCTTTGCGAAACCACGTCGTCGCGCCAAATAACAACGGAACCGTGAGCAGGCTCACGAGCGTGAGCCGCGGATCCATCCACACCATGATCGACACGATCGCAACGATCTTCACGAGGTCGCCGAGCAGATCCGTCACACCGGCCGTGAAGAGTTCGTTGAGCGCGTCAACGTCGCTCGTGAGTCGCGTCATGATGCGTCCTACCGGATTGCGATCGTAGTAAGCAACTTCCTGACGTTGGAGCTTCCCGTAGAGTTCTTTCCTCATGTCGAACATCACGTACTGTCCGGCACTGTTGAGGAAGATCGATTGAAAGTATGAGAAGACAAGCCGCAGCACTTGCGAAGCGAGGAACAGAATCACGAGCAACGTGAGGCCGTTGGTCGAGCGCGGCAGGATATTGCGGTCGATCGCGTATTCAGTGAACTTCGGCTGCAACACTTCTAGCAGGTTCAAGCCGAGAGTCAGCGCCAGCGCCGCAGCGAGCAGACGCACGTACGGCCTGAGATAACGGAGCAAGCGCTTAGCGACCTGGAAGTCGTACGTCTTCCCGATCGCTTCTTCTTCGTGAAACTGTTTTACCGCTGTAGACATCTTTGATTATTGCCGATTGCCGATTGCCGATTTTGCTAGTACCAACACCGCCTAAATCGGCAATCGGCAATTGGCAATGTTTTAGGTTGCCGCGAGTTCTTCCTCCAGCAACTGTCGCTCATATAAATCAGCATACTCACCACGGAACTCGAGCAATTCGTCGTGAGTTCCCTGCTCGATGATGCGTCCGTCGTCGAGAACACAGATCATATCGGCGTCGCGCACGGTGGAGATGCGATGCGAGATGATCACGCTCGTGCGATCGCGCATCACACCACGAAGCTGGCCGAGAATCTTCTCTTCGGTATACGTATCAACTGACGACAACGCATCATCAAGAATCAGGATCTTCGGCTCGCGCAAAACAGCCCGTGCAATCGCGGTGCGTTGCTTTTGACCACCCGAGAGCGTGATGCCGCGTTCGCCCACAAGCGCCTCGAAACGATCCGGAAACCCTGCGATATCCTCAGACAATCCCGCGATCTCCGCTGCCCACTCGACTTCCGCCTGCTCCTTTTTCTCAACTCCGAAAGCGATATTTCCCTTCACCGAGTCGCTGAACAGAAACGTCTCCTGCGGCACGTATCCGATGCTCGAACGCAGTTGCGCGAGTGGATAATCGCGAATGTTTACGCCGTCAATAAAAACCGTGTTGTCAGGCGCCTCGATCAAGCGGGGGATCACATTCGCGATTGTCGACTTGCCACTGCCTGTGCGTCCGACAAATGCAACTGTATGCCCCTCGGGAATCGTTAACGTCAGATTCTTCAGCACAGGCTCGTCGTTCGTGTGATACCTGAAAGTCAGATCGCGAAATTCAATCTTCCCCTTGATCGGCGGTTGCTCAACCACGTTCGGTACGTCGGCAATCGCCGGCTCGATGCGCAGGATCGCATTGAGTCTCTTCAAACTCGCCGTGCCGCGTTGATAAAGATTCACAACGTATCCGAGCGCGATTAACGGCCAGATCAGTCGCGTCAGGTAGAGATTGAACATGGTGAACTGGCCGACAGTAATCTCGCCGCGCACCGCAAGCGGCACGCCCGCCGCAATGATGATGATGTAACCAAGGCCGATGAAAAACGTCATCAAAGGACGCATCAACGCCTCGACCCGCACGAGCCCGAGGTTCCGTTCGGCGTATTGCCAGTTTAGATCGCTGAACGCCGCCATCTCAGCGTCTTCCTGCGCGTAAGCACGAACGACACGCACGCCACTGAAGTTTTCCTGCGCCCGCGCAGTAATTTGTCCGAAGAAGTCCTGAATCTTCTCAAAACGCGTGTGAACCTGCTGTCCGAAAAACTTTACCGTCAACGAAACGAGCGGCATCGTCAGGAACAGCAGCAACGTCAGCCACCAGTTGAGCATGAACATCAGCGGCAGCACCAACACCACTACAAACACAGTCTGCAACGTGTACATGATCATCGGTCCGGCGAGTTGTCTCACCGCGGCCAGATCGTTGGTGGCGCGCGCCATCAGATCGCCGGTGCGATGTTCGTGAAAGAACGAGAGCGGCTGATCGACGAGGTGGCGATAGAAGGTCTGTCGCATGTCGTATTCCACATTGCGCGACATGCCGATCAGTATGCGGCGTTGCAGAAACAGAAAGAGGCCGCTAATCAGACTTGCGCCGAGAACCTTGCCGGCGGAGATGGTGAGTTTTGACCAGGAAACCGTAGCCCAGTTCGCGTCTACCGCCTGGCCAACGATGAGTGGAATAAAAAGGCCGGCAGTGACGCTGCCAAAGATGCAGATAATCCCGATCGTCAGTTGGAGTTTGTATTTACGAAAATAGAGGGCAAACTTTCTTAAATCTTCCACGCGAGCATAATAGCATCCGTGTCATCTGTGACTTAAATCACTCTCAAATAAGTGCTGATTGCAGTCGCAGCAAGCTTTTCGTTACTGTCAAAAAGCTCCGCCGCAACTGTTATGACTCGTTTGCCCGAACGCACGACTCGCGCGGACGCACGCGCCAAACCTTCACTGACGGGCCGTAGATAATGAATCGTGAGATCGACGGTCACCGAATGTTCGTTTTCACCCAGCATCGGCACGATCGCAAACGCCATTGCAGAATCGATTAATGCTGCGACGGCGCCGCCATGCGCGATGCCGCCGTTTCGCATTAGTTCGGCCCGCATGTTCATCGTGAGCACGGCGTGCCCGGACTCGACCGACTCGACTTCAATGCCAAGCAACTTCGCAAACGGAACGTCGTCGATGGTCATGAACGAAAACTCTCTCCGGGATTTGCCGGCTCAACAATCACCGCGGTGCCGTAAGCCAGCACTTCCGTTACACCTTGCGAGAGTTCGGTGGTGTCGTAGCGCGCGCCGATGACGGCGTTTGCGCCGATCTCGGTCGCGTGCTGAATCATAATTTCGAAGGCGTCTGAGCGGGTCTGCTCGCAGAGCGTAGTCCAGACAGTGATGTTGCCCCCGACGATTGTCTGCAACCCAGCTCCGATCGTGGCGAAGATATTTCGCGAACGCACCACGATGCCGCGCACCACCCCGAGGTTCTGCACGACGCGATAATTCGGCAGCTCGAAAGCGGTGGTCACCATTTGGTGCGAGACGGAATAGCGCGGCGGACTCACTGCGTACGGAACACGTTGTTGCATGGAATCTGAACTCATCGCTTTTCTCCTCCGGCTTTGGTTTTGAAGAGACTGGCGCCTTTGGGTTTCTGAGATCTGGTTTTGGGAATAAAGAGAAACTGTTCGAGGTCGCAACGTCCGTTTTTATCGAATGCGACGCCCTCGAGCTCGAGCAGTCGCTGTTGTTTATCGTGCGGCAGAACGATCTTGCCCGTCGAACATTTACCCTGTGCATTGACGACACGCTGCCATGGTGTTCCGTCCGGTGATGAATGCATGCAGAAGCCGACGGTGCGCGGTGTGTAACCGTCGCCGAGTAGTTCTGCGATTTGACCGTAAGTCATCACGCGGCCGCGCGGGATGCGCCGGACCATTGCGTAAACTCGCTCGCGGTATTTTGGATCGGCTTGTTTCAAGTTTGTGGATACGTTCTTAGAACCACTCGCGCCGGACCGCCATCGCCCAGATTGCTTCTTAAACGTAACGGCAAACAGATTAGTTCATACCGGCCCGCCGGAACGTCGCTCAGATTCACACCTTCGAGAATGACCACGCCGTGCGACAACAGCGCGAGATGTGTTTCGTGCTTCGGCGAGGCAAACTTCTCGATCGACAGATAATCGATGCCGACGAGCTTCATGCCGCGCTGGACCAGCGTCTCGGCGGCTTTCAAGTCGAGATAAGTGAAGTCTTCGTGAAACTGAAGGTTAGGTTCACTCCAGAACGCGGAGTTTCGTGTTTTGAACAGAATTCGTTTCGCGCCCGGCGGACAATGAGTCAACACAAACTCTTCGTCAATCGCGCGAACGTCGTCGGGAACCGCAACCACTTCAGCCTCGCCGATCAACACCTCGAGATTTAACGATTCAACCTTTGCAGCGCCTTCGATGAAATGTGCCGGAGCATCGACGTGAGTGGCGCTGTGCGCGCCGAAGCTGAGCATCGAAACATTCGCGCCGTCGCCCGCTGACAAAGTTCTCCAGTCAGTAATATCGACCGCAGGATCGCCGGGCCAGGTCGGCAATTCGTTAAAAATCGGCACGGTCACGTCGTAAATAGGCACCGGCGCATAGTACCAATTTGATCCGCGAAATATAAGTGTCGTATGTTTTAAGCCGATGACTTTCCGACTGGCCGCTTCGAGCTACTTAAATTCCGCGCCTTTAATCTGGAGCTTTTTATACGGACCACACCAGGGCAGTGTCGATTTTGTCGAGGCCGTGCCCGCGCGTTGCGCGCAACTGCTGGCCGAATCATCGGTCGAAGGCGCGCTCGTGCCCGTGATTGAGTATCAGCGAATTGCCGGCGGCTCGCTCGTGCCGAATGTTTGTGTCGGTTCGCGAAAAGAGGTGTTGAGCGTCGTTCTGGTGTCAAAGAACAAGCACCTCGAAAACATTCGCAGCGTGGCGTTGGACGAATCGTCGCGTACTTCCGCGACACTCGTGAAAGTGATCTTTCGAGAGTTTCTGGACCACGAACCGGAGTGGACCACACGCTCGCCCAATCTCGAAGAGATGCTCGAAAAGAACGATGCCGCGCTAATCATCGGCGATCCGGGAATGACGTTTCCGCGGCAGGGGCTGAACGTTTGGGACATGGCGAGTCTATGGCAGCAGTACACCGGACTCGGATTTGTGTTCGCGATGTGGATGGTCAGCGAGAACGCCGTAGACAGGGCGCAACTGGTAGATTTCTCAGGCGCGCGTGATGAAGGTGTCGCACAGATCGAGGAGATTGTACGTTCGTATCAGGACAAAATTCCGATGCGAGTCGAAGAGCTGCGAAACTACCTGACGGAAAACATCGTTTTCAAAGTAGATGAGTCGATGGGAGAAGGCTTGCAGCTCTATTTTGAATTGGCGTTCAAGCATGGCTTAATTGAACGCGTGAAGCCGTTAAGGTTTATTTAGCTATGTCGAACATTCAACCAATCCTCGATCGCGTGCTTGCGGGTGAGCGCATGTCCGTAGATGAGTGCACGCTGCTCCTCGAATCGCACGACATCGCGCGCATGGGCGCAGCAGCGGATGAGATACGCGCACGCCGCCATCCAGACAACATCGTCACCTACATCATCGATCGCAACGTCAACTACACGAATGTCTGTAACGTCGTCTGCACATTCTGCGCGTTCTATCGTCGCCCCGGCGCACCCGACACGTATGTGCGCACATTCGATGAGATCTGCCAGAAGATCGACGAGACGATTGCGCTCGGCGGCACCGGCGTTTTAATGCAGGGCGGACTGCATCCCGACTTCGGCATCGAGTGGTACGAAGACCTGCTACGCTCGCTACGCGAAAAGTATCCGGGCTTTCAGTTGCACTGTTTCTCGCCGCCCGAGATCCACAACATTCACCTGATTTCGAAACTCGACTATGAGACCATCATGGCGCGTCTCAAAGAAGCGGGACTCTACAGCCTGCCCGGCGGCGGCGCCGAGATTCTCGACGACGAGGTGCGCAAGCGTGTCGCGACAAAGTGTACGACTGACGAATGGTTGGACGTGATGCGCGCGGTCCATCGCGTCGGCCTGCGCTCGACCGCAACAATGATGTTCGGCATCGGCGACCGGATCGAACACCGCGTCAGGCACCTGCAACGCATTCGCGATCTACAGGACGAGACCGGCGGCTTCACCGCCTTCATCCCGTGGACTTTTCAACGCGAGAACACGGCGCTCGGTCGCAAGATTAAAGATGAACCTACGGGTGTGGATTATCTGAAGATGCTGGCGGTCTCGCGTCTATTCCTCGACAACATCGAAAACTTTCAGTCGTCGTGGCTGACGCAAGGCTTGCGTCTCGGACAAGTCGCGCTGCGTTTTGGAGCAAACGACATGGGCTCGATCATGATCGAGGAAAACGTCGTCTCAGCAGCCGGCGCTCACAATCGAGCAGACGAGCAGATGCTACAGTTTCTCATTCGTGAAGCCGGCTTCGTTCCTCGACAACGCGACATCCTTTACAAGCACGTGATCCGCGAAGCTCCGCGTAAATCCGCGGCCTAGATCACCGCGAAGTCAAACTGCTCCTGGTGAATCGTCGGATCGCTCGTGATGTCGATTGGACCAAGATAGTCTTCAATCTCGACCATCACGTCGCGTTCGCTCGAGCGCAGCGCTTTCGCCACGTCAGGATTGATTCGCAGCGTGATCTGCTTGTTGTCCCTGTCTCCGTTGAACTCTTTCGCCAGACGTCGCGATTCTTCGAGCAACTCGTAACAGATCGTTTGTGGCGACTTCACAAGCCCCGCGCCCTGACAATACGGACACGGCGAGCACAGCGTACGCTCCAACGACTGCTTCACTCGCTTGCGCGTCATGATCACCAGACCAAAGTCGTTGAACGAAAGCACTTTCGTCGGCGACTTGTCGTTGCGCAATGCATCCTGTAACGCCTGCATAACCTTCTGCCGGTTGCGACGCTCTTCCATGTCGATCAAATCGAGCACGATGATGCCGCCGAGATCGCGCAGGCGAATCTGCCTGACAATTTCGTCAACCGCTTCGAGGTTCGTGCGCGTGATCGTGTCTTCAAGACGGCCGCTGCCGCGCCCGACAAACTTGCCGGTGTTCACGTCGATCGCCACGAGCGCTTCAGTCTGATTGATCACGAGATAACCGCCCGACTTGAGCCACACACGCGGCTTGATTGCTTTATCAATCTCAACCTGCACGCCGTACGCTTCGAGAATCGGCTGCTCTTTCGTGTAAAGCTTGACGCGCTTCACCAGGGCCGGCTGAATTCGGTTGATGAACTCGACGATGGCCTGGTACTCCTCTTCGGAATCTACGCGAATCGATTCAAATTCGCCCGACAGTTGATCGCGCAACAGTCGTTGGACCAGGTCGAGATCGCGATGGACGAGGGATGGAGCCTTCGACTTCTCCGCCGCGCCCCTGATGTCGAGCCACGTCCGCACCAGATAACGAACGTCGTCGCGCAGGTCCTTGTCACTGATGCCGACGCCCGCGGTGCGCACGATAAAACCGCCCGAGGGAATGTCTTCCTCGGCGCGAATAGTTTGGATCAACTTGCGCAGGCGATGGCGTTCGTTGTCAGACTCAATCTTGCGCGACACGCCGACGTGTTCGACAGTCGGCATGTAGACCAGGAAACGTCCCGGCAGCGCGATGTGCGACGTGATGCGCGCGCCCTTCTTGGCAATCGGTTCCTTCGCGATTTGAACGAGTATTTCCTGGCCTTCACTCAAGAGATCGGTGATGGCCGGTTGATGTCTCTCGCGGCGCGATTGGTTGCGATGACCACGCGGATCGCGTTGATCGCGCTGGCGCGGGTCACGCGGGCGTGGGCGGCTGGGTTCCGGCGCCGGCGGCGGTGGCGGTGCGGCAATTACTTCTTCCTCCGGCTCGACAAACTGTACCTCGCGCTCGTCGTCATGACCGTTTGCACGATCTTCGCCCGCGTCCATCTCAGAACCGGGCGCGCCCAACGGCTTTTTGCCTGTGCGTCGTCGTCTTCGTCCACCTCTGCGAGTCGCAAACTCACCACGCGATTGGTTTTCTGACATACGCGCTTCGGAGTCTGTATATTCCAGCGACGGTTCAGCCTCGGCACTCGCCCGTTTCTTCGACGACTTCTTACTCGCAGTTTTTTTCTTTGACGCCGCTGTCTTACTGGCCGCCTTCGAAGTGCTTTTCTTCTTTTCAGTGCCGGCCGCTTTGCGACTTCGCTTGCTCGCAGGTTTCTCTTCAACCACTTCCAGCCTTGCAGCTTCTTCTTCATCGTCGCTGATGCGTTGGAAACCGCCAATGCCTAATGTGTCCGGAGCAACATCGTCAACAAAACTTGAAACGTGCGCCTCGCGCGGTCGACCTGCCTCGCGGATCGGTTCGCCTTCAGAGTCGTCATCAACACGCTCAAACGACTCGCTCCCGAGTCCCGCCGAAAGTAGTGAACCAACCTCGGCGCTGCGGAAGTCGTCTTCCATGTTGAACTCGATCGCGTGTATCTGATCGAAGATGCGCTCCTGGAGTCGAGCATCCTTGAACATCTCGCCGTTGGCTGCTGTCTCTTCCTCATCGACGATTCGTTCGATGGAAGGATCGCCGGCGACAAACGGTGTATCCGGAACTTCAAAAGTGGGCGACGGTGGCGGTGCGGACGAAGGAACGTCGTCGCCTTTCTCCCAGCGCCCGCGGCGACGTCCACGGCGGCCACGACGCCGGCTGGACTCCTGCGATTCTGGCGCTTCTTCAGCGACTGCGGTCTCAGGTTCGGTTTCCTGTAGTAGCGGCTCGACACGTTCCTGAGTCTGCTCGATGCGTTGCTCGCGTTCGACTCGATTGAGTGCGACCTCTTCGGCGGCTGCGTGTTCCGCATCGGGAGTGCCCTTCTTCGACTTATCGATGACGATTCTTTCAAACTCTTCTTCCTCGTCGAAGAAATCGGAGACGTAGAGGAACGCATCGCGTTCGAGACCGATGTCGACGAAAGCGGACTGCATTCCCGGCAGCACGCGCATGACGCGACCTTTGTAAATGTTGCCGACGATTCCCTGATGTTGTTCTCCACGTTCAATGTAGAACTCTGCGACCTTGTCGTCTTCAATGATCGCAATCTTTTTCTCGCGTCCGTTGACGCTCACAATTAGTTGTTTTGCCATTACCAGCCTTTTCTGAGTGTTGAAGCGCAGAGCTGCGCCTGCAAGCCGTTAGGCGAGGCGTTTGCTCTGCGCAAGTTTAGTGTGGGTATGTGTGGGATAGCGTCCTGGATGACGCTTGATGGTCGTCTGCGGATCGATGTCCGGTAGAGGACCAAAGCTCTAACTTTCAATACAAAGCCTGACTAGCCGCTGGGCGCTTCGACGCCGGGGATCTCCTCACAGGGAGCAAACGTATGCTCTTGAACCTGTACGGAATCCGCAGACGGCTTGCAATCGAAGTTTAATTTTGAAACCGTCCTCGCCAGTTTAGTGCCCGAAGCACAATCTTCGCTTCCAAACACTCAATGAGTCTTAATTTGACCTAAGCGCCTGAAAAAGCGGGCGGGCGAGTTGCGCCGAGTATAACCCAAGTCAGCTTTTGCGACAAAACTGAATGCTATAGCCACCTCGGCTAGGAGTCTTTCTATGTGATAAAAGCTGCGACCATTATGTCGATTCAACTAAGGCTCATGGCCTGCATCCTCGCCCTCGCATCCATCACTGTTGCGCAGGAACCAAAAACAGTTAGTGGATACATTCAGACCGCTGTCGCGTACCAGCGAGCTGGTAAACACCCGCTATGCAGCAGTACTACATCTTGCAGAACATCGATCCCCGCATGGCGGCCGACCTGTTACGCGTCATTCGCAGGTAAGGTTAAGTGATCTTTAACTACCTGTGCCTTTTGCCGCCGTCGTACTTCGGTAGCGACTCGACGATAAAGTCGAACCCGAGCCACAGACTCCAACTGTGATGATAGAAAAGGACCGGGAAGATCAGGGCCATCACGAAGAGTAGGATCAGCACGTTGCTGTAATCGGCCCCGACAATCAATAGGAAAAAGAAGCAGACCACCAGGATCACGAGTTCCGTCGTGACCACGTTTGCGAGGATCGCGCCTACAAAAAACCCTTCTTCACGTTTGAAAAGGGCCAAACAGTGCGGGCAGTGATGCCTGATATGAAATGGATGGGAGGCGATCGTCGATTCCCCACACGCAGGACAACGCAGTTTCAAACAACGCCCCAGCACCCGCTTGATATGTTCCAAATCTACTTTCAAGGTGTTGGAGACATATTAACGCGGCGCCTTGACAGATACCAATCACCTTCGGTAGATCACATGCGGCTTTTTCCCCCAAAAGCGAAAATCGTGAACAAGATGGAGAGGTGCGTGCTATGTCATGGCATAAGATCACATTACCAATACCGGCAACGAAGGAAATCGATCCAAAGGTCGTGGAAATCGGAGATCTCGCTAGGGACTGCTGGCTGCGGGAAAACAAACCGGCTGGTTTCGGCATGCTCCATGCCACCCGCGGCAGCAATCCCCTGGAACATGACACGCGACTGGTCTATCTGTCGCCGGTTGCTTCCGAGGTTTGTCGCGAAGCGCTTAGCGATTACACGCTCGAACCGTGCGACGTACCCGCCCGCGATGAACCCGGCATAATTTGGGTCTTCGGCGATCCGTTAGTCATGGGTATGCTCAAAGAAAAGTGGGAGCCCGAAGACGAAGCCGAAGCGGCAGCACAAGCAATGTAAGAAGCAGTTTCACGCAAAGGCGCAAAGACGCAAAGAAAGACTTAAGATGATTTGCATCTTCTTTGCGGCTTTGCGCCTTTGCGTGAGAATTCCTCTCAGTAAACCAATCGGTTAACGACTCTTTGGATCCCATCCTTTATCCGCTCCACATTGAAGTTGATTAGCAATCCAAGACGCAGATCGGTCAGACGCAAGTAAGTGAGCAATTGCTTCTTATGAACGGGAGCTAGCGACTCAACAGATTTGACCTCAATTATGAGTTTGTTATTTATAATCAAATCGATTCGAAACCCAAGTTCAAGCTTTACGCCTTCGTAATTAACAGGCAGCCCGATCTGTCGAGCTACTTGCAATCCGCGTCGTTGCAGCTCGAAATCGAGGACAGCTTCATACACCGACTCCAATAATCCTGGTCCAAGTGTTGTGTGGATTTTGAATGCAGCATCGACAACAGCGGTCGCGATCTCGTTTTCAGTCATGTGAGGAACTCCTGTGAGGTGAAGAGCGAAGGAGTTTATCACTTCGGCGCTGCTTTCGGATCGACTACCTTCAAGCTGTTGCGCACGAGATCCCAGGCGGCTGCCTGTTGCGTCAACTGTTTGTCTGGTCCAAAGAAGGTCAGGACAACTACGCGCTGCCCGACAAGTGCCCAGTAGATCTTTGCCGCCCCCGACTCTCCTCCCAACGACGCGCTTACCTTCACGCCGTCAGCTTTGACTCCACCAATCTCCGATGCCTCCGGCGACTGCTCCGGCTTCGCTCCCATTTGTACAAACTGTCTCTCGGTCCCCGCGATGTAAGGATCGATGAACGCCTTCTTCGCATCCGGCAACTTCTCCGGGGTGATGCGGCCCTTGTGCACAAAGACACTGATCTGCACGTCGGTGTTTGCTTTCCCCAACGTGAGTTGCTGGGCATCTTCATTGACGCCTTCCTGCAACGTCCAGTCGGCCGGGTAATCGAATGAGAGACCGTCTTTCGTGTACGACTTTGGTGTCTGCGCCAACGCGATCAGGCAGATGATCGCTAATAGTATGAATCTCATGTTGTCCTCCGTTGCAACTCCTCATTCAACAACTGCCAGACTTGCCGCACATGCTGCTCAGTAGTGCGAATATTTCCGACTGACAATCGCAAAGTAAGCTTATCGTTCAAACGCGTATGCGAGAGCAGTGCGCGCCCACTCGCATTCACGCGATGCATGATCGCTTCATTCAACGCGTCCAATTCCTCGGGGGCTACGTCTTCAGGTCTGGCGCGAAAACAAACAAGCGCGAGCGGTACCGGCGCCAGCAATTCCCAATCAGGCGACTCATCTACCCACGAAGCAAACAGTCGGGCCACACGACAATGTTCGCGGATGCGCGCCGCTAAACCTTCGTGACCGAAGTAGCGCATCACCATCCACAACTTCAACGCCCGAAAACGCCGCCCGAGTTGAATGCCGTAATCAGACCCACTGCGAACTTTCTCCTGTTCGGGAGTGCGCAGGTATTCCGGCACGAGCGAGAACGCGCGCTTCAACAAATCCATATGCCGGCAATAGAGCACTGAGAGATCAAACGGCGTGAATAGCCACTTGTGTGGATTCGTCACGATCGAGTCAGCACGCTCGCAACCCGCGAGGATGTGTCTGAGCTCAGGCACGACCGCCGCCGAACCCGCATACGCTGCATCGACGTGCAACCACATCGCATGCTCTTCACCAATCGGAATGATCTTCGACACCGGATCGATGCTCGAAGTGGAGGTCGTACCGACTGTGGCTACGATACAGAACGGAAGATAGCCGTTACGCTTGTCTTCGTTAATCGCATCAGCAAGCGCATCGACATCCATGCGAAACTCAGAGTCAGTCGGAATCTTGCGCAGCCCGCGCTGGCCCAGTCCGAGTGTGATTACCGCTTTCTCGATCGAAGAGTGTGCCTGCTCCGAAACATAGACACGGAGCAACGGCAGATCCGGACGGCCGCTCATCCCCTCTTCGCGGATCCGCTGTTCGACACCTTCGCGTGCCGCCGCGATCGCATGCATACTCGAAACCGACGCGGTGTCGTAGATGATCCCGATCATACCTGGATCGAGTCCCATCATTTGGCGCAGCCAGTCGAGCACCACTTCTTCCAACTCCGTCGAAGCGGGCGAAGTGCGCCAGAGCATCGACTTGTTATCGAATGCGGCGCTCAACAGTTCGCCGAAGATGCCGGGGCCTGAAGTAGAAGTGGCGAAATAAGCGAAGAACGACGGATGACTCCAGTGTGTCAACGCCGGAGCAATCAGTCGATCGACGTCGGCGATGATCTGTTCCATGGGCTCACCGTGAAGCGGCGGCGCGGACGGTAATTGCGCTTTTAAGTCGCCCGGTTCCATCGCAGGCATTACGGGACGCTGATCGATGTTTTCGAAGTAATCCGCAATCCAATCGATCAATTCGTGGCCGAAACGACGAAAGTCTTCCGCTTTCATGTCGCCCAACTCGGGCGCCGGGTGGGTTTTGGGGCTATTCACGACGCTAATCTTACGACATATAAGTCCTATTTTGACTATCTAGCGCGTTGAAAGCTATTATTCAGCGCGATTACCAGTAGAATACAAAAGCTCCCTTCTTTAGTTCGTCAGACACTTCAGCCTGTGAGGACTTATATGAAACGCATTCTGATAGCTTCGATTATCGTCGTGAGCCTGCTGAGCGCTTGCACACCTAACGGCGGTGGGGGCGACAAAGTCCGGATCGGCGTCTTTATGTCGACTACCGGCTCCACCGCAAACTTCGGCATCTCGTCTGTAAACGGAATCAAGCTCGCCGCCGATGAGATCAATGCCGCCGGCGGCATCAACGGTAAACAGGTCGAGTTGCTGGTGCAGGACGATCGCTCAGACGCATCAGAAGCAGCCACGATCGTGACCAAGTTTGTCACGCAGGACCAGGTTCACGGAATCATTGGCGAAGTCGCCAGCTCGCGCTCGATCGCGGCCGCACCAATCGCACAGAATGCGAAGATCCCGATGTTGACGCCGTCATCAACAAACCCGGAAGTGACAAAGAAGGGCAACTTCATCTTCCGCAGTTGCTTCATTGATCCTTATCAGGGAGCCGCGATCGCGCAGTTTGCAGCCAAGACTCTCGGCGCGAAGACGGCCGCGATCATGGTTGACCGCAAAAACGACTATTCGACCGGACTCGAGAAAGTCATCAGCGAAACCTTCACGAAGTTTGGCGGCAAAATCGTCGCGACGCAGTCGTACCAGGAAGGCGACCAGGACTTCAACGCACAGTTAACATCACTAAAAGGCTCGAATCCCGAAGTGCTCTTCGTTCCCGGCTACTACAACGATGTCGGCTTGATCGCCAAGCAAGCGCGCGATAAAGGCATCACGGTACCGCTGATCGGCGGCGACGGCTGGGACTCTGAACAGCTTTATAAGATCGGCGGCACAGCATTGAACGGTTCGTATTTCACCAATCACTACTCGCCCTACGACACTGATCCGAAGGTGGTGAAGTTCGTCAATGACTATAAGGCGAAGTACGGATCTATACCCGACGCCCTCGCAGCGACGGCTTACGACGCTGCCCGGATCATGTTTGACGCCGTCAAGCGGTCCAAGTCACTCACTGGACCAGACATTCGCGATGCGCTCGCCGCGACCAAAGACTATCCAGGCGTAACCGGCACCGTTACCTTCAACGAAAACCGCGATGCAGTTAAGCCAATCGTCATGATTGAGATCAAAGACGGTGGCACATATGCAGTGAAAGAGCGCGTCAACGTAGAAGGCGCGGCAGCTCCCATTGCGTCTACAGGTACGGAGCCGGCCAAGGCGGCCAATCAGTGATCGCTACGACCAGCCGAACATTGGACGTACGTGAATCACGAGTATGAGTACCTTCCTCCAACAACTAATTAACGGTATCTCACTGGGCGCAATCTACTCGCTGATTGCGCTCGGTTATACGATGGTCTACGGGGTACTGAAGCTAATCAACTTCGCCCACGGCGACGTCTACATGGTCGGCGCTTTCATGGGCTACTATCTCGCAAATGGAATCGGCGCCCGTGGTGCGCAAGCGATCGGATTGAATCCGGAAGGTATCGTCGGGCGCGGCCTGCTAGGTGGCGGCACACTCGAGCCGTCGTTGATCACTGCGCTCGTCGTGATGCTGCTCGCGATGGCGATCTGCGCTGCGATTGGAGTTGTGATCGAGCGGTTTGCTTATCGCCCGGTGCGTAAGTATTCACGACTGACGGCGCTGATCACCGCGATCGGTGTTTCGCTGTTGCTCGAGAACGGCGGGCAGGTGGTGTTTGGCGCCGAGCCGAAGTTCTTCCCCGAACTTTTCCGGAAACGAAATATCGATCTGGTCAGTGGCGCGAGTATTAACAGCGCGGACATCATCGTGCTCATCATCGCGCTCGCCCTCATGGTCGCGCTGCAA
>Ga0307414_10000824_pt1 | contig 15843 bp, 14 predicted proteins | sample DK1Ometagenome_FD_203804 | JGI IMG/M metagenome (GOLD analysis project Ga0307414, IMG submission 203804) | Maize rhizosphere microbial communities from greenhouse at UC Davis, California, United States - DK15-O-3 | ecosystem: Host-associated > Plants > Roots > Rhizosphere > Soil | place: USA... | reverse complement strand
AAGTCGGTTTTAGCTCATACGATTGTTTTTTTACTGCTTTTAAAGACCAAACCAAACTGGATCCAAAAGAATATTTAATCAATAAAAAGGATATAACTTATAATAGGAATATTTTGATTTAGGCATCTATAAATAGCATATTTTAGTTTTCAAAGATATTAAAAACAAAAAAGCACCTACATTACTGTAAGTGCTTCTTTTTGCTCCCCCTCTTGGGCTCGAACCAAGGACCCTTTGATTAACAGTCAAATGCTCTAACCAACTGAGCTAAGGAGGAGTGTTATGTATATTTATTTTTAAGCTTCTCATTCATTTCAGAAAATTTTTTAAGATTCTGAACGTATGTTTTACTTTTCATTTTTTTGATGTGTGTTTCTATTTTTCTAGCTTGTTCTCTATCGGTACATTCAATCAAATGATATATAATCCAATCAGAAGCTTTTTTTGTATAAGCTGAATCATAAAAACCTGAATTATGCTGTTTTAATCTATCCTCTATATCCACTGTTTCTCCAACATAAAATTGGTTCAGTGTTTTAGAAAAAAGTATGTAAACATAATTCATACTTGTTTATTTTAAAGAACGTTTCTCGCTTTTGCTCTAACCTCCCGATAGCTATCGGGATGAGCTAAGGAGGAGTGTTACTTTTCGCTTTTTCGAGCGCAAATATATATATATTTTAATACTCTACAAACATAATTTTAAAAAAATATTAATTAAAAATAGCTTTAAAAATATCGTTACCATTTGCAAAAAGTACCAAGGCTATAAGTATAAAGAAACCAACCATTTGCGCATACTCCATAAATTTGTCACCAGGTTTTCTGCCTGATACCATTTCATATAATAAAAACATGACATGACCACCATCTAAGGCTGGTATTGGTAATAAATTTAAAACAGCAAGCATGATAGATAAAAAAGCCGTAATGGACCAAAAAGCCTGCCAGCTCCAAGTATCAGGAAAGATATCAAAAATGGCTTTAAATCCACCAACACCTTTATAAGCCCCTGTACTCGGACTAAAAATCAATTTTAATTGACCAAAGTAAGAACTAATCTGCCCTGTGAATTTATCATACCCAACACCAAAACTTTCAGTAAATGAATATTCTTTTTTAACAATATCAAAATAACCCAATTCACTGAAGCGTCTAGGGTCTGATGCAGGATGAATACCTAATTTACCATTTTCATCTACTTGTAATTCTCTAGATAACGTTTCATTATTTCGTAAAATAGTAGCAATAACATTTTGTCCTTTTAAAGGCTCTAACACATTAGGGAATTGATCAAAATATTTTATCTCATTTCCATTTATAGCTGTTATAATATCCCTTTGTTTTAAATCTACATCTTTATTTTTTGAACTATCACTTACTTTCCCAACCATAAAAGGAAATCTGATTTCAAATAAGCCACTGCCTTTGCTTTTGCTTGTAGATAATTGCCCAAGAAAATCATGAGGTAAATCAATAATTTTTTCTACACCCTCTCTTTCAATAGTAATACTTTTTGCACCTATGATTTTTGGTACTACCTCAGAATCGTTAATAATTTTATTATCATCAATGGCAATCAACCTATCACCAGTTTTAAAACCTAAATCTACTAGCAGAGGGTTCTCAATCAAATAGCCACCTTTTATACTTGCTACAGAAATATCTTCATCTCCATAACCATAGGCCATAAAAATGTAAATAATAAGTGCCAACACAAAATTAACACTAACACCGCCTAACATAATAATTAAACGTTGCCATGCTGGTTTAGAACGGAATTCCCAAGGTTGTGGCGGTTGTGCCATTTGCTCGGTGTCCATGCTTTCATCTATCATTCCGGAAATTTTCACATAACCTCCTAGTGGTAACCAGCCAATACCGTAAACCGTTTCACCTATTTTCTTTTTAAATAATGAAAACTTAACATCAAAAAACAAATAAAACTTTTCTACCCTTGTTTTAAATAGTTTTGCAGGAACAAAATGTCCCAACTCATGAAGAACAATCAGCAAAGAAAGACTCAATAAAAACTGTGATATTTTAATAACAAACTCCATATATCTGCAAGCGTTTTTTTATAACCGCACAAAAGTAATCTTTTAAACCAACTTTAAAAAGCTAATTGTAAATAGTGGTGTGTTTTAACAAGAATTTAAGCGATTTTAGGGTAGTCCATCTTCCAATTTCATCGTATTTTTGCAATAATTTAATTTTTATCTGTCTTAATGCTGTCGTTTTTTAAAGATTATAAAATTTTTGCCATTGTTTTTGGGGTTATATCAATCATTATAGTTACCCTAATTTATAATACGCTTAATGTTTATCAACCTTTACTTGTGTACCAACCAGAAATGGTTAATTCTGAGTTAGTTGATAGTACCATTCAAAGCCAAAGAAAATATCATAAAATAGCAGATTTTAAACTTATTAATCAGAACGGTAAAACTATTACCCAAAACGATTATAAGAATAAAATTTATGTGGCCGATTTCTTTTTTACCACTTGCCAAACCATTTGCCCGATAATGACCAGCCATATGGCTGATGTTCAAAAGGAAATTATAAATGATAGTGAAGTCTTGTTATTATCACACTCCGTGACCCCAGAAACTGATACGGTTGAACAATTAAAACGTTACGCAAAGGAAAAAGGAGTTAATGATACGAAGTGGAATTTAGTGACTGGCGATAAAAAACAGATTTATGAATTGGCAAGAAAAAGCTATTTAGCAGTAAAAGATCATGGTGATGGCGGGGCTTTTGATATGATTCACACCGAAAATTTTATGCTAATTGACAAAAAGAAACAAATAAGAGGCTTTTATGATGGCACGAAACCAGATGAGATTGAGCGTTTATTAAATGATATTAAAATTCTAAAGAAAGAGAAATAGAAGTCTGTAATAAACGGTTTGTTGTTTAGCTGTTTGTTGTTAAGCCTCAACTTTGAAACTTTATAACTTCCTTAACTTTGTAACTATAAACTTTTACCTTACTTTTGCTTCTTTAAAATCAATCTAAATAAGCTTGCGATTTACAATAGCACATCTTAAACGTGGCGAACGCGGTATCATTACTGATGTTTCCTCTATTCACATCCCCTTAAAGTTACTTGAAATGGGGTGCTTGCCTGGTAATTATGTAGAACTTGTTCAATTGGCACCATTTAAAGATCCTCTGTATTTGAATATTAATGGTACTCATTTGGCTATTAGAAAAGAAACCGCTTCTCATATTCTAATCGACAAAATAGAGCTATGAGTAAGCAAATAAATGTGGCATTAATTGGTAACCCCAATACAGGGAAAACCTCTGTTTTTAATTCTTTAACAGGACTCAATCAAAAAGTCGGGAATTATCCAGGCATTACAGTCGAAAAAAAGCAAGGTGTTTGTAAATTACCTCGTGGTGTTAAGGCACATATTATCGATTTACCGGGAACATACAGTTTGAATGCGTCTTCACTTGATGAAAGCGTCGTAATAGAGCTATTACTTAATAAAAACGATAAGGATTTCCCAGATGTTGCTGTTGTTGTTAGTGATGTGGAAAACCTAAAACGAAACTTATTGCTTTTCACTCAAATTAAAGATTTAGAAATCCCTACCATTCTAGTCATAAATATGGCCGATAGAATGCAGTACAAAGGTATTTCTTTGGATATTGATTATTTAGAAGAACGTCTTAACACCAAAGTAGCTTTAATCAGTACTCGAAAAAATGAAGGCATCGACCATTTGAAAAATTTAATAACCAATTATAAAGATATCTCCGTAAAACCTTGTTTAGATACTTCTGAAATTGATAAAGAATACTTTGATGGATTACGGCATGCATTTCCCAATCAGTTAGTTTATAAGCTGTGGTTGGTAATTACCCAAGATGTTAACTTCGGAAAAATAGATAGAAATGAAATTGATGCTATTACCAATTTTAAAACCAAAAGTAAAGCCGATTTAAAACGATTACAGCAAAAGGAAACCATTAAAAGATACCAGTTTATAAATGATGTTCTTAAAAACGGACAAACTATTGATGCCTCCCAAGCTAAAGATTTGAGAACAAAACTGGATAGGGTTTTAACCCATAAATTTTGGGGTTATGTTATTTTCTTTATCATTTTGCTTACCATTTTTCAAGCTATTTATGATTGGTCAAGCGTACCCATGGACTTTATTGATAGCGTTTTTGCGTCTTTAAGTGAATGGACTAAAAATCACATGCCTTCTGGTATTTTTACAAATTTATTAGCCGAAGGTATTATTCCGGGGCTTGGGGGTATTGTTATTTTTATTCCGCAGATAGCATTTTTATTTTTATTTATTTCTGTTTTGGAAGAGAGTGGCTACATGAGTCGTGTGGTATTTTTAATGGATAGAATCATGCGCCGTTTTGGGTTGAGCGGAAAAAGTGTAGTGCCACTTATTTCTGGAACTGCTTGCGCGATTCCTGCTATTATGGCCACCAGAAATATTGAAAGTTGGAAAGAGCGCTTAATTACCATTCTGGTGACGCCTTTCACAACTTGTTCCGCCAGACTGCCCGTTTATTTAATCATTATTTCCTTGGTGATTCCAGAAGGACGCTTTTTCGGATTGGGCTACCAAGCACTGACGCTTATGTTGTTGTATTTGTTAGGCTTTGGAACCGCCATAGTTTCAGCCTATATTTTAAACAAGATATTAAAGATTAAAAGCAAAACATTTTTTGTGATTGAAATGCCTAATTACAAGCTGCCTTTATTTAAGAATGTGGTGTTAACGGTTGTTGAAAAAACAAAATCCTTTGTTTTTGGAGCAGGAAAAATAATTCTAGCCATTTCTATTTTGCTTTGGGTTTTGGCGTCTTATGGGCCTGGCCCAGAATTTAATGATGCTGATACAATCGTGAAAAAGGAATATGCTTCCCAAAATTTAAGTGAAGACGAATTGCAACGTAAAATAGCTTCCCAAAAATTGGAATATTCTTTTATAGGTATCATGGGTCGTGCGATAGAGCCAGTGATACGGCCTTTGGGTTACGATTGGAAAATTGGGATAGCTATCGTGAGTAGTTTTGCAGCACGCGAAGTCTTTGTGGGGACATTGGCTACCATTTATAGCGTGGGTAGCGATGAAGAAGAAACCATTAAAAATAGGATGGCAGGTGAAGTAAACCCTATTCTTGGCGGCCCATTATTTACGTTTGCTTCTGGGGTGTCATTACTATTATTTTATGCATTTGCTATGCAATGTATGAGTACTTTAGCCATTGTTAAACGTGAAACAAACAGTTGGAAATGGCCTACTTTACAATTGATAATAATGAGCGGATTTGCTTATGCAGTTGCATTATTGGCGTTTCAATTATTAAAATAATTGTCATTGACTTTGTCGAATCTTCGATTTCCTGCGGAGGCAGGAATCTTTTTTAAGGAACTTTATATATTATCGACTAAAACAAAAGCACTTTTTTTAGAGAAGATTTAGATAGAATTATGAATACTATAATACAAAACATATTAGTTGTTATTACCGTAGTTTTGGCGTTAGCATTTATCGTTAGGAAGTTTTTTTGGAAACCAACTAAATCAAAGAAATCTTGTGGAGGCGATGATGGCTGCGGTTGCCATTAATAGTTGATTTTCTTTTTAGCAGCTTCAACAACATTTTTGGAATTTCCTATAAAAATAACATCATCACTTATGATAACCGGCCTGCTTAAAAAAGTATAATGTTCCAAAATATAGTGTTTGTAATCACGTTCGGTTAACTCCTGATTTTTCAAATCCATTTCTTTGTAAAGATTGGAGCGTTTGCTAAAAAGCGCTTCATAACTTCCAGCAAGAGCTTTCATATCGTCTAGTTGTTTCACGGTAATCTCTTCAGTTTTAATATCCTGCAACATATAATCTGAAAGGAGATTTAATTCCTTTAATATCCGAATACATGTACTGCACGTTTTTAAATAATATACCTTTTTCATGTTGTTAATTTTATCATTTCCTATGCATGGAAATCTTGAAAATTTAACCACAATATAAAAGAAATGTTTTCATAAAAAAGTATATTTATCGAAAATTAATATAACATAGTTCATGGATTTTATATTTGAAGTTTTACCAAATACAAGGAAATATTTAAATAACGTATTAGAAAATAATTCGTTAGAAGATTTAAACAAAATCCCAAAAGGATTTAATAACAACATTATTTGGAACGTGGCGCACCTTATAGTGTCACAACAAATACTAGTTTATAAATTATCTGGATTGCCGCTTATGGTAAGCGATGAATTAGTTGAAAAATACAGAAAAGGTTCTAAACCAGAAGCTCCAGTAACTTTATCTGAATTAGAAGAAATTAAAGGACTCTTATTTACTCCAATTCAAAAGACCCGAGAAGACTATTATAATGGGATATTTCAAAACTATCAAGAATATGTGGTTGTTACAACTGGAAATACACTTAAAAGTGTTGAAGACGCTCTACAATTCACTGTTTTTCATGAAGGTTTGCACATAGGTTATATTATGGCTTTATTGCGTGCTATCAAAAATTAAAAGGGAACTTATTTTTTCGAAAGGGATTACAAATTCTATGATTTCAGAAGCATAGGGGGCGGTTTCATAAGCGTTAAATAATAAAATGAGCCCTTCTTCAGTATATCCTATATTTTCAGGTAATTCGAAGCTATTGGCATTAAAAGCGTTACTCTTATCTTCAATGGCATTCTCAAAATATGATTTAGCCACGTTTTTGAAATTTTCTATATCACTAAATAAATCTATATTTTTTATACGATTTCCAGTTTTTGCATCATAATTTAAAAAGGAAATATTTAAGTTGCCTTGTGCGCCGCCAGTATTTATATAAGATGTAAGGGACATGCTGATAATTTCCTGAGATTGATACATAATTTCGCCATCAATTTGGGCTTCCCAAGGTTGAAAATCTTCAGGAAAATCTTTTTTAAAATTAGAGTATTCATTGTTAAAAGCAGCAATACTTTCTTCAATAGATTTTAAATCAGTTGTTTCATTATCAACTATTTGTAATGATTTTACAATTTCTTTTTTTAAATCAGAATTTATGACGCTTCCTATATTATTATTTCCCTCAGCTACAGGAATAATGATTTCAACTAAAGTGTTTTTTTCGGTCGTAAAACTAGATTCTTTAAAGACCAATTTTGTTTCTTTTTGGCAAGAAAATAGAAACAAAAAACAAAGTAGAGTTAAAATAAATTTTGTGTTGTACATAGTAACCTTAAAGGTATGAATATTGATCTTTATGTTGTCAATTAATGTTGAATTTTTGCAGATTATAACGTAGGCATTAGAGATAAAGAATGTAGCCAAAATTAAGCCAAACAAGCCAATCGTTAAATTTATTGTAGTCTTTAAATTCATGATTGAAACCATCAATCCAATCGCTAAAATAATATTGCCATCTTAAATCTAACATTAAATCTGAGAGTTTAGTGAGTTTGTATCGTACTCCAACACTCGTAACCAAAGACCAATCATTTCGTTGATCTAAATTAATTGGATATTCTCTTTGCTCGCCACTTGGAATAGGGGGTAGATTTGAATCATCACTATACCAAAAAGAATATATGTTATTTGGGTTATAGATATTTCCATCTCCATATTTTGTTTTTGCTTGGGGAGATGAGGAGGTGTAATGAACGCCTAAACTTACAAAAGGAGCAAATCGATAAGCAAAGGCTTGAAACGAACGGATGCTTAATGGAAAATATTCCAGTTGCATCCCAATATCAAAATTTTCAGCGACTCCAGAATGTGCTCTAAGCTTATCAGCGTCTGGGCTAACTTTATCTGCTTGTACCCAAAACCCATGATGGTCTAATTTTGTTTTATTCCAAGATACTTCACTTCTTAGTTTAAAATGATCATTAAAATAGGTTTCAGTGGTATAACAGTTACAGTCTGCACTGTAAGCAAAGCTTATGTAATGAATAATTCCAATACCAATTCCAGAATTTCCAAGGTTAGTTTGTTCCTCAAATCTACCTCCAAAATCAGAACGAAACTCTACTGGACCGGCAATAACCCCTAATTCATGGGAAAATCCTAATTGAGAGAAAGTAACCTGATTGATAGCAATTAAACAAACAAGTAAAGCTAAACGTTTCAAGTTAAGCATAATAAGGTTTTGTTTTTTGGGGCATTACCCGAACAAATATATAAAAACTCATCCTATAAAAAAATTTAAATAATTTGGCAGAATTAGCTAAGAATAGGGATTGTGAATTTCACAAATAATGACAATAATTTTTTAAATAAGCGGTATATTTGCACTTAAAAAGTGTAAAATCAATAAAATCAATATGCTTTTTTAAATGTGAATCGCCATTAACAAATTCTTTTTGTTAAAAAACACCAAAGCAAATAGGTCGATAACATATAACATTTAAAAATAAATAGATATTAAAATATGAAAAAAATAGTAGAAGAATTTTTAAATATCGTAAAAGAGCGAAATGGCAATGAACCAGAGTTTTTACAAGCAGTTGAGGAAGTTGCTGAAACCGTGCTTCCGTACATTGTGCAAAACGATATTTATTATGGTAAAAATATTTTATTAAGAATGGTAGAGCCAGAACGTGCCATAACATTTAGGGTTTGTTGGGTTGACGATTCAGGTGAAATTCAAGTTAATAGAGGTTATAGAATTCAAATGAATTCTGCTATAGGACCATATAAAGGCGGTTTGCGTTTTCATCCAACAGTTAATATGAGTATTTTAAAGTTTTTAGCATTTGAGCAAGTGTTTAAAAATAGTTTAACCACTTTGCCTATGGGAGGTGGAAAAGGTGGAAGTGATTTTGACCCAAAAGGAAAGAGCGATGGTGAAATTATGCGTTTTTGCCATTCATTCATGAGTGAATTATTTAGGCATATAGGGCCAAATACTGATATACCTGCAGGAGATATTGGCGTTGGAGCTAGAGAAATTGGTTTCCTTTTTGGAATGTATAAAAAATTAAAAAACGAATTTACAGGGGTTTTAACTGGCAAAGGGTTGTCTTGGGGAGGTTCCTTAATTAGACCCGAAGCAACGGGTTATGGCACTGTTTATTTTGCACAAAAAATGCTTGAAACCAAAGGTGAAGATTTTATTGGAAAGCAAGTTGTTGTGTCTGGCTCGGGCAATGTGGCTCAATATGCCGTTGAAAAAAGCATCCAATTGGGAGCCAATGTATTAACGATGTCTGATTCTTCAGGATATATTTATGATTCAGAAGGTATAAATGCTGAAAAACTAGCCTACATTATGCACCTCAAAAATGTAAAAAGGGGTAGAATAAGTGATTATGTAGAAACTTATAAAAAAGCCATATTTGTACAAGGAAAAACACCCTGGGAAGTAAAATGTGATATAGCTTTACCATGTGCCACACAAAATGAGTTAACAGAAGCTGATGCCAAAATGTTATTGAAAAATGGCTGCATGTGTGTTGCAGAAGGTGCTAATATGCCTTCAACACTTGGTGCTGTTCATGTGTTTCAGGATGCCAAAATTTTATATGCACCAGGAAAAGCATCCAATGCAGGAGGTGTAGCAACTTCCGGACTTGAAATGACTCAAAATTCCTTAAGATATAATTGGACTAGAGAGGAAGTTGATTTAAAATTAAAAGAAATCATGTCTAATATTCATGATTCTTGTATCAAATATGGTAAAAATGAACAAGGTTATGTTGATTATGTAAAAGGCGCAAATATTGCCGGGTTCGTTAAAGTAGCCGATGCCATGTTGGCTCAAGGAATTGTTTAATAACTTTAAACTGAAACTAATAAATATGAAAAGCTTCCTATAGAATAGGGGGGCTTTTTCGTTTAAATTATATTATTTTTAAAGCAAAACTCGTTATATATAAATATATTTGGGTGTCGAAAAATTGCCTATGTTTAAAAGAGTTATTGTCTTAGTAATTTTCTTTTTTCCTTTTATACAATTTGCCCAAGATTTTTCAAACTTATGGGAAGGTCATTTTTCTTTTTATAACATCAAAGATGTTGTAGAAAGCGATACTAAAATTTATGCAGCTGCCCAAAACGCCATTTTTAGTTATAATAAACAAACCAGGGAATTAGAGGAGATTACAACTATTCACGGATTGTCAGGTGAGAATATATCAACCTTATATTACAGTAATACTTATGAATTACTAATCATTGGTTATGAAAACGGATTGATTGAAATAGCGTTCGATAATGATGATAATGTGCTAACAATCAATGATATTGTAGATAAGGCAACGATTCCGCCAAATAATAAAAGAGTAAATCATTTTAATGCCCATCAAAACGTGATTTACATATCTACAAATTATGGGATTTCTGTATTTGATTTAGATAGATTGGAATTTGGAGACACTTATTTTATTGGTGATTTAGGAACACAAATTCAAGTCAGTCAAATAGCTATCCTTGGTGACGAAATTTATGCTTCTTGTTTAGGTGGGCATGGTATTAGAAAAGCGCTTGTTTCTAGTCCGAATTTAATAGATTATCAAAACTGGCAAACTATTGTTTCTGGAAGTTTTTCATCTATTGAGACTTTAGAAGATAAATTATTTACAACAAGAGCCGATAATTGGATTTTTCAAATTACAAATAACACCTTGTCCCAGTTATTTCAATATGCCAATCCGCCCCTAGATGTTAAAGCGGTGAATGGAAATTTAATAGTTACTACCATAAACAATGTTTTTGTTTATGATTCTAATTTCAGCCTAATTTCCCAACCTGCGGTTACACCTTCATTTAACACACTATTCACATCCGCTACCATAGATTCAGAAAATATATATATTGGAACTAAGGATTTTGGAGTTCTAAAATCATTGATTTCTAATCCAATTAATTTTGAAGAAGTGCATCCCGAAGGACCCTTACTAAATACCCCTTTTTCAATTCAGTCAACACCCAATAATCTTTGGGTCACTTTTGGGGATTATGATATTTTTTTCAATCCATATCCTTTAAACAGCTTCGGCTTTAGTCATTTAAACGGGGATGAATGGATAAACGCACCTTACAGCAGCGCTTTAAATGCGATGTGTTTAAATGCTATTTCTGTAAATCCTTTCAATAATAATCAAGTATTTATAAGTTCTTTTTTTAATGGTTTGTTAGAAGTTAATGAAGACATCCCAACCATATTATACAATCAAACCAATAGTGGTTTGGAATCGATGGTTTTGCCAACGGATCCAAACTATGTTGACATAAGAGTTGGGCCTTCTAAATTTGATAGCGCAGGGCTATTATGGACTGTTACAAGCCGGATAGATAGACCCTTAAAGTCGTATAATCCAACAACTAATCAATGGCAATCCTACAGTTTTACAGATATTATTCAAGATAGAAACTTAGGCTATGGTGATATGGTTATTGGTGACGATGGCACTAAATGGATTGCCAGTTATGAGCATGGTTTTATTGGGTTTAAAGAAAGCGGGAACAGTTTTCAATTAAAAAAAATATTTAGGGAAGAAGAAAATATGCCAATGAGTTACGTCACGGCATTGGCTTTAGATAAAAGAAATCAGCTTTGGATTGGTACTTTTAGAGGATTAAGAGTACTTTATAACACAACCAATTTTTTTGAAGATAGTGATGTAAGCGTTGACGAAATTATTATTTCTGAAGACGGTATTGCTAAAGAGCTTCTTTTCCAACAGATAATTACAGATATTGAAGTTGATGGCTCCAACAATAAATGGATTGGAACAGTAAGTTCTGGAATTTTTTATTTGTCATCTAATGGACAAAATACCATTTTTCACTTTACAACAGATAATTCGCCTTTACCATCCAATGAAATAACAGATATTTCTATAGACCAAACAAACGGTACAGTTTATATAGCAACTAGCAAAGGATTGGTGTCTTTTCGTTCGGGAAGTTCAGGAACTCAGGAAACTTTAGAAGCGGCTCATGTGTACCCAAATCCAGTAAGGCCAACGTTTAACATTACCGAAGACCGTGTGAAAATCAAGGATATTTCTGAAAATGTTAATATAAAAATCACCGATATAGAAGGCAACTTGGTAGCCGAAGCCCAATCAAAAATAAATTTAAGATACAGAGGTTATAATTTAGAAATTGATGGCGGAACAGCCTATTGGAACGGTAAAAACCTTGCCAATAATGTGGTGAAATCTGGAGTATATCTGGTCATGTTATCAGATTTAGATACGTTTGAAACCAAAGTGCTTAAATTAATGGTGGTGAGGTAATGTTAGTATCTACAAACGCCATTGTTATTTCAAAATTAAAGTATGGTGAAAGCGATCTTATTGTAAAATGCTACACGCAACATTATGGCATGCTCAGTTTTTTATTGAGAGGTGTTTTAAAAAGTAAAAAAGGTGCTGTTCAAACAGCTTATTTTCAATTGCTTTCGCAGTTGACTTTGGTAATCGATTATAAATCCAACCGCTCGCTTCATACCATAAAAGAAGTCAAATTAAATCATCTTTATAGCAGTTTACATTCCAATGTTGTAAAAAGTGCCGTTGTTATGTTTTTGTCTGAAGTGTTATCAAGCACTTTAAAAGAAGAAGAAGAAAACGAAACGCTTTTTAGTTATTTAGAAAACACATTTTTATGGTTTGATTCCCATGAAGAATATGCCAATTTTCATTTAATGTTTTTACTGAAGCTCACAAAATATTTAGGTTTTTATCCTGAAGTTAATAATCTTGAATACGATTATTTTAATCTTCAAGATGGAAAATTCGAGTTGAAACCATCCAATAAATATGCTATTTCTGGTGAAAATTTGACACTTTTAAAAACATTACTAAATACAAGTTTCGATAATTTATCTGAGTTCAAAATAACATCCAAACAAAGACAATCATTTTTAAAGATGTTATTGCTTTATTTCGAATTGCATTTAGGAAGTTTTAAGCCTCCTAAATCGTTACAGATTTTCAATCAGGTTTTTAGTTAAACTATTTTTTGACCGACTTTTTTGTGATAACAGTGCCATTTGAAAGCTCCACTTTGGCTATGTAAATGTTGTTTTTCAGATTTGAAAGATTATATGTTTCTGAATTACTTTGTCCTTTAAAATGGTACAATTCCCTTCCCAATAAATCGAAAATGAATACCTTTTTAATCAACACGTTATTTGAAACAGTAAATTGAACTTGGTCATTACCCAAATCAATAATCTTAAGCGTGTTTGCATTTGCAAATAAGTCATCGGTTGATAAAGATTGATTAGTAAACATGACCACAAAACGGTCGTTAAACTCACCAACTCCCGAAGTAAAAGTATAATCGGTATCTGATAGATTATGGACTTTACCCAATACGTTATCCTTTAAATAAATGGTATTACTAGTTAAAAATTCACCTTGCAATTGCCCAATGGATAAGTTATATAAAGTTGCCACATTTATATTGGTGGCAAAGCCCAATTTAATAATTTCAGTAGTATCCAAACTATTTTCAGCTTTCCCTTGAATGGCAAATTTTTGGCTTGAATTATCCATATTGGAATATAAAGTAGCCGCATAATCTTTTGACAAAAGTCTGGGCGCATCATAAGAAAGACCATCGTCTTCATTGGTTGCTCCATCCACATAGGCAGTCAAAACCTGGCTGAACACCCCATTATCCGAGGTTAAATTTACCCATAATTTATTTTTCTCAACACTTGTTTTAGAATTGGAATCTTTAAAGAATTGGCTATTGCTTGTGGCATCAGCCATTCGCATGGCATTGGTAAAGGTTGCATTACCCGTTGCTAAACCAGCTATAAAAAAACTTTGACCAGAAGCGACATATCCGTTAGGCATTTCATCATCTGCTCCTGCAACAATACCACCACTACCAATAGTATAAATAGCATAATCATTTTGACTAAAGTTTAAAGCTTGATTGCCAGCATTGGCAGTGGAAGGGGGTGAAGTTTGAGACCAGAAATAAGCTGTACCACCTATCAGGCTCGAGTTTGCTTGTTGAAATGCAATAAAGTCGATGGCTGAAGCATAAGGATTGCCTATTAAATTCCAGCTACCCTCTGTGTTTAAAGGGTTGTTATGAATATGAATTGGAACATCTCTAGTGTTAAATTCTCCAATGAAAGTAACAGAGCCTGAGCCTCCGGGCATATGAAATTGTGATTCGGTTGCTGCATACCCAACTCCAGGTTGCATGACAAAATCCCCTAAAGCATATTGCCAATCATTACCATTATCATCAATATTATCAGGAATACCATTAGTTGTACCATTTGTGTGCACATCCAAATAGTTGGCAGCGTTATACCAAAAGCGTCTATTGCCATCTGCATTTGGGAATGACTCTTCAATCGTTTGCCCAATAACAGGCGAACTCCAATAAGTATAATGATACCATTTAGCTTTGGGAGCAGTTTCTTTAAAAACTTGGGCATAACCAGAAATACCTAGATTAAAAGTTCCATAATTACTACTTTGCACAAAATTTCCTTGCGTTTCAACATATAGCTCGCCGTCTACATGTACATCATTGATTACTTTCACAAAAGTACCATTAGCCACTATTAATCTAGAATTAGCATTTACAGTTAAACTGCAAGATTCAAAATTTCCTTCTAGGTCTGTATTATAATCAGAGGCAATAATAACTTCTGTGGTATAATCTGGAGTACCACCTATCCAAGCGCCATCCCATGTTACCGTTGAAGCACAAGATAGAGTAGATACCACCCCATTAAAAGTAAAGTCATTAATACTAAATGTACCTAGTCCACTTGACGCATCCCAAGCATACAACCTAAAGGTAATGGTACTTGTTATGCTTTGAAAAGAACTTAAATCTATTGTTGCACCCGTTTCATTAGTAGATCCTATGTTGGTAGAGTATAAATCATCACTACTTCTAAAAGAAAAGAAGTTAGGGCCAGTTCCAGAACGCTGACTTGTATAAACAAAACTTATAAAATCAATTTTATATCCAGGATTTGGTGTCATAGTGAACTCAAAATAGGCGGTGGGGTCTAATGTTTCTGTATTCCAGCCTCTCAGATTGTATCTGTTATTAGTTCCGAAACCTCCCTCACTACCCACAGCTCCTATTCCTTTTCCGATGCCTGAAACCGTAATATTTGGGTCAAAATATTGCCCATTTGTATAAGGATTACTAACTTCTGGATCTATATCAACACCATCTATTGGATTATCAAATATACTTTGTCCGAACCCAACCCCTACAAAAAATAGGCAGATTACTAAAAAAAATAAAAATGATTTTAAAGTCGTTTTATATACCATCTACTATTATTAAAATTTGGTTAGATTTAGTCTTTTAAAAATTTTAGTCATTATTTTTGAAGAACCATGCAGCCACCCAAAAAAACATATACAGTACAAGAAGCTACCAAAAAATTGGAGCATTATTGTGCGTACCAAGAACGTAGCCATCAAGAAGTAAAACAAAAATTAATGGATATGCACATGATACCCGAAGCTATTAATGTGATTACTATCCATCTTTTGGAACACAACTTTCTTAATGAAGAACGTTTTGCCAAAGCATATGTAAGTGGTAAGTTTAATATTAAGAAATGGGGTAAAGGCCGATTAGCTTATCAATTGAAGCAAAAAGGTGTAAGCAAATCTAACATAAATAATGCACTTGAAGTAATATCTGACAAGGAGTATATCGATGTTTTTAACAGTTTAACCAATAAAAAGGTCAATTTGATTAAAGAATCGGATAAATGGAAGAAAAAAAAGAAATTTGTAGATTATTTCATTCGTCTTGGGTGGGAATCTTATTTAGTGCATGATAAAGCTAATGAATTGATAAAATAATCCGTCATTGCGAGG
>Ga0307414_10000822_pt1 | contig 15855 bp, 39 predicted proteins | sample DK1Ometagenome_FD_203804 | JGI IMG/M metagenome (GOLD analysis project Ga0307414, IMG submission 203804) | Maize rhizosphere microbial communities from greenhouse at UC Davis, California, United States - DK15-O-3 | ecosystem: Host-associated > Plants > Roots > Rhizosphere > Soil | place: USA... | reverse complement strand
TACTGGCTTGGACTGTTATTGAACAGTTGATCCAGGCGCAGGATTTCTTCCTCGCCCTTCGGATCTGGAATGATCTGGAACACTGGATAGCTTTCAGTCACCGTCTCAGTTCGGTATTCCCAACCGGTCTTGATGATTACCGTGCCTTCGTCCACGGCTGCACGCACCATGTTGTCGATGAACAATTGCTTGTCCAGACGGTTGTTCATCTGGTGATTCAAAACCAGACTGTTCTGGCGAGCTGCATCACGATCTTCCCAGGTCACTGGCTTGACATTGAAGATGTCTGGCGAGGACAGGAAAGGTTCGCTCAGGTTGGCATATCGCCATTCAGCCTGTTTGCGAATAAGCTTAGGCTGCACCGAAGACCGGTTAGCAGCTGGCTTAAGTTTGGCCCCATCACGGATAAACAGATGATCAAGCCATTCATTGATTTGAGAAACCTGAGCCGAATGCGTAGAACGAGAATCCTCGTAGTCTTGTTTGAGCTGCTTCAAATCGGGTTCTTTGGCCCAATCTGTAAGCTTCATGTCCTCCGAACCTGGAGGTAATTGAATGGCTTCAGGCATGTTGCAATCCTATTAATTAGTAAAGTGAGCTAATCATAATGCAATTCAAGAAACTGCACCCTAATTTCCAACTCCCGCAACGTGGTACCGCAAGTGCAGCAGGCTATGACTTGTTCATGCCATCTGCTGGCGCTTTGCGTGAGTGTGAAGTTGGTAACACTCAATTGGTGGGTCTGGGGTTCAGCGCAGCTGTTCCCGAAGGTTATGTGGCACTTATCCTGCCACGTTCCAGTGCCGGTGCCAAACACGGTGTAGAACTTCGTAATACCTGTGGTGTTATCGACAGCGACTACCGGGGTGAATGGATGGTTGCAGTTAAAACCAAGGAAGGGCAGGAATTTGGTTGGGCAGAAGGCGAACGCCTGTTCCAATTCATTCTGGTTCCAGCGGGTAACTTCACACCAGAATTGGTGGAAGAACTTCCCACTTCTGATCGTGGCGAAGGGGGTTTCGGAAGTACAGGTAAGTAGTGTAGAGTCAGCTCTGTCTTGGACATGAGACGACACCAGTAGATCCTTTGACGGGATAGTAGCGACAGTGATTCACAATGCCGGGAGCGGTGCAACAAAACAAAGGGGCCATTTAGGCCCCTTTTCTATTTCTTATGGAAAGCCTTTTTGTCGGCCTTTCACGTTGTCAGCCACATAATCAAGACGCATGTTGGCTGCATCCAGACGATCACACTCAGCAATGTACTTGCCGTAGTAGTTGTTCCCTTCGTGTACCCCACCGGTGCCGAAGCCAGATGGGTTATGTACACGACTGGCCACGAACAAACACAAAGCCCACAAGTGACTGTAGTCGAGGTCCACTTCAATAGCGTCAATATCCAGTTCGCCGAAGCACTCGCGAATAGGCAAGGCGTTCATACGGTAGGACACACTGACCTTCCCTACACCGTAGTCCTTCTGCAAACACTCAGGCACGGTCAACACATTGAAGGTCGTAGTCGATACACCACGGCGAGCATCATGGTCATTTAGACCCAGCTCATGCCCACAATCATCAAACACTTGCTGAACTTTCAGCAGGTTGTCTTTCAGCTTGGTTTCCCCAGCTTCAATGAACTGCACCGTCCCTGCTGGCGCACGGTTACCCACCTGGTACATGGGCTTCAACGGATACACCGTCTGCCCTGCTTGCAAGTTCAATGTGATCGACCCCAGTTTCAACAGGAACCGCGTGTGCAGGTCCGTCAAACCAAGGTTGATACTGGTCGTCAGTTTGCTGTAATGCTCAGGTTTCAATACCCCTTGCTCATTGAAGAGTGAGAGGTTGCTCAACTCCCCGGAAGCCATGGTGTTCAGTACATCGCGCAGTTTCATTAAACGCCCCCAAGGTAGCTGTTCATAACCGATGGTTCAGGCGATGGTTTATCCGCATCCCAATAACCACCGTGTTCGTTGTAGTGTACATCTGATTCATTGCTGGGCGCGAAGGGCTTCATCACTGAGAGCATAGAGATAGTATCCAGGAAGTCATCCTTCTTGGATCGGAAGCCAGAGGCCGAAGCCAGTGAGACTTCGTTGTACATCTCCAACATGATTGCACTCTGACGCATCTCTTCAGGGAACATGATCTTCTTCAACTTGAACAACGGCACCACGGTGTGAAAGCGTTGAATCTTGTTGGTGCTAGGACGAATACCCGGTGCATTACTGTTCCCTTCACTGGCGAAGTTAAAGTAGACGTTCCGGTTGATCATCTCACCTTGAAGCCATTGGATATAACCAGCTTGCTGCCCACTGACTTCAATACCCACCGACATAGGACGCCATTTAGAAACCAGTCGGAACAGGTCATCCACGTTTGCGCCCATGTCCTGTCGCTTACAGATACCATCTACCCACAACCAATCTTGGTTTCCATTGTACGCCCACACACTGATAACACTGAAGTCAGCTGCGGTCTTGGCCGTGGTGGCGAAGTCAGTAGTGATGTAGAAGTTGAAGTTACTGCGGTTTCGCAGCATGTTCTCTTGCTTGTACCAAGTAATCTCGCCATCCAGCACCAGTCGGTCCTCATCCGACATGATTCGCAGCATAAGTTCCTGGTTGAAGGTATCCACCTTCCCGGCCAACACAGACTTACGATACTTCTCGTTCACGTGGTCAAACGTGAAACGATCAGGCCAAGCCCCCTGAAATTCCTCACGTGTGCACGGAAAGTTCTCACATACCGGGTAAACGTTGACATTCCAGGCACCGGACTCGACTGCCTTGTACAACGGGTCTTTAGCGTTAAACGGTGTACCAGACCAGACAATCATGTTCTTGTCCGGGTGCAATGCGTAGTCAATCGCCTTGTATACCGTGTCTTCAATCGAAGCAATCACAGTAGCCGAACGAGCGTCTTCGTCACTCAGCAAGTCATCGAGCACCGCCAGTTGTGGTCGTGTGCCCAGTTCTTTACTACCCCGTACCCCGGTCTTCGCACCATACCCCTTCACAATGAACGTATTGCCCATTATGTTGGTGAATTCCCAACGAATGTCAGTGAACTTCACCCCCTTCTGTGGCAGGTACTTCTTCAGGAAGTCCGAGTTCTCGTACCGGTATTCCAAGTTCTTGCGCATGTTCTTGACCCCGTTGTCGATGGAGTCCGACACGTACAAGGCCAAGTTGATCTTGCCAAACCCTGGCAGCTTGCCGTACACCGCCAGGTATAGAAACAGGTACTCGCCCAACAGGGTAGTCTTGGCTGCCCCCCGGAAAACCATGTTGGCAATCCGCACCTGATCACCCTTGGCTTGGGCCACCTTATCCAGCATGTTCAGGTGCAGCACAGGCGTCTTGTTCTCTTCGCCCTCGCCCCCGTTCACGAGCTTGATGAAGGTGATGAACTCCAAAGCAAACTTGCTTGGCATGTACGTTGGGTCATCGGCGTAGCAGACATCACGCAGCCATTCTTCCACCCCCTTTACAATGGCTTCGTCGTGGTCACTCATTTCTTTTCCCCTAGACCCCAGAACTTCTTGTACCCACCTTCGGAATAAGTCTTGGCTTCCTCCTCGGTACCCCACTTGTCCAGCATGAGTGGCTGCGGTTGTCCACGGACCACACCCATAACACTCTTGTACAGTTCGTCACTCATACCTGGTTTCCTTCGCTGTCAAACGTAAGCCCACGCTCAGCCACGCCGAGTGCAGTCATCTTCCCTTCACGGATTTGTTGCTGCTGCATCTCGACCAACGCCAGGGTGCTGTCACGCAAAGCCTTGATTGCATCGCTGGCTTCAGACGTTACATCCAACTCCACCTTGGCTTTCTCCGGCATCTTCAAGTGCGTGAGGATCGAGTTCGCTGCATCCGTCCGCACCTTCTCGCTGCTGGCACTGACCATCAGTTCAGCCTGCACATTGAGCGCCTTCTGATACAAATCCTGGTTCAGAATCCAAGAAGGAATCAGAGACTGTTCCATGATCGCACTGACCAACTTGCCCTTGTTATAGGCAGTCACGTAGCTGGCAATGTCCTTGGCCGGCACATTACGGGTCAAGAAGTCGTTATACCGATCAGGAAAGGTCAGGATATACGCATCGATGTTGGTCTTGCCCATCACCTTGTACGTACAGTACTTGACCGCATTCACATAGCTTTCAAGCTTGTGCTTACCATCATTGATGACGTTGGTGTACCCAATCAGGTTCTCCCGGAACGTCTCATGCAAGTTGGGATCACTGATCATATCAATGACCGACTTGACCACCTGCGGAGACACAGACTTCTTCATCTTCGCAGGCAACGCCTGCTTGAACTGCTCAACAGACAGAGCCTGTTCCTGGCTAGTTGGTAGAGTCACTTCCCTACTCCTTCAATCTCATAAACATTGCCCAAGTCTTCATCGGCAATCAGGTAACAGTCCATCGTCGGACTGACAATGATCCAATCATTAGCAAACACTGGCCAGAACTTACCCGTGATGATCTTCACTTCCATAGGAGAAGTAGCCGTCACTGGCTTGATCAAACCAGCCTCAATCACTGGATTCATCCACATAGGCAAGTCTTGCAACGGCCCTTTGTACATGAAGCCAGTGTGAGTAACCCCATCCTTCTTACGACGCAGGGCAGTCATAGTGGGGCCACCAGAATAGAAGTGCCTTTAACCCAGACGGTATCGCCTGCACGGAAGTAGATATCACCTGCCTTGGTTTCGATACGACCACACCCAGCCATGACCTTGGTCAATGTCCAAGCACCACCCTTACTGGGTCCAAACAAACCAGTGAGCATGACGTTCAGGTCAGGTAAGTTCGAACCCAGGTAAGTAAACGACTGGGCTGCGTTCATACGACTTCCTCATAGGTGGTAGCAAAGATGTCTGGCTTACAAGGGTAGAACTCACCCTGCACACCTTTGATCACGTAGTCACCCACAGACACGTGCATCAGACCTTCAAGTGTCTGAATGTGCGGATGATCCACATAGCCAGTGATTTGTTTGATATCACAGATGTGATCTATGGGTTCGTAGACAGCTACCTTACCCATGACCAGCTGCGCCCCAACAAAGGCAATCAGTTCATCAAGAGAGTCATTAGTACCGGTGAACAGAACAGCTTCGACTTCTACAGGCTTCTTACGGAAGAGTGGCATGGTTAAACCCTCGGGTAGATATAGTTCGGGTTAGTGTACAGAGTATAAAAAATTTTGGTAGGAATTCGCGTTGTAGGAAATTTTCATATAGGGAGGCTAACGCAATACTTAATGTCTGGCGCCTCATTGCCAAACCTACCCCCCCGGTGTCTCGTGTAAACCACTTTTCTCATGACCCACCCCACCTACGGTGCTGTAAGGGATGTCCCTAACCATGGAGGCTTACATGTTCACACTGTCCAACGTTGTTGGTGTTCTCACGCTGATAGCTGTCTGCTTCACGCTCTACACTGTGATGCACTAAGGCTACGCCTATGTACTGGATACGTTGTGTGTCCAACTCACTACTCATGAGGTAACACCATGTTCGCTATGCTCCGTCAATTCTTTGCCATGTTCGCTAACCTCTTCGAGGCTGGTGCCAAGTTGTCCAACGCTGCTAATCATGCTGCCTCCTTCGTCGAAGGTGAAGCTGCTGGTTTCAACGAACGTACTTCCTTGGAACGTGTGCAACAACTGAAGAAAATGCGCTCTGCCTATTCCATCGAGGATCACAAACTCGCTGCTGAAGAAGCTCTGTCGCTCAAGAACCTGGACGTCAAACTCCGGGAAACTGCCAACTCTCCTACGGCTAACGCTGCCTAAGGGGTAACACCATGATCTCTGCCTTCCTTGATCTGCAATACCAACTAGCTCAACTGTGCTTTCTGGTCTCTGCCGGTCTTGTGATCGCAGGGATCATTGTCTATATCCAGGAGTAACCTTCTGTGTTCTCTACCTTGCATCTCACTCTAAGGAGTGGGGTGCATACCTTTTAAGAGCACACAACGAAGCACACTAGTAGTCAGTATCGTTAACCTAGTAGATCCCTTCTACCAATTAGCCTAATTAGTCAGGTTAATGTCTACATGTGAGGGAGTAAGAGACTAATCTGACCCAATACAGTGTTTTTACACCTGTTTTACACAGGTATCTCTCATTCCGATATCCTATCCCTATATTAAGCTAATACCTATATTCCTCCTATAATCTAACCTCTACAGCTACGCTGTTGTAATGGTTATCATTCTTATATAGAGGTGTCCTCATGCCTGTCTTTAACAAGTACCACAAAGGTGTACCTGCTGATGCCATCAACATCATGCGTGGCTCTCCTTGGGGTAATCCCTATCCCATCTCTGTCACTCATCCAAGGGCTGAGGTCATCGAACGATTCAGGAGCGAGCTGTGGCAGCGTATACGGGTCGATCCTGATTACGCTGATGCAGTACGTCAGTTGCACGGCAAGAACCTTGTGTGCTGCTGTAAGCCTGCTGCATGCCATGGTGATGTGCTTGAGGCAGCGGCCTTGTGGTTGCAGACCAATCTGCTGCCTAAAGACTTGACCCTTACTTTCTGAGGTAATACCAATGCATAGGCAAACTACATTGCGTGAGCTCCTGCTATACGCATGGTGGCGTCAGAAGACCGTACACTATGCAGTACGGCTATGCTCGTACTATGGCTACTCAGCATGTGTTGTGGAGCCCCTGGCAGAAAGTAACTTCAAGTATTGGGACGCTCAGTACTTGAAGTTCTATGACGAGGCTGAATCCATATGGGAATCAAACTAGCTGATGTATCCAAGCTGCTATTCGACACTTGGAAGAGAGGGCCTGGAGCTGTGAACTACATGCTCCGCTTAAACCATGACGGGACTGTCACTCGTTGTGATGACTGCCCTGATCCAGTATGGCTGGGTAATAAGTATGCCAAGTCAAGCATGCGTCCGGGCATGTGGGTTGAAGTAAATCAAGACAGAGGTTCCCGCAAGTACATCGAAGAATCTGAAGTACCCAAACCAATCCTGATGGCTGAACTAATAGGTATATAACTATGCATTACACCATTGCGTATCAACATGGCAATACTGCAACAATTGCTCATGCAACTGCTGCTGCACTCATTGATCTGAAGAGTGACATCGTGCGTACCATGATGAAGTTTCCTGAACTGGATGTTGTCACTGTGCGTGAGGGTCATGTTGAAGATCCACATGCTGCGCCAATTATCTGGAGTATCGATCGTAAGTTGTTCGATGAAGCCATGGCAGAAGTGCTGGCTGCTCCCGCTAACGTAACCATTCATTAAGGATTACACATGGCGACTATCAAGTGTGAAGCAACTATCGAAGTAACTGCTAACTTCACTGTAAGTGAGAGTGAGTTGCGTGCGTTGCATGCATTGTGTGAGTATTCCGATGATGCCTTCCTCAAGACGTTCTATGAAAACTTGGGCAGGGCTTACATGGCCAAGCATGAAGAAGGTATGCGTACCTTCTTGAAATCCATGCGCTCACAAGTGCCAGGCATACTGCATAGAATTGTCGCTGCACGCCAGGCGTTCAACAACAACTAATCATTGAGTAATACATATGGAAGTTAAAATTGTGATGGCATCACTGGTGATGTGTTGCATCATCATGTGTTGCGTGTTCATCCACCATGTAGTCAAGTTGCACGAGATGACCAAAGATCCATTCAAGCAGGTGTTCTGGGCATGTGTAGCCAGTGTCCTGATTGTCGTTGTTGTCCTCGTATCCTGGATCGCTCAGCGCATCTTGCTGGGCTCTTGAAGAACCCAATTGGAGTTAAACCATGAGCACCATTCATATCACTACTGCTGAAGCAAAGTTTTACTTTGGTAACAAGCAAATGAGCGAAGTCAATGCGCATGCTTTGGCTGGGCGTCGTGCTCATAACTACCCTGACAGCTATGTCTGTGTGTACAACAACGCAGGTGAAGTTACCTACGAAGTTGGCGATAAGGCCATCGTTCCTCAAGTATGGACACATGTTCCTGTGCCATTTGGTATGGACCTAGTTGCCTTGCAAAAGAAGTTCGAAGAACGTGCTGTGTCTGTGCTGGGTGATTATCACAATGGCACGCCACAGTTGCTCAAGTGTGTGCCTGATGGTCCTTTCATTTGGAAGGACAATCGTTACTATTGCGAAGGTGTTCGTATGGCTTGGATGATGTATGTCGATCTCGCCATTGAACACTTTGTTAAGGGGGGGTTGTGACATGTACAACATGAGCACAACCAACTCTGAATCAGCACGTAAAGCCAAGGCTCGACGTTTAGTTAGACGATTTGAAATGGCTGTACGTGTGTTGGCCTTTAAAGGCTCTTTCTATCCTGATGAGCACGAAGCAATTGAGCTTGAATACAAGCTCGCTCGACGTGCTCTACTAAAATACATGAACGAGGTGTAAACAAATGTCCCGTGTGACCAAGAAACAATTGGAAGAAGAACTGGCCCTGTACAAGTTGGCCTTCGAACATGTAAGTCGCATGGGCATTACCACCGTGACCGAAGGTTGGGGTGGTCGTCAACGCCATCGTTACATGAACCCTGAGCAAGCCCGGAGTAACTCTCTGGGTTACGCTCGCAATCAACTCAACAAAGGAATTACGCAAGTAAGTTAAGTATGAAGATTATCTGTCGCACTACCAAACTGGAAACCAAGGAATGTCTGTGTTTCCGTTGTAAACCAATCAAGAAGGATTCATGAAATGATCTTTGTCTTCGGTTCTAACCTCGCAGGTGTACACGGTGCTGGCGCTGCAAAGTACGCCATGAATGTCATGGGTGCACAGTACGGCGTGGGTGTAGGGCGTACAGGCAACTGCTACGCCCTTCCAACCAAAGACATGCGTATTCGTACGCTGCCTTTGTCTGTTATCAGTATCCACGTGCGTGACTTCTTGCAGTACGCAGAAGAACACCCTGACCTGACCTTCAAGGTTACTCGACTGGGTTGTGGTCTGGCCGGCTACTACGACAGTGACATCGCACCAATGTTCAAGGGTGCACCTGACAACTGTTTGTTTGACACTGCCTGGAGTCCTTATTTGGGCGCTCAGCACAAATACTGGGGTACGGTGTAAAACTACTCAACCGATAATATAAAGTTCTCAAATCGAGTGTTTTCGACTAAGAAACCGATAAGCCATTCATGGGTCTTCCAGGTGGCAGGAGTACGCTATGTGTGAAGACAAACTGGTACTGATCTACGTAGTACTGTGTTTCATCCTGGTGGCTTTGGTAGCCAACCTCATGCTGCAATTCATTAAAGGACTCAACTATGACACTGCCTGTTCCCGCCCTGGATATCATCAAGGGCAATCTGCACATGGCCCCAGCGATGTTGCAGAACCTGCTGATGAGCCGTGGTTACGTGGTAGCCATTGCTCAGTTGTACGAGCTGATGGCAGCCATGGTGAAGAACCAAGCTGAACCCACGGTAACCTCACCGAAGGGATACACGGTGCTTGTCAAAGACCTGGACACAATCGTTCAATACGCGCTGGCTGCGGGCATGCCTCGCACCTATCTAAAGGATTGATCATGAAACCAAGCAAACAGGTACAGTTTGATCAATGCCGTGAGGCATTGGAGAAGGCTGGCTACACCGTCATCGTGAAAAGCAGCAACCAACTGGAGGTCCATGCTCCTGGTTTGGTGATCGACTACTGGCCGACCACGGGTACGTGGAAGGAGAGGGGAAGCTTGTTCACAGGCTGGGGTCTGGCTGACCTGATGGAGAAGCTACGTGGTTGTGCCGTACCTGTCGAAGACAAGGACGACATCATCCAACGTCAGCGTGACGACATCGAAAAGCTCAAAGCGGAAATCACACGCTTGAAAGGTGAAATCCTCAAGCTGGTCATCTGATCCAAAATCCCTGGGGCTACGCCCCTGTAAAGGCAATCTTGCCAAACTTACTCATTTATCCGTATGGAGCTACATCATGGCCGTTACCAAACGCACTACTGCTACTACCAACTCCGCCCAAACCAATGCCAATCAGCAATGGGAAAAAGCGTCCGCGTTCCTGAACATCGGTCTGCCCACCAAAAGTGGTGAAACCGTCCGTGTCGATTCGATCAAGCTGAAAGCCAGCAATGTCGTGCACAAGCAGATCATCGACCGCCTGTCCAACCCAGACCTGACTGCCGAAGAACGTGCTGCGGCCATGTCGCGTCTGAAAGACCTGCTCATCATCGACTTCACTGTGGTTCGCAGTGACGAAGAGAAAGAGCTGGATCTGTTCTGATCTTCCGAGCCACTACCTTCGGGTGGTGGCTCACTCTTTTCATAAGCACACATACCTACTATAAAGAACAAACCAATAACGTATGGAGTTCTCCATGAAACGTGTATTCCTTGGTTTGTCCGACTGTGGCATGCGTATTTATGACGTGTATGAGCCAGGGGAAGTAGATGGTGACTTGGGCATCATCATGACCATTGGCACAGACCCAGAAGGTCGCATGCACGTCCTTGATTCGCGGCAGTGGGGCGAAAAGGCAGATATGGAAGCAGAGCGAAGAATTGAGCTGAATTCTCATCACATTAGAGAAATGTACGCCAACTCGTTCCTGAATCGAGGTACCGGTAAAAGCTTCTTATCACAGATACCACGATTCGACATAGACTTTAGATCCTTAGAGAAAAGAATTAAGGACAAGTACGCTGGATCATACATATTTTTCTATGATTTCGATCCAGCTACTATAGCAGTAGAAAGTAAGTGCAAGGCTTACTCAAAAGATTCGCAACACCACCATAAACGCAAACCTCAACCTAACCGTGGCCCACTGCGCCATAAGGATTGGCTATGAACGCAACAACGCAAGTTGTAATAGATTGGGTACCACTGGTGCTGATCTTGATGGTTTTCTACGCTGTTATGGCAACCAGCATACGTTCACTGTTCATGAAACCAGTGAGCAACGAGTACAAAGTGCTGTTCTGGGGTGCAGCCAACAACCAACAGTTTGAAGTACTGGTTGAAGGGCATGCTCATGCACAGCACCTGATCAACACAGTGAATCTGCATACCGTCAAGCACGTAGTGCTGCTGGTTAACGACAATCCTGTGTACACCTTGGATAGTCGAGGTGTTTGGACGGAGATTTGACATGGGACAGTTGTTCATAGTCCGCAGTGAGACACATATAGATTCAGCCAATCTGGTGGATGACACTATGTTTGAATTAGACAGAGTAGTTCATCAGATGGAAGTCATGAAAGATCAAGCTATGTACCTGTACAACGGCAGGTACAACTACTGGCTTTTACTCAGCAAGGCAAAACATACCGGTAAGGTACTAAGCCTTGTAGTGAGAGAAGAGTACGTGCCTAAGCTTGTTCGCATGCGCCAACTACTGGAGCGATGAGATGGCCCACAGAGTGTTCGTCTTGAGAGAAGGACGTATAGTCCATACTGGTTGTAAAGATTCTGCGTTCAACAGACAAGACTTGGTTACCTTGTCAGAGCTGTACCAATCACGTGATGTATGGCTACACAATGGTTTCAATTTACTGAAAAATTGTAACTGGATGAAGGTCAACTTCATTTATAACATAAGTGGTTATCAACTGCGTAAAGTCAAAATATTCGTAGTCAACAGCGAGGAGATACCACAACTACTACAAATGATGGAGCTTACGGGAGCTATCTAATGTTTCTCATGTACTACATGAATCCAGACGGAACAAGGAACGAGTCCGTGAAAGGTGAAACCGACCTCAGTGAAGACGAGGAATGGATATTCGCTGAAGAGGGTAACAGAGTCTTCTACTATTCCATTGATGGATGGATAGAAGTCATTATCAAAAACGATGAGTTGATGCAGCCCAGACGAACATCTGAAGAGCTTCCCAAATACCTACAGATGTTAGAACTAACAGGAGCCTTAGATCGTGAAGGATCCTAACTACAAGAAGGAATACCTGACCGTTGATAATGGTCAGTTGATTCAATTGGGTAGTAACATACTCAGCAAGAACATACGCCTTCAGTACGAGAAAGGTAATACCATTTTCAAGAAAGCTACTTCGCGTCTCGTGTACAAGGGCGTGGAAATAGTCCACTGGTACGAGTTAATAGTGCCTGGTCGTTGGCGCCCAATGAAAGAAAAACCCAAACTCATTCAAATGATGGAGTTAGTAGGAGCGGATTAATGGGAACTAAAGAATATCGCTATGACGCCGAATCAGATACCTATGAAGACGCAACAGATATGTACACCTGGGAACATGATCGACTGTTTATTAAAGAACACCCAAATAATTGTATATGGGAAGCTCCAATAAACAGCAAGAGTATGTGGTGTCAAGTGTTTTATTTAAACGGGAATTTTCATTTTAACGATCACTGGAATCCACCAAAGAAACTACAGATGCTTTTATTAGCGGGGGCAATATGAGTTTGATCACTGAATACCGCTATTACGGAGAAACTCAGGAATATAAAAACGTAACAGACAAGTATACCGCAGAAGAAGATGTAGATTTTCTGAAAGTCCATCCTGATAACCGAGTGTACTGGTGTGAGGATGATGTTTTTGTAGAATTGGACTATGGATTGCACACAGGGACAATTACAAAAGACATGCCAATTAAACTAAAAATGCTTTTACTCGTGGGGGCAATATGAAACTCATGCAAGGTGATGTACTCAGTCAACTGTCCGTCGCAGACCACGTGTTGGTCTGTACTGCTTCCAACCTCAACTCGGTCAACGAGTTGCCCATGCTCAATGGTGCAGCCGGTGTGCTGGCGTTGAAGTACCCAAGTCTGCCCAAGGAAGTGGGCAAGTGGATCCTCGAAAACCATGGTGATGCATCCGTCTATGGTTTGCGTTGCGCCAGCAAAGTGGGCCTGTTCCAGAACATGATTTTCCCACGGCAAGGCCCAAACCTTGCGGTGATCTCCTTCGCTGGCAGGCTCTTGCGAGAACTTGCAGAAGCCAATCCAGATAAGACCTATGCAGTAGAGGCGCCCAACTACAAAGACCCTTGGTTCATGGTACAGGGCATCATGGAACTGTTGCCCGATAACGTCAGTGTGTGGAAGCCATGAGTCAATACCAGATTTACTTCGTGAAGGATGGGGCAGTTACCTCACTGTTGTGTAACTGTTCCGGGCCTGAAGTTACCGTCATGCGCAAGTGGGTGGGTAAGTCCAACCGAATGGTCTACGCCCATGGCACAGGTAAGAATACTGGCAAGAGAAGTTGGTACATGCTCTCACCCAAAGAAATGTGGAAGACCTTGGACAAAGGGCAACCCAAAGTTATTGCCATGGCTGAACTGATTGATGCAATTAAACCTACAACCATGAAGGAAATCAGAAATGACTTACCGGTTGATACGTTTTTCGACTGACATGCAAGAAGTCGTGTTGGACCGTGAAGTACCGGTGCCTGGAGTTCTAGGTAACAACGTACTGTGGAAACAGCAAACCAACGGGCATGCCTGGTTGTATGACTACACCCTAGGTAAATGGTATCGCTTGAGAGAGCCAGAAGATAAAAACAAACCACCTACTTATGTAGAGTGGTTGGAAGCGCCTTCGCAACAACTGGAACAGTTACCTAGATACATTCAAATGCTGAAGTTGGCAGGTGCGCTATGATGATTAATTACTACGTAGAAGCGGATGGTACAGTAGCGAAAGAGGAAACATTAGAAGATGGTGAAGTAACCATTTTCAAATGCAGAAACTGGGTACAGGGTGTAGAGAGTCGTACCGTGTTACAACGTCGAAAAAAGAATAATGCCACTAGTTGGTATGAATACCGCAAGGAGGAAAGGCATAGTGGCAGCATGGCTATTTGGCAAGTATTAAGCAATATTAATCTAGTTAATGAACTACCCAAAGAACTCAAGATGCGTCTGTTAGTAGGAGCACTATAAATGTTGATGCGTACCTATGACATGCAGCTAGCCAATGAACATCGGTTTGCTCGTGCCCACATTGATAAGTACATGCGTGAATACGTCAGGAATGACGTAGATGTGCAGCCTCTGCTTATCAAGGGGGCTGAACTGTTGGCCACTTACGTGAACAAGGTATACAGCTACGAATCCAAGAACCTGCGAGTTGCTTCTATCAAGTCCATGGACCTGGATGATCTCGTGTTCGAGATCTTTGTCGCCAGTGCTTATTGTCAGTACGAAGAACTGCTATCCAGCTTCTGTGCCAAGTTGGCCGGCGTGCTGAAGTTCAGCGACAAGGTAGCCAGCATTCAAACCATCAGTGAGATGGTGGCCGTGTTGGCTGAAACAGACATGTACGACCTGCGTAAAGATGACCGCTTTGACAGTTGGCACATCATCTCCAATTTGGAGCTGAGTAGCGAACTGGAACAGTACATCATCAACTGTACTTACCTGCCTCCGCTGGTGCACAAACCAGAACCACTGGAGGACAATCGCGACACTCCGTATCAAACCATCGGTGCTGATAGCGTTGTCCTGAACAAAGGTCATCATGACGGTGACGTATGTCTGGACGTGCTGGACCGCATGAACATGACTGCCTTGAGTCTGAACTTGGACTTCCTCTGCCGTGTAGAGGAAGAAGCCAATGCAGACATGAGTGCAGTGGACAAACAAGCCAACTGGCTTGGCATGAAAGTACAAAGTCATGAGCATTACAAGTTGATCGCCGGCCAAGGCAATCGGTTCTACTTGGCTCACAAAGTGGATCGCCGTGGGCGTGCATACGCGCAGGGCTATCACATCTCAACCCAAGGTTCCCCATACAAGAAAGCTATGATCGACTTCGCTGACAAGGAAGTTGCTACTGGCTGCCCACAGGAGTTCAAACTATGTTGATTCTGTTATCACTCATTGTCATTGCAGGTATTGCCGTGACCCTGGCAGGAGGTTTCCTGCTGCTCATAGGCATGTACCGTTTGATGGACAGCCATGCTGGTATGGGTTTAACCCTGACGTTCCTGGTAAGCGCTTGGATGATTTTCATCGTTGAAGTGCAAGTGTTCCTCTGGCTTAAACCATGGCTTCAAGTTCAAGGGATCATCCCATGAAACCAGTATTCAAGCTGATAGTTGCTGGTGGGCGTGACTTCAACGACGTTGACCGCATAGTCCAAGAAGGCTATGGCTTGATGGTCAACGAGTTGAAAGCTTTCCAAGTGGTGATCGTACAGGGTGAAGCCCGAGGCGCAGACAAGTGTGCTCACTTGGCTGCTCAACGATTACACTTGGTTTGCGACAGCTACCCTGCCGACTGGAACACTCATGGCAAGGCCGCTGGACATATCCGTAATAAACAGATGGCTGATATAGCCCATGGTTTGCTGGCCTTCTGGGACGGTGAATCCAAGGGCACAGCCAACATGATTGAAACCATGCAGAAGCTCAACAAGAACGTTCGTATTCGCTACTACTAGGGAGATGTAATGAGTATCTATCCTGTCGTGCTACGTGCCAATGGTAAGTGGGAAGCGCTTAAGCGCAATGAACACTACGAACCACTGGAAGGAGAGTTTCTGTACAACTTGGAAGAGAAGAATGGTCTTCGCTTCCAAGGCGATAAGGCTGCCATCAAGGTAGCCCGTCATCGGCACTTGGCCAAAATTAGATCAGGCAATATCTAGTCAAACAGGAGTGTTATCCGTGAAGAAGTATTCTGCTTTTGAAATGATCTGCATCGACATTGCCAACCAAGGTTGGGACGACAAGAAACTGTTCGAACAACGCATTGAGTGGGTACTGCAAAACTTCACTCGCCTGACCGTCATCGACACTCCCAAGAAGGAACGTCCACTGTACGTCAAGGCTGTAATGGCCTTGTTCGACTGCTGTCGTGACATTGCTTCCGGCCACATGGT
>Ga0307414_10000821_pt1 | contig 15855 bp, 16 predicted proteins | sample DK1Ometagenome_FD_203804 | JGI IMG/M metagenome (GOLD analysis project Ga0307414, IMG submission 203804) | Maize rhizosphere microbial communities from greenhouse at UC Davis, California, United States - DK15-O-3 | ecosystem: Host-associated > Plants > Roots > Rhizosphere > Soil | place: USA... | reverse complement strand
GCTGGTGCAAAAAACACATTGTCATCATTAAACAAAAGCGCTCCATGCTCTCCTTTTTTTATAACCACATATTTTGGACCCATACTATGAATTTTTCTAGCAGCAACCACTAAAGAATATTCTCCCGTAAGTTGTCTAGCTTCTTCATCATTAATAGTAATCACGTCAATTTTTTTAATCACGTTATGTAAATCTTCCAAAGCGCAATCCATCCAAAAATTCATGGTATCTAAAATCACTAACTTAGGTTTTACAGTCATTTGATTTAAAACACTTAATTGGACGAGCGGATGCAGATTTCCTAACATAACAACCTCGGCATCACGATAATCTTCTGGAACCACCGGATTAAAATCCGCAAGGGTGTTTAACTCAGTCACCAAAGTGTCTCGAGAATTCATATCGTTATGGTATTTACCGCTCCAAAAAAATGTTTTACCATTTTTAACGATTTCAACACCAGAAAGATCGATGTTTTTATTTGAAAGAAGGTCTAAATATTCTTGCGGAAAATCACCACCAACTATAGAAACAATGGCAGCATCCACATTAAATTGTGAAGCAGATAAACCAATATAAGTTGCTGCACCACCAAGAATCTTATCAGTTTTTCCGAAAGGCGTTTCAATAGCATCAAAAGCTAAGGTGCCAACAATTACCAATTTACCCATGAAGGAGTTTTAAATTTTGTGCAAATATAAGTTTTTTAAACGCTAAAAACCGAATTTATTTTCGCCCAAAATCGGCTGGAATTTCTCCCCAAGCTTTGGTTTCCCACTTTAATATCTTATTGGAATAAGTGTTTTCTTTTAGCCATTTATCAGCTCTTCGTAACAACTCAAACGAGTCTTTGTTTAATTCAGAAGGCACAAGATTTGTTCGGTGTCCTTTATTTTTAATCCAAGAGATTGCATTCCTACTATCAGAGTATATTGGTCTATTGTCTCCCTTTTTTTTCATGTGAGCAAGAGCATGTACTATTGCTAAATATTCTCCAATGTTATTGGTAGAATCTAAGAAAGGACCTTTTCGGAATACAACTTCGCCAGTGAAAAAATCAACCCCTTGATACTCCATAGGGCCAGGAACTCCTTGGCAAGCAGCATCAACTGTCATTGAATTCTTAATTGGTGACCCTGTCAATTTCAGTTCTTCTTCTGTTAAAGAAGAAAAAAACTTTTCTTTTCCCCAATAATTACCAGATCCTTCTAAAAACGCTTTTTTTGCTATTTCATGAGAAGGAAAACTTTTGTATTTCGCATTCGAATATCCATTAGTTTGAATTTGACACTCTTTCCAAGTATTATATATACCAGGTTCAAATCCTTCCCAAACAACATAAAATTTGTTTTTTTTGGACATAACGCTTCACTTTTTTAATAATTTCTCAACAATAACTGGAAAATATTCCATCTCCAATTCATGGATTTTTGCAGCAACATCCTCCGCAGAATCAGATGGTTTTACGTCGCATCTAGCCTGAAATATAATAGCGCCTTCATCATAATGTTCATTCACATAATGAATGGTAATACCAGTTTCAACTTCTTTATTTACTACAATAGCTTCATGAACAAGCATGCCAAACATACCTTTTCCGCCATATTTAGGTAATAATGCAGGATGAATATTAATAACTTTATTAGGGAATTCGTTTAAAATAGTCGCTGGAAATTTCCATAAAAAACCTGCAAGTATGATGAGGTCTGGGTTTGAAGCTTTTAAAACATTAAGAACATCATTTGTTTCTGTAAAGGCTATTTTATTGAAAGACATGGCGCTTACTTTATGTGTTTTACATCTATCTAAAACTTTGGCATAAGGATTGTTAGTAAGTACGAGAACAACAGAAGCAGTATTTCTGTTATTAAAATACTTGATTAAATTTTCAGCATTAGTACCACTTCCAGACGCAAAAATCACAATACGTTTCATTTATTGCTTTTATATTTTAAGTTATTTGGTGTTATTCGTATTTAATTTAATAGATTGCCCCCGTAAAATTTAGAGTCTATTTTTAGAAACAGATTTGCACTTTAAAAATTCAAAACAAAAAAAAGAATAATTATTAACATTTGAAGGTTAAAATAAAATTACTTAAAAGTTATTTTAGTAAATTACAATCATATTTTTAAATTAAAGATGTGTTTTGAAAATAAAGTTTTTTATTTTTGCCAACTAATTAAAACTTAAAATTAAAAGATTATGTCAGACATTGCATCAAGAGTAAAAGCGATTATCGTAGACAAATTGGGAGTTGATGAGAACGAAGTTGTAACGGAAGCTAGCTTCACTAACGATTTAGGAGCAGACTCATTAGACACTGTAGAATTAATCATGGAATTCGAAAAAGAATTTGACATCCAAATTCCAGACGATCAAGCTGAGAACATTGCAACAGTTGGTCAAGCTATTTCTTATATAGAAGCAGCAAAATAAGCATTACATTTTATGGAATTAAAGCGAGTTGTAGTCACAGGATTAGGAGCTTTAACACCAATTGGCAATACCATAGAAGAATATTGGGAAGGCTTAGTTAGTGGAAAAAGTGGTGCTGCGCCTATAACATATTATGATACTGAAAAATTCAAGACCAAATTTGCATGCGAATTAAAGGGTTTTGAAGTTACCGACTTTATTGATAAAAAGGAGGCTAGAAAAATGGACAAGTTTGCGCAGTATGCTATGGTTGCTGCCGATGAAGCTATTGCCGATGCCAAATTAAATCTAGACGAGGTAAATAAGTTAAGAGTAGGTGTTATATGGGGCGCTGGTATTGGAGGATTGGAAACATTTCAGCAAGAAGTTTTAAATTTTGCTGATGGTGACGGCACTCCACGATTTAATCCATTCTTTATTCCTAAAATGATTGCAGATATTGCTCCTGCCAACATTTCTATCAAATATGGTTTCATGGGGCCAAATTATACCACGGTTTCTGCTTGTGCTTCTTCAGCAAACGCTATGTTTGATGCTTTAAACATGATACGTTTGGGGCATTGCGACATTATTGTTACTGGAGGAAGCGAAGCAGCGGTTACCATTGCTGGTATGGGAGGGTTTAATGCCATGCACGCATTATCAACTAGAAATGAAAGTCCAGAAACGGCATCTAGACCATTTGATGGGACTAGAGATGGATTTGTTCTTGGCGAGGGCGCAGGCGCATTGGTTTTAGAGGACTATGAGCACGCTAAAGCAAGAGGCGCTAAAATTTATGCCGAGTTTCTTGGAGGTGGATTATCCTCTGATGCTTACCACATGACAGCACCACATCCAGATGGTATTGGTGTTATAGCCGTAATGAAAAATTGTTTGGAGAATGCTGGGCTAAAAGCCGAAGATGTAGATCATATTAATACACATGGAACCTCAACACCTCTTGGAGATGTTGCAGAACTTAAGGCTATATCGGAAATATTTGGAGACCACGCAAAAAAAATAAATATTAATTCAACAAAGTCAATGACGGGTCACTTATTGGGTGCTGCTGGCGCTATTGAAGCCATTTCGGTTATTTTAGCCATGGAACATGGCATTGTGCCGCCAACAATTAACCATTCAACAGTCGACGAAAACATTGACCCAGAATTAAATTTAACTTTAAATAAGGCTCAAAAGCGAGACGTTAAAGTAGCCATGAGTAATACCTTTGGATTTGGCGGACATAACGCCTGTGTATTGTTCAAAAAAATAGATTAAATCCCGAATGAAATAAACCTTTATGATATGTGTTTTATGAAATTCAAATTTATAGGTTTATAACATCTGACCACATAGAACAATAGAAATTATCAGATGAATTACATTCGTAACATACTAAATTCCCGTTTTAAACGCAACGGGAATTTTTTTATGGAAATAACTAAGATACTTGGTTTTAAACCGAACCGAATTAAATTCTACGAAACGGCATTCACGCATCGTTCCATGAATATTAAGGACAGTATTGGAAACGTTATTAATTACGAAAGATTGGAATTCTTGGGAGACGCCATGCTTAGTGCCGTTATTGCCTCACATTTATTTCTGGAAGTCCCTAGTGGCGATGAAGGTTATTTAACCAAAATGCGCTCAAAAATAGTGAGTAGGGAACATTTAAATGAATTAGGAAGGGAATTAAACCTCATAAAACTGGTTGAAAGTAAAATTCCAACCGGACAATTTGGAGATAATATACACGGTAACTTATTTGAAGCTTTGGTAGGCGCCATATTTTTAGATAAAGGTTACAAGTATTGCGAAAAGTTTATTTACAACCGAGTCATTATTCCATACGTAGATATTGAAACACTTGAAGGAAAGGTTATTAGCTATAAAAGTTTGCTTATTGAATGGTGCCAAAAAGAGAAAAAAACCTTCGGCTACAATGTTTATGAAGATACTGGAAATGATGAGATTAGACATTTTTCTGTGAAACTTTCCATAGACGGAAAAGTAGTTGCAAAAGCTAGAGCAACTTCCAAGAAAAAGGCCGAGGAAAAAGCATCCAAACGCGCTTTTTTTGTTTTTCAAAACAGAATGTCTAAACCAATTTGAAGAATGTTAGAATTAACTATAACGTTTTAGTTGGTTTTCATATTAAGATTAGGTAAAAGATGTTATAACGGAAAATTATTAATGCTATATTTACAACAATTTATAATTTATGGCTGTACATAAGCTTATTCTTGATGATTTTTTTGAAGAAGCTTCATATACTTTAATAGCAATTTATTGTGCTGTTGAAGATTATAGGTTAGCATATCTTCTTAATGAGTATTTAAAAATACATCTTAAAAGAAAACCATCAGACTTAGATTATAACAATGGAAAATCAACATTTTCAATTTTTGAATGGGAAGATCAAAAATATTTAACAACATGGAATTTAGTACATAACGTTTGTAAATCAGAAGTGTATCAAAAAGCAAATCAGCAATCATTATTCAATTCAGAAGAAAAAATTACTAAAACGTTTTACCTCATTCCAGAATATAAACAGGTTAATTATTTTTTAAAGATTGACACTGAATTTGAAGATGACGAAGAAAAAGACATTATAGATACCATATTAAAAATACCCCAAATTTCAACAGCTTATAGTATTGATGGGAATCAATTAAAATCTAAAAACAATTTAATTTTTAGCTAATGCAATTAAGAAAAAAAACCAAAATAGTAGCCACATTAGGACCAGCAACAAGCACCAAAGAAGTTTTGAAAGGCATGCTAGAAGAGGGCTGCGATGTATTTAGAATCAATTTTTCACATGCGGATTATAATGATGTAGCAGACCGCATAAAAATGATACGAGACCTTAATGAAGAATTTGGTTTTACCGCGGCTATTTTGGCAGATTTACAAGGACCAAAACTCCGAGTAGGTGTTATGGAAGAAGATGTTATTGTATATCCTGGAGATGAAATAATTTTTGCCACTGGAGAACGCTTTGTAGGAACAAAAGAGCGTGTTTATATGACCTACGATAGGTTTCCGCAAGATGCAAAACCAGGAGAACGTATTCTTTTAGATGATGGAAAATTAATGTTTGTAGTGGTTTCAACCGATGGAGAAAAAGAAGTAAAAGCAAGAGTTGTACAAGGAGGCCCTTTAAAATCTAAAAAAGGTGTTAATCTTCCAAACACCAATATATCTCAACCAGCCCTTACAGAAAAAGATATTGAAGACGCTATTTTTGCCATCAAACAAAAGGTAGATTGGATAGCCTTGTCTTTTGTTCGCCATGCAGAAGATTTAATTCAGTTACGGGATTTAATAGCAGAACATGGTGATGAAAAAATCCCAATTATAGCAAAAATTGAAAAACCTGAAGCCGTAGAAAACATTGATAAAATTGTAGCACATTGTGATGGTTTGATGGTAGCTAGAGGCGATTTGGGCGTGGAAGTTCCTGCTGAAGAAGTGCCTTTAATTCAAAAGAATTTAGTTTTAAGAGCCAAAAAGGCTAGAATACCAGTAATTATTGCTACCCAAATGATGGAAACCATGATTACCAGCTTAACGCCTACAAGAGCTGAAGTTAATGACGTCGCCAATTCCGTTATGGATGGTGCTGATGCGGTGATGCTCTCTGGGGAGACATCTGTGGGCTTATATCCTGTTCAGGTTATTAGGCAAATGGCAAACATTTTAAAAAGTGTAGAAAACTCCCCATTAATTAAAGTGCCACAATTACCACCACACATTCGTACCAACCGTTATATTACCAAATCCATTTGTTACCATGCGGCCAATATGGCAAACGAAATTAACGCTAAAGCCATTTCTACATTAACCAATAGTGGTTATACAGCGTTTCAAATTTCAGCATGGAGACCGTTATCACATATATTGGTTTTCACATCCAACAAACGCATCTTAACAAGATTGAGTTTGCTTTGGGGCGTTCGTGCCTTTTATTACGATAGGTTTGTAAGCACCGATGAAACCATTGAAGACGTTAATAGAATAGCCTGTAAAATGGGTTATTTAGAAGAAGGTGATATGCTTATTAGTTTAGCGGCTATGCCTATTCAAGATAAAGGCATGGTAAACACGTTACGAGTTACTGAGATAAAGACTTGTGATTTTTGATATAGAAGGTTTAAGATAAAAATAAGCCCCAAAATCTTTTTGGGACTTATTTTTTACTACAACAAATATTTTAATTAGGTTCTAAATTACCGATACCAATATTTCATTATGGGATTTAACTTAAGTTATATTCAATTACTTAGGATTTTTAAATAAGCTAAAAGCAGATCCAGACGCTACAATATTTATATGGAACTCAATGTCATCCGAAATGGTTTCATCAGCTAAAACATTATAGAACTTTCCTGAATTATAACGGACATTCCATTGTGTTCGATCAATCACCAGCTTACCATTCATTTTTACAATTCCGTCCGTAACCTCTATTTTGGCTGGAAAAGTAACTGGTTGTGTGATACCTTTAATGGTTAGGTTCGCCGTAATTTTTTTATTCTCACTATTTGTGGATTCAACCTTGATAATTGCGAATGTAGAAATGGGAAATTTTTCAACATCAAAGAAATCAGGATCTTTTAAGTGTTGAATAAGGTTATTATCACTCCTATACTTATCATCTACAATGGTATTCATGTTAACCTCAGCTGTACCACCCATAAGTTGACCATTTTCAATCATCAATTCACCTTTTGATATAAAGACATACCCTGTATGACCGTTTGAGCCAATGAGCATAGAGCCTTTCCATGCCACAACACTTTCCTTTATATCTATACTATATTTTTGCCCTAGGGATACGGGGTTTACCGATGCATTATTTTTATGTTCCTCTTTTACAGATTCACGGCAACCGAAGACCAAAGGAGTAGTGATTAGAATTAAATAAATGATTGATAGCTTGTATTTCATACTACAGAAATTATATTTATTAATAATAATTGATTTTAAAATTCGAAACACTCATTATTTCTGACTCTCTTTACTTTTAAAGTCCGTAATGGTCTTTCCATCATAACGATATACACCAGTCATAGATCCCAGACCTCCAAACCAAATACTTCCATCTTTAGCTTCCAAAATGCCCAAAAGAGCTGGGCCTCCTGATACAATTTCAGTTACAGTAGGTTCTTTATTGTACAAGGAATTTGCATCATAACGTGAAAGTGCCCAGACATTAGGATTTACTTCGCCCGTAGTCCAGATGTTTCCTTTTTTATCTTGGATTATTGCATAAGCTCCCCTCTGTGATACCTTTGTAAAGATGCCAAAGCCTGTTCTGGGAATGGCCGAAGGTTCATAACGCCAAAGACCTTGTGAAACGACCGCCGTATCGCCTCTCTTATCTTCGATTGTCGTCGCACCAAACCAAATATTCCCTTTTTTATCTTCGATTATTGACCAAACATTGTTAAACGCTTTCCCAGCTTTGCTTTTTAAAACGGTAAATGTTTTCCCCTGCCCGACTTCACCATTCAGGCGGGCGTCATAAACGAACATATCTTCTCCTTGTGCACCAAACCAAAGTGTACCGTTTTTGTCTTCAAGGAGCAAACGAATATTGTTACTGGGAAATCCATCTTTTGTGGTAAAATTTCGAAAAGATTTCCCATCGTAATGGCCTGTTCCGAACCAAATATTACCAGCTTTATCTTCATAAAGATGAGTAGCTCCATAATTACTAGCAAGCCCATCCTTAGTTGTAAAATGTTGAAAGGTGGTTTGTCCTGAAGGCAGGAGATAAACACCTGAATCTCTGGTAGCGAACCAAAGATTTCCTTTTCGATCTTCCAGGACATCCCAGAAGCTGGAGAAGCGGGGCGAACTTATTTTACTTGATATATTAGTAAAAGATGTTCCATCGTATCGAAACACGCCTAAGTAAGAAGCAATTAAAATGTCTCCGTTCCTAGCTTGCTTTATATTCCGAACCATACTCACAGGCACCTTGGAGGTTGCCGCTAAACTTACCGCTAGCTCCCCTGCACTATTCTCTTTAAGTTGAGACTCAGAAGAATTAGCTCTACTGGAGTTGATATTATCTTTTGGGAGGTCTGTTTTGTTTTGTCCACATGAGTTGCAAAAAGCAAACATCAAGAACAAAGGATATGCGTGTGTGTATTTCATAATTTATTTACTTAGCAACCACCTTTGGGAGGGATTCTCTTAAAAATTACTTTACTATCTCGTTCTATATAGTCGCCCCATATTATTGGATATGAATACTTGGGCGCGTGCGATACGGTATAGCTTCTTATAATTATTTTGTCGTTAACTTTCAGGCTTTGCAATTGATCAAGTTCAGACTTTTCCGGCTCAAATTTTACAATATAATCGACACCATTAATCCTGACCATCATTCCAAAACCTAATCTTGAGCCTAGCGGAAGAGAAAGAGAGGTTACTATAGCCTCCATATTGGTAAAAGCCTTTATATGATTGCCTATTTTAGCGACGTCGATAAGCATTTTTTCACCTTTGGTAGACGCTTCCCATTTTTTCATTTCGTCTTTCCTTTCAACAGCAGGGAGTAGCTTTGGGGTTGATTTTTTAGAAGCTTCGTTTTTGATTTCGCGATTAGCAAACACTAGTCCGCTTACCAAAACCAGTGCATACATAACTTTTCTCATGTTTTTTACAGGTTTAATTAACATAGATATATTTCCTGATAAGTCAGGTTTGTTTAAGGTATTTCTTTTATTTTTCATAATTTTATCTAATCGATTCAGCGAAACTATTTGATATCTTTCATATTGAAGAACTTAGATTGTAAATAAAAATGTAAACTTTGTAAATAAAAATGTGACATTATGCTTGATAGCCTAAATCTGCTCTTCGGAAAACGCAAATATCTTTTCGCGTTTGTGCTGCTCTTATATATCTATGTCATCTGCGTAGCTTTCAATATAAATGATGGCAACGATTTTGATATTGCCAGAAGGGAAGTTTTACTTCGCAGAATCGGACATGAACTACTTTTACAGTCGGGCGACAGTAAATCAAGGGTGCTTCCGATAAAAAAGATAGCCGAAAATGAATATCAAATTAGGTTTGAGAATGAGCTTACTTTTCAACCGGACTCTCTGGTGAATACTACCCGACGGTTGTTGGGCAAAGAACCGCTCTCAGGTGATTATGTTGTTAATGTTCTTAACTGTGGCAACTCCAGTGTAGCCTACGGATACGTTATATCCCAAAATAAAAAGGAGGATATTGTAGCATGTATTGGAAGAGAGCAACCCAAAGCATGTTACATGATTAACATTAAATTCAAACCCGCAGGAATTATAACAGCAAAAAATGGATATCTTTTGGGCAGCCTGCCATTATTAGCATTTATTGGTTTTATATTAATAAGATCTATTAAACCGCGAAGAATTTTACCTGACGGTCAGGATGCTGACTTGATACATTTAGGTGCTGTGTTGTTCGATTCGAAGAATAGGAAGCTCATCATTAATGAAAAAACCATAGACCTGACAGGAACGGAAACCCGTGTATTACTTGTTTTCGCATTGTCTCCCAACGAGACCATAGAGAGAAGCCGACTTCAAAAAGAGATATGGGAAGATGAAGGTGTTATTGTAGGACGCAGTCTGGATATGTTTATATCAAAACTTAGAAAAAAACTGGAAATTGATCCGAATATCAAGATTGTTGTGATACGCGGTAAAGGCTATAAGCTTGAAATTAGGTCTTAAGAATAATCTCTCTAGCTCATTAGTTTGGTAGCGATGCTTGTTCAAGATAAGGGCATAGTAAACACATAGCGTGTTACTGAAATAAAGACTTGTAATTTTTGAGTAATTCATAAATATTTTTATTTTATAAAAATTAATATTTTTATTTTATAAACAAGCATATATTCCATATTTTTGGACATTAATAGTCAATTAATTTTTGTCAAAAAACATGGAATTTACTTTTGGAGAATTTATAAGGTTGAAAAGAAGCGAATTAGGCTATCCTTTGAGGAAAGTTGCAAGCCATATTGATATAGATACTTCAACACTTAGTAAAATAGAAAAAGATGAGCGCCCTCTTAATTTAGAATATATAGATAAATTATCGGTAATACTTAATGCAGATAAAAAAACATTACTTAATTATTTTTATTCAAAAAAAATTGTTGATGAAATAAAGGAGTATTCTGATTATTCCGATGTTTTAAAAATAGTGAAAAAGCAGCTTGATTTTTATTTCTCCCATCAGGAAAATAATGAGGTTAATGATTGGAGAGAAAAGCAGTTTAAAAACCCTAACGCTAGAATTAGAATAGGCACCATGTTTTCAGGAATTGGGGCGATAGAATATGCTTTCAAGAGACTTAATCTGAAGACAGATATAAAATTTGCATGTGATAATGATAGTTTTGTAAAGCAAAGTTACTTTGCTAATTATGATATAAAAGAACAAAATTGGTTTAGCGATGTACATGATATTAATGGATTAGTCTATAAAGATCAAATAGATTTATTGGTTGGAGGAAGTCCTTGCCAGTCTTTTTCTATGGTAGGTAAACGAAGAGGTTTTGAAGACACAAGAGGAACATTGTTTTATGAATTTGCAAGAGTTGTGAAAGAGTCACAGCCAAAAGTGTTCATTTATGAAAATGTAAAGGGTCTTATAAGTCATGATAAAGGAAATACTTTCGAGACTATTAAGGCTACTTTCGAAGAATTAGGATACAAATATTCTTGTCAGGTATTAAATGCCAAAAATTATGGTGTTCCTCAACATAGAGAAAGAATTTTTATTATTGGGTTTAAAAATAATGCAGTAAATTTTTCATTTCCAGAGCCCATTAAATTGGAATATAAAATGCAGGATTTTTTAGAAGACTACACAGATAGTAAATATTATTTGAAAGACAAAGGTATTAAGTTTGTTACAAGCTCAAAGAACAGAGAGAAACGATACACCCAAATAAATGGTGATATAGCCTTATGTCAAAAAGCTAATCAACAGTTTAACTGGCATGGTGATTTTGTATTTGAAGAAGAAAAAAATGGTAGATTTGATGAGTGTATTTTTGATGTGAATAATGTTGAAGAAAAATATTATCTTTCTGAAAAAGTAAGTAACTATGTTTTAGCAGGGGGAACTAAAAATTTTAAAACCTCCACTAAAACAGACTTAGAAGTAGCAAGACCATTGCTTCAGTCGATGCATAAAATGCACAGAGCGGGAGTAGATAATTATGTAACGCATAAGGGTAGAATACGAAAACTAACTCCAAAGGAGTGTTTAAGACTTATGGGGTTTCGAGATGATTTTAAACAGATTGTTAGTGACACACAAATGTATAAACAAGCAGGGAATAGTATTGTAGTTGATGTTTTAATAGCGTTATTAAAACAAATGGACATAACAAAATTTGCCGAAAATGAGTGAGGATTTTCTAACTATTTCAGGAAAAGAATTCAAAGTAATTGGGGCAATTGAAAAAATTTCTGTCGCCGATTCATTTGTTGCTCCTTCCAACAAAATTGGAGGAGGCAATGGGGAGGCAAAATTATATGTGGGACAAAACAATGAACAGATTACGGATTTCTTTGGCGACAGAGGGTTTGAAGTAATAGGTATTTTATCTAAATATAATTTACTTCAATATCTTAATAATGCCTATAGTGAATACAAAGAACCTTTTCAAAATTACAGAGAAAAAGATAAATTATCTGATTTATGGGAAAAACGATACGACAAAATTAATGAGCTAGAGGCAATTAGTAAATTCAGAGTAAAAGACCAAAACCAGTTGGAAGGGCCTAGAGTTTATATTAATTCAGTTAATGAAACATTTGACAAAAATATTTATAGCTTATTAAGAGAGTTGCCTCTGCCCATTATTTCATATTTTAATATTTATAAAATAGAGGATACTTCAGGCAATGTTTTTTACTATTTTAATCTTAATTTTCTTGGCAGTGAAAATTCAATAGACGAATCTGAAAACTTAAATAGTGATATAGACAAATATATTCCTGGATCAGAAGACACTGAAGATGTTGAACAAGAAATATTAAACGACGTTGTTGATATTGAAACTCCTTTTGACCCAAACAAGATAAAAGTTAGAACTACTCCTTCAACAATTGGTCAAATCATTAATGATTTAGAAGATAATTTTATAAATATGAATACCGAATTCCAAAGATTGGCAAATCTATGGAATGAGACAAAAAAAAGCCGATTTATTGAATCTCTTCTATTAAAATTGCCCATTCCAGCTTTTTATTTTAATGAAAAAGAAGAAAATGAGTTAGAAGTAGTTGATGGTTTACAAAGAATCAGCACTATAAAAAATTTTGTTATTCATGAAAATTTCAAATTATCGAATTTGGAGTTTTTAAAAGAATATAATGGAGAGAATTTTTCTGGACTTCCGTCAACTTTTCAAAGACGTATAAAAACTTTTCCGATAACAACTTATATAATAGAAAAAGGAACACCTAACGAAGTAAAATATAATATTTTTAAAAGAGTAAATACAGGAGGGCTTGAATTAAAAGAGCAGGAAATTAGGCATGCTATAAATCAAGGTATTCCAGCGGAACTTGTTGCTGATTTAGTGAGAGGGAAAAATGATATTGATGAGTCAGGTATTATATGTAAAAGGAAAAATGATAATGGTACAATAATCGAACTATATGCTACAAGAGAGGGTAAAGAGTTTATAAAAGCTACCGATAATCGAATTGGATCGCGTAGAATGGAAGATAGAGATTTTGCAACTAGATTCATTTCATTTTATTTAATTGACTTCAATAAATATGAACCTAATTTAGATACTTTTCTAAACAATGGTATGGCCGCCATAAGAGAATTAAATGAAACGGAAATTTATATTGTAAAAGACGATTTTTATAATTCTATGAAACTTGCTTTTGAGATATTTGGTAATGATGCTTTTCGAAAGAGGTTTAATAAATTTGATGGGAGAAAACCAATTAATAAAGCATTATTTGAAGTACTAAGTGTTTCCTTCGCTGAATTAGACGAATTAGAACGTAAAGTTTTAAAAAGGAATAAATCAAAATTTAAAAACAAATTTATTGAGTTACATCACGATGGGGCTTTTCTCAGGGCTATTTCTCAAGGAACAGCAATAAAAGAAAGTGTCATTAAAAGATTTCAGGAAATAAGAAGGATAATTAAGGAAACTATTGATAATGATTGATAAAATACGTTTATCTAATTTTAAGTCTCATAAAGACACACAGTTAAATTTTGGAAATTTAACTGTTTTATCAGGTCAGAATGGAGTTGGAAAATCTTCCATAATCCAAGCAATGCTGTTGTTAAGACAAACAAATGAAAAAAATAGGCTCAATGATATTTTAGATTTAAATTCTCCCCTTTGCTTTATTGGTAAGTCAAACGATGCAATTTATAGATTTCCTAATGAAGAATTTGAAAATGAGATAGGGATAGTTTTAAAAAATCAAAAACACGAATATTCATGGCTGTTTGAAATTCCTAAAAATCAAAAAAAATCATATCTCCAAAGAAAAAATGATATATCTGATAGTGATGGTTACGAGGAACTATCTTTATTTAATAATAAGTTTCAGTATTTGAGTGCATTTAGGGGAGTTGAATATATTACAGATGATTATGCAGTGGAATTTCAAAAACAAATCTCCGTTAATGAAGGTAGAGGGGAACTTGTTGCTCAATTTTTATTTGAATATGGTAAAAAGCTCAAAGTAATTGAGAGTTTAAAGCATCCATTAGAAAAAGATGATTTTTTATTAAGTCAGGTGTCTGCCTGGGAAAGAGAAATTAGTAACAATGTAAATGTAATTGCTGTCCCATTTGGGGATAATTATGATATTAAATATTCCTTTGACACTATACCATCAGATAAGAAACTGGGGCCTGTTGATGAACTTTCAAAGAAGAATGTTGGTTTTGGTTTGTCATATGTTTTGCCAATAATTGTGGCAATATTATCTGCTGAAAAAGATTCGTTGCTACTTGTTGAAAATCCTGAAGCTCATATTCATCCTTATGGGATATCAAAACTTACAGAGCTTATTTGTTTAGCTGCTCAGGCAGGAATCCAAATAATTGTTGAAACTCACTCTGACCATGTAATAAATGGTATTCTTGTGCAAAATAAAAAATTTACTCAATCAAAAGAGGAAAAAGGTATAGATAGGCAGAATGTTAAGATTTACCATTTTGATAGAGATGAGAAAGAGCATAAGACAATTTATATTGAGATTGAGGTCAATGACAATGGAGTTATGGAAAATCAACCTGAAAAATTCTTTGACCAAATAGAAAACGATTTAGATGATTTATATAGTTCTAAATAATGTAAAGTATGTCAATTAATTTTTTTCTATTTTTCCCTGAAAACGATGATAATTTTTTTCATTTAATAGAAAACGATCCTTTAAATTCTTTTGTTTCTGATGCTTATGAGGTAATAAGTTTAATTAAAGATATTCCAACTTTTAATTTGTTTTATTCTAGTGATAATCTAGATTTATATATAACGAATTCAAAGCTCAATGGTTTAAATAATAAGCGAGCCAAATCGAGTTTTTTGGTTAAACTCCAAAAAGGCTCAGCTAAACCAATTAACCAAATTTTGGCTCACGACGAATTATATTTTATTTGGAGGATAGAAAATAATTTTTCAGTAGAACAAGCTAATAATTTGTTAGGGAAAGTATATGAAAAGCATTTAGATATAAATACAAGTAAAAATATAATTGTCAACTTATTTAACACTTTACAATCTAACAATTCAAAACTTATTGTTTTTAAAGATTCTTTTTCAAATAATTTGCTTCCTGAGAAACTCGTTCATATAGACTCAATCATTTCAAAGGAAGAATTGATAGAATGGATTACTAATAACGATGTTTTTTCACTTTATAATACCTCTAAATATAGGAAAATTGGACAAGAGTATGATGGCAAACCTATTTTTGTGTCTTTAATAGATGATAATTATTGGTATTTAGACAATTTTCATAAAAATCATTATGAAGTATTTGATAAAAATGGGATTCATTTGGGAGAAGCTGATTTAAATGGGGATTTAAATATAAAAAAAAGAGATTCTAAAAAAAGGATAAGAACAGCTTGAACTAGAACTAATTTTATTGTTGAGTTATACTATTCAATAGCAAAAAATATTCAATAGTTTTTTGAAAAAATAAAACCCTTAACTTTAAAGTTAAGGGTTTTTGTACTCAAGGTGGGAATCGAACCCACACTCCGAAGAACTGGATTTTGAATCCAGCGCGTCTACCAATTCCGCCACTTGAGCTTGTTTCGGACAGCAAAAATATAATATTTTCTTTAATTCACACAAAAATACAAGACAATATACTTTTTAGGTTAAAATAAATGTATAAATTTGCA
>Ga0307414_10000820_pt1 | contig 15863 bp, 12 predicted proteins | sample DK1Ometagenome_FD_203804 | JGI IMG/M metagenome (GOLD analysis project Ga0307414, IMG submission 203804) | Maize rhizosphere microbial communities from greenhouse at UC Davis, California, United States - DK15-O-3 | ecosystem: Host-associated > Plants > Roots > Rhizosphere > Soil | place: USA... | reverse complement strand
CAGATTTCTCTGATCCATCATTTGGCTATTATCAGGATGTGCAGATCAATGAAGAAGGGGACGTACAACGGATTTCCCGTCATTCCGGATTTGCCTATGGAAGTGCGCCGTTGGGAGAATCTAAGGCATTGAGCATTAGCATCAGAAGTGTCCTTGAAGCAAAAATTCTAAATAAAGAAGATTCTACAGGAGACAATCCTACCAAAAAAGTCCCAATTCTTGAAAATATTGATCTAAGTACGAGTTATAATTTTGCGGCGGATTCATTTCAACTCGCTCCTTTCAGGATAAGTGCACGTACAAGCTTCTTTGAACGTAGGCTTTCGGTGAATATGAGCACTACACTTGATCCATATGCGACAGGAGAATTCACTTCAAGCAACGGAACGGTGGTCACGAGAAGCATCAATGAATTTGCCTGGAAGAATGGTATGGGAATTGGCACTATCCGAAATGCCTCCCTGAACATGAACATGTCAATCAATCCAAACAGCGCCCAAAACCAGGCGGAAGTCAGGGATGAACTTACTGATGAATTTCTGGAACAAGGTGGAAGGATGAATGATTTTGTCGAAAGCGAAATCAATCGGATTGCCACAGATCCGAGCCAATACATCGATTGGGATATTCCATGGAATTTATCGTTTGGCTATAATCTCTCCTACAGCAACCAGGTCACAGGAAGAAGGAATATCACTCAGACGATCAATGTCAACGGGGATATTTCGCTTTCTGAAAAGTGGAAAATCAATTTCAACACTGGCTATGATGCCCAAGCAAAGAAGATTACCCAAACTATGATCGGTATTGCCCGTGATCTGCACTGCTGGCAAATGAATGTCAACTGGGTGCCTTTTGGGGCGTTCACTTCCTACAATATTGATATTCGTGTGAAGTCAAGTATACTACAAGATCTGAAGGTATCCAGAAGAAGATCATTCTTTGATAATTAAAGGTGTTGGATGTTGGGTGTTCGGTGTAGGATGTTCGGTGTTGGGTGTAGGATGTTGGGTGTTGGATGTTCGGTGTTCGGTGTTGGGTGTTGGGTGTTGGGTGTGGGATGTTAGGTGTGGGGTGTTGGGTGTGGGATGTTTGAAGTAGGAAGGGCGTGACAACGTCATCGGTAGGAACGAAGCAATCTCTTTAAGTATTAAGTACAAAGTATCAAGCCTGCCTTCCCAAAGGCTGGAATAACAATTAATAGTGGTGGTCCGTCAATAGGAAAATGCAGTTAAGGTATAACGCCAACGGCGTTAAACTATGAATAAAAAGCAAAAGGCCGAGCAGAATCCCGACCCCAAAGAGGGTCGAACTCAGTATTCAGTTTAAAGATTCATTGAAGGTTGTTCAAGGTTTAATTTAACAAAGAGGCAAGACCAAGCTCCAATCTATTTTACATTCTAAATTACTGACCCGTCTGCAGCAGGTTGATTTCAGGGCTACACCCCTCTTCTTTTCCTGTTGAACCCTTGGTTTCTATGAAGAGGTCAGGGCTATGCCCCTGGGTTGTAGTGGGTGTTAAGTATGAAGTATGAAATTTGAAGTCTGAAAAGGCTGCAATGGTGTACTGCCAATTATAAATTACGATTTACGTGATTTTTGCATCTAGGCAGATCAAATTAATCCACTTACCTCTTTCTCCGGCTTTTGGTACTTGTGTCTTTCTACTTGCTACTAAAATCCCATCCACTACATCCGGCATTACACTTCATTGCAGTGGACCGTCGACAGTGACCTGATGACTTTTTTTTGCCCGCTGAACACTGACCACAGAAGCGCATTTCATACTTGATACGTCATACCTGATACCTGATACCTATCTTCAGATTCTTGATCTGCTAAGTGGCATGGTCATGCATCTAGGTCCGCCCAATCCACGGGACAATTCGGAGGAGGGAATTTCCAAAACCTCCACCCCCAAATCCCGCAAAGCCCTATTCGTATGAATGTTTCTATTGTAAGAAATCACCCTTCTAGGTCCAATAGCGAGTACATTTGCCCCATCAAACCATTGTTCACGCATTGCATAATCGGGATTTCCATCTGCGGTAGAAAGAATCTCCAGATGTGGTATTTCCCGCTCCAGTACCGTCAGCAAAGACTCTTTTAGCACCTCTCGTTTGATATGTACTTTTTCATCCCTGATTTCTTTCAGGGTATAAAGCGACGTTTGCAAGACTACGTTCATGGCATCCGGATAGGTCAGCACCAAGTTTTCATCTAGAACAGTAAATACGGTGTCCAGATGCATGTACTGACGCTTCTGAGGTAAATGCACTTCATATACCCGCTCCACAGTGCCTTCTGCTAGCAATGCTTTGGCGGCATGATATATTGCCTTTCCATCTGTTCGCTCCGAATTACCAATTGCTACTGCCTTATTGGACAAAATGATCACATCTCCCCCTTCTATACTGGGTGGGTTATCATGGCCATTTACAGGATACAGCTTATTGATATTAGCCTTGAAATCCGGATGATTTTCAAAAATCGTCCGGAGCACATCCGCCTCCCGTTGCCTCCCCTCCATTTTCATGCTCGAGAAGATGATGCCTCCCGGAGTAACTGCCATAGGATCGCGCTGAAAGTAAAGGTTAGGACAGGGAGTGATAAGAAATGCATATTCCATCAATTCACCTGCCTGAAGCCCTGGAATTTTCTTACGCAATTCATGAACTTTCAGCCCTGCAGTCAGAATAGCAGCACATTCTGCTGTAGAATACCGCTCCAGAATTGCTTCTGCCAAATGAACCATGCCAGATTTTTTTAACGATTCACGCATCAGCATAAGCAATATTTCCTGATCATAAAGCACCCGTACCAGCAACTCCCGAAGTTGATATACCCGAGCTCCAGTAGAATCTTTGATTAAATTTGAAAAAGCATCATGCTCTTTTTGAAGCGCCTCTAGGTATGGCACGTCATCAAAAAGTAAAAACTCCTTATTATAAGGTGTCAGCCTGTCAATCTCTCTGCCAGGTCTGTGCATTACCACTGCTTTTAGTGTGCCGAATTCGGAATTTAATCTCAGGTTCATGGTATTAAAAATTTATCAACTATTTTAAGAAAAATTTAACAATACACCAATATAATCTTTAATAAATTATTGAAAATTTAAAAAATTAAAGCATATTCTATTAAAACCGTAAAATAGGGATTTGTGAAATTTTTAATCAGGTACTATTATTGACGACCTACTTTTGAATTTTAAACTAACACAGATCTTAAATGATAGTAAGCAGCAAAAGGCTTTCCAGAATTACATGCTTGGGAATATTAATCACCTTGTTCAGTTGTGAAACCTTATCCCAGTTGGGAAGTGCTATTGATCTTGGCAATCCAACAGATTCGGAGATAAACAGTGGACTGAAACAAGCTTTAGAATATGGTACCACCTATGCTTCAGAGCAATTATCGAAAGAAGACGGTTACTTTGGAAATATGGCTATACGTATTGTTTTCCCAGAAGAGGCAAAAAAATTGGAGAGTACGCTGCGTTCCATTGGTTTGGGATCTGTCTGCGATAAAGTAATTCTAAGTGTAAACCGGGCGGCAGAAGATGCTGCAAAGGAGGCAAAACCAATATTCGTTGACGCCATCAAACAAATGAGCATTGCTGATGTCCGGAATATTCTCCTGGGAAAAGATGATGCTGCTACTACTTACTTTAAGCAAAAGACCACTGCTTCGCTGGAATCCAAATTTCAGCCTATCATAGCATCAAGTTTAAATAAAGTAGGTGCTACCAAATATTGGGCTGAGGTAATCAACCGCTACAACAAGATCCCTTTGACTTCACCCGTTGAAGCAGATTTATCCAGGTATGTAACCAACAAAGCAATTGACGGGCTTTTCTTTGAAATAGCCGAAGAGGAACTGAAAATCCGTAATAATGCAGCTGCTAGAAGTACGCTTTTGCTCCAAAAAGTATTTGGTTATGCTGAGAAACAAGGTTCATAAGGATGAAGCACGAAAAGGAAAGGGAAATTAGATCAATCTAAATTGATTTTAGGACGTAGTAAATTATATACGTCCACCCTGAATCCGATTGATTTGTTCACCAGACTAAACGATACCCAATTTCCACCACAGAAGCCCGTATTGGTATGGGATGGAAATTGTGGATTCTGTAAGTACTGGATCCAAGTGTTGGCAAGTAAAACAAAGAACTTAAACTTTGAGCCGTATCAGCAAGTAGCCACTGAATTTCCGGACATTCCGCTGAAGGAATTTAAGAAAGCTTCCAGGCTAATCGAACCTGATGGAAAGATTTTCAGTGGCCCTGATTCAGGGTACAGAGCCCTTTGTTATTTGGCAAAACCGAAAGAACAGTTGCATCATTGGTACCATCAATTTAGGATCTTCAGAAATCTAAGTGATAATGGCTATAATTTCACAGCCAAAAACAGACCAATGATGATGAAGCTCACAAAGGCATTTTTTGGTAGCAACCCATTGAGAAGAAGACCTTTTTGGATTATGTGGTTGACTTTATTGGGAGGAACAGTATTAGCAACAGTAAAAATATTTCGCTAATTTTCATTAACTGATTACTCTTAAATTTTTATTAATGAAATCAATCTACCTTCTGATCTTCTTAAGTTTCTTTTTCGCTGCTAACGTGTTTGCTCAGCAAGACTGTATGACTGTAGCGTATATTACAGCTCTTGATGCCCAATGGGAAGAAGCTAATCTTCATCCAGATCCGGATTTTTTTGAAAGTGTGCTCGCTGAGGATTTTGTTTGGGTTCACAATCATGCATCGATGATAGATACTAAAGAAGCGGTTGTGAAGCGTGCAGAAAATCAGGCCGCAAAAGGTACAAGCGAGACGAGGTCGAGGGTACAGCGTGATGTGAAAGTGGCAATCACTGGACCAACGGCTGTCGTGACAGGATTCACTGTTGTTGATCGGGGCCCCACTCCTACCCGGTATCACTTCATGCGGACGTATGTATCCGTAGATGGGAAGTGTCTTCTGGTTGGGAATCATACGATGGTGGTTCCTGAAGGGGAATAAGAGGGAGATTGTAAGATTCAAAATTGGAAAATTGAAAGATTTGCCAAAGCTGAAGTTCTCCTGGCATTTGGTTCAAGTCTCCTGACTTGGACCGTTGGAAATGCAGTCTCCTGACTGCTTTTTATAAAACGTGCGTGGTGACACTCACGTTGGCACCAACCGTTCATGCGTTCCGATGGAACGCTTAATCTTTATCACTACTTTTTAACTATCAACCAGCTGTCCCACTGGGACAGATTACTTCTGTGTCCGTGGTTAAAAAACTCGCTATTAAATCGTGGTCTTTGCGTCCTGCTGTGCTGCTTCTCCAGAAGCAGCAGAACCCTCTCCTTGATCATTCCATGAATAAGCGTTATCGCTGCGACTGGACACTGTAAACTGCCTTTGTTCTTTTCTTTGTCTACTCCTGTGGTAAAATCAAGCTCCGAATAAAACCTCCTAAGTTTGAAATATGAGCTAGAGACAAGGACTATCCAGTGACCAGTGGAGTACAGTGATCAGTTCCTTAACTATGGACTATTGACCATCAGCAATGAGCCCCTGCGACTGAACACTGAAATACTTCTTTGTGCTTTCTCTATGACCTCTGTGGTAAAAAAAAATTTTAAAATCTTCAAGTTTTCCAAACCTCAACCGGTAAGTGAGAAATATTTTTTTAATCAAAAAGCTGGGGATTAGGAATTTTCCATTTACTTTGTACCTCAAAGTACTTTTAACTATGAGAAAACCAGAACAAGAGTTAGCCGAAATCAAATCCATGATGGAGCGCAGTACCCGATTCATTTCATTGAGTGGGTTATCGGGAATTCTTGCAGGCACGTATGCCCTTATTGCTGCTGGATTGGCTTACAGCTGGATCTATTACCCTAATCCACCTTATGGATTCCGGATAAATGTTGTGCTGGATAATTCTACACTGGCTAAATTAACAGTCACTGCACTCGTTGTTTTGGTTATTTCTCTTACCACCGCACTGGTTCTCAGCCAGCGAAAAAGCGAACGAAATTCCAGTAAATTATGGACACCTGCCAGCAAACGGTTTGTCAAAGCGCTATTGATACCACTGGTAATCGGCGGACTGTTCTGTCTTGCGTTGCTTTCAAGAGGATATACCATCCTTATAGCGCCTGCCACGTTGGTATTCTATGGCTTGGCATTAATTAATGCATCACATTTTACACTGAGTGATATTAAATACTTGGGCTATTGCCAATTAATATTAGGAACTGTATCTGCTTTCTTTCCAGGATATGGCCTGATTCTATGGGCAATTGGCTTTGGAGTCATGCACGTCATTTATGGCGCGATGATGTATTACAAATACGACCGATAACGTGAAGGGGAATTACGATAAGGCATTTGAAAATGTGGTGAGGCTGCGGGTCATGTCCATCCTGATGGTCAATGAGGAATATGATTTCAATTCCTTTAAGGAACTATTGGAGGTGACGGATGGCAATCTTGCATCACATTTAAGACACTTGGAGAAGCAGGAATACATTACAGTGACTAAATCTTTTGTAGGAAGGAAACCCATGACCAATTATTCCGCTACTAGAGAGGGAATGAAAGCATTTCAAGCCCATCTGGACTTCTTGGAAAATTTGATAAACGAAAATAAAAGCTAAAAAAATTTCTTTTCTTACTTTGAAATTCAAAGTACTTTCTAAACTTAAATCATATGAAAACAAATCTCGAATTCTTTCAGGGCATGAAAGCCAAATCTACGCTGGTAGCCGGATTAATCGGAGCAAGTATCCCTTTGTCCTGGCTCACCTTCATCCTATTGACCAAAGAAGATCTCTTTGAGACATGGATGCTTGTCCCACTCACCATTATTCCCTTTGGGGGAGTTTTCGGAGGGATATTCTTCTACCTCATGGGGTTCATCTGGTTTCCTACAGGAGGCCAAAAACTCACAGCAATTATCTTCAGCACCTTGATGTATTTCGTAGCGGTGTGGATCAGTTCCGTGCTGGCCTTCAGTATTACCGGGCACTGGGATTGAATCAATACTAAAAAAAATTTCAAAACATACTTTGCAAGACTATGCCTTACTAATTGGAAGTATTAGATTATTTGTAGCACTTGTGATAACCATGTTCATTTCAAGAAGAATTGATTGGTATAAAAATCAGAATCCGCAAACCTCTTCTACTACTATTTAATCGTCTTTCTACATCAGCGGGATAAAACTAAATTATCATGATAATATAAACATATGAAACAAGAGATTGTAACCCATATAGACAATCCAGCTTATCTGGAGAAGCTTTATCGACGCGATAAAGCTAAATTTACCACGTCTTTTTCTGAAGTTTACCCTGATTTAGCAGATCATAAATTAGCGGAATTCTGGCAAGAACGACTAGCTTATGAATCCAGTTCTATTTCATGGGGGTCGAAAGTGGATTTGATTTTCGTAGTGGTGGCTTCTTTTATAGCAGGACTTATTGCAAAGATCCCCGCCACATTCTCCATTTCTGAAGACTTCTTTTATCCCAGGAATATTGGTTTCATCCTATTTCCTTTCCTGATTGCCTTCTTTGCTTGGAAGAATAATATCTCTACCAAGATGATCGCGATCATCGCAGCAATCATCGCCGTCTGCTTGCTATACATTAATCTGTTGCCCGACAACACGGGAAGCGACACTGTAATTCTTGCCTGCCTCCACCTTCCCGTGTTACTCTGGATTCTGCTGGGTGCTGCCTTTGCCGGAAATGATTTAAAAGATTTTAATAAACGTCTCGACTTCCTAAGATTCAATGGGGATGGAATCGTGATGATTGCAGTTTTAGGAATTGCCGCTGGAATCCTATCAGGAATTACCTTCGGCCTCTTCTCTCTTATTGGTATCAATATCGAGCAGTTCTTTCAGAATTACATCGTGGTATTCGGACTTCCTGCCATACCGATCGTGGCCACATTCCTCACCTATTCCAATCCTCAACTGGTAAATAAGGTCTCTCCGATCATTGCCAAACTCTTTAGTCCAGCCGTATTGGTCATGCTTGTGGTATATATTATTGCCATTATTTATTCCGGCAAAGACCCTTACAACGACCGCGAATTTCTCTTGCTTTTCAATTCCCTCCTGATTGGGGTGATGGCCCTGATCTTTTTCTCAGTGGCGGAAACCAGTGGACAGCATAAAAACAGGTCTGACATTTGGATTATATTTCTCTTATCGCTTGTGACCATTATCGTAAACGGAATTGCGCTGTCGGCTATAGTATTTAGAATTGCAGAATGGGGTTTCACTCCAAACCGTCTGGCCGTATTGGGAAGCAATATCTTGATGCTTGTTCATCTTCTAATCATTGCCTCTTCTCTTTTTCTCACAATCAAACGGAAATCCGGTACTATGGAAGTGGGTAAATCAATCGTCAAGTACATTCCCATCTATTTTGTCTGGGCTGTAATTGTTGTTTTCCTGCTCCCACTAATTTTCGGGTTTGAATAACTATTAATTAAGCAGGTATCATTAACACTGAATGATACCTGCTCTTTTGAAAGCAAGCTATTTAATGAAAATGGGTATTTTCACCCTTTATTTTTCAAAGACAATAGATTCAGGGCTCGCCCCTAACTTTTCTACTATTTTATTGATCGATTTCACCATTGGGTCTGGCCCACAAACATAAAAATGTTGAGAGAAATCATTCACGTGCTTTTCAAGAAATGCCTCGTCAATCCGCCCAAATTCATGACCATCTACTTCTTCTTCATCAAGAACGGAAATGAAATTTTCATCTAAAACATCCCTAAAATAAGATTCTAAAATAATGTCCTTCTTCGTCTTATTGGCAAAAATCAGCTGGTTTCCATCCAATTCTCCTTTAGCTTCCAATGACTTCAAAATAGCTATAAACGGCGTAATACCTGCACCACCAGCTATGAAGACCCCTTTTCCTTTATACTCAATTGCTCCCCAAGAATCTTCTAAAATCAGCTCATCCCCTATATCAAGGCTACTTAATTGGTTGGTTACTCCCTGGTGATCCTTGTAGGACTTGATGACAAACTCCAAATTTTTATCATCAGGTAAGGACGTAAAAGTAAAAGGTCTTTTCTCATCTTTCCATTTACCCTTATTAATGGAGACTTCAGTTGCTTGCCCCGGCACAAATGTGTACCCAATTGGCTTTTCCATCATGTAGTTGTTCACATCATGCGTTACAGGCCGGATCTCTAGTATTTTCACAGTGTAAGTCATAGTAGATCAAAGTTGGTTATAATCATACATACGATTTTCAAATCCCAAAGGACAAAATGAAGGCTACCACGATTTATAGAATAGACATCTTACGACAAAAAAAATGAATAATAACTCACAACTAAACTATTCCCTTCAGCCGGAATTTAAACATTCGAGGTTTTCTAAACCTCAAATGTTAACCACGATTTCTCTCCCTCTTTAACTCAAGACGAGAATATATATCCATGATTTAGCTATCTTGAGGGCAACAAAAAGAAATCGTATGAACAAAAACCTCAACCTATGTTTTACTCTACTTCTCGCGTTATCGCTTGGATTTTTTGCCTGTAACAGCAAAAATGAAACAGTAGAGATGGTAGAACCTGCTCCAGAAGAATCGTCAGAATTTGGTGGATTAGCACTTTACACCCTACGTGATTCGATGGCAATCAATCCTAAAGCCACCCTACAGGCTGTAGCTGATGATGGATATGCATACATCGAAGCAGCTGGATATGCAGATGGGAAATTCTATGGCATGGCTCCTGATGAATTTAAATCTTTTGTAACCTCTCTTGGTCTGGCTCCAAAAAGCACACACATGGGCAGTGTAACGCTAGAAAATGCGGATCAGCAAATCGCGGATGCAAAAGCTGCCGGATTTGAATATTTTGTAGTTCCTGTACCGCCAATGGGCATGTTTACCGCAAGTAAAGATGGAATGGGAATGAAAGGAACACCAGAAGAATTGGCAAAAATCCTAAATACCCTGGGTGAAAAATGTACTGCTGCCGGTCTGAAATTGCTGTACCACAACCATGATTTTGAGTTCAAGCCAATGAAAGATGGTTCTGTGCTGGTGGATTATCTTTTAGAAAATTGCAGCGCCGAACACGTAAACTTCCAAATGGACTTGTTCTGGGTGACCAAAGCAGGTGTAGACCCATTGACGTACTTTGAGAAATATCCGGGCCGCTTCAAAGCTTGGCATGTGAAAGACATGAATGAAGAAGGAAACTTTGCACCAGTAGGAACTGGCTCTATCGACTTCAAACGAATTTTAGCACAAAAAGAAAAATCAGGAATGGAATTCTATCTCGTAGAGCAGGATAATACATTTGACCTCAATCCAATGGAGGCAATTAAAATCAGCCACAAAGGATTAGAAGAGATAGGGTTTAAATAAATGCTTAGGCCAGGTTGGGTATTCTTACTGGTCAGTGTAACCTACATTTATTGACCAAAGTCGACAGACGACCAGGGCATCTTAATTTAAACGCATAACCTTATTTTCAATATTATATTTTAGAAATACAAAGTCCCGACCTGCAAAGGATCGGGATTTTTTTATTCTATTAATGTATTTTCTTATCACCTGCCATTGAAAGCAAGGTTTAGGATTTATCAGTCATGGACTGTCGTCCGTTGACTGGTAGCTCACCTCATTTTCTTATACGCATTGATCAGGCCATTGGTGGAACCGTCATGAGCAGTAACTTCTTCCTCTCCTTTCAACTCTGGTAGAATTCCGCTTGCAAGGACTTTGCCCAGTTCCACGCCCCACTGATCAAAGCTGAAGATATTCCAGATCGCTCCCTGAACGAAAATTTTATGCTCATACATGGCAATCAATGAACCCAAGGTATAAGGCGTGATCTTTTTGACAAGGATGGAATTCGTAGGCCTGTTTCCTTCAAACACCCGGTGTGGTGCAATCTTGGCAATTTCATCTTCTGTTTTGCCAGCTGCCTTCATTTCTCTTTTCACTTCTTCCAGTGACTTCCCTTTCATGAGCGCTTCAGTTTGCGCAAAGAAGTTGGAAAGCAATTTCTGATGATGATCTCCGATAGGATTATGTGAAATAGCAGGAGCGATAAAGTCACAAGGAATAAGATGCGTTCCCTGATGGATCAACTGGTAAAAAGCATGCTGCCCGTTTGTACCCGGCTCACCCCAGATAATCGGTCCAGTGGTGTAATTCACTTTTTCGCCGTTTCGGCTTACATATTTACCATTACTTTCCATATTCCCCTGTTGGAAATACGCTGCAAAACGATGAAGATATTGATCGTAGGGTAGAATAGCTTCAGAGCTGGCACCCAGGAAATTTGTGTTCCAAATACCAATCAAAGCAAGAATCACCGGAATATTCTTTTCAAAAGCCGTATTGCGGAAATGCACGTCCATTGCGTGAGCACCCTTCAGCAGTTGTTCAAAATTAGTATAGCCGATCGTACATGCAATTGGCAGGCCGATTGCTGACCACAAGGAATACCTACCGCCAACCCAATCCCAGAATTCAAACATGTTTTGGGTATCAATCCCAAATTCAGAAACTGCCTTCCCATTGGTGGATAGCGCGACAAAATGTTTTGCGACTGCTGCCTCCTCTTTTGCTTGCTTCAAGAACCAGTCCCGTGCAGTATGCGCATTAGTCATGGTTTCTTGTGTGGTGAAAGTCTTGGAAGCAATGAAAAACAACGTAGTTTCTGCATCCACTTTCTTCAGTGTCTCGGCCATATGCGTGCCATCCACATTGGACACAAAAAAGCATTCCAGATCAGGATTCTGATAGGCCTTCAGCGCTTCAGTCACCATCACCGGACCTAAATCAGATCCTCCAATCCCAATATTTACCAAATATTTGATCGGCTTCCCGGTATAACCCAACCATTCTTTATTTTGGATCTTATCAGCAAAGGCTTTCATCTTGGCCAATACACCATTGATATCTTCCATGACGTTCTTCCCGTCCAATAGTACCGCATCTCCGGAAGTATTACGCAAGGCAGTATGGAGTACAGCCCGACCTTCAGTCTGGTTGATTGGCTTTCCCGTAAACATGGCTTCAACTGCCTCTGTCAACTTGCAGTCGGCTGCCAGTTCAAGCAGTGCTTCAAGTATTTGTTGGTTGAGACGGTTTTTTGAGAAATCCACCAAGATGTCTTCATGTTGAAGACTTAGCTGGTTGAATCGGTCTTTATTATCAAATTGGGAAGCGATGGTAAGATCCTTGTATTGAGCTGCCAGGTCTTTTAATTTGTTCCAGGCTGGAGTTTGTGTAGGATTAATTGCGATCATAATAAAAGTTTGAGTCTTGGAATGAGGAACAAAAATAAGACTAATCTTCTGGGATAAAAGGGATTTGTGAATAGTAGTTGGTTTCACAAAGGGAATTTAGGCGTGGGGTGAGGGATGGTGGATGTGGGGTGCTGGATGTGGGGTGTGGGGTGTTGGACGACAGAAGACCGAAGATGGGAAGTAGGCAGTGGTCAGCCGCAGTAATCAGTAGTAAGTATAAGGACAGAAGTATCAAGCCTGACTACCGGACGTAAGAGTCAAAAATCAAAATTATAAAAATCCAGGGGCGTAGCCCTGATCTCTTAGTAGAAACCAAAGTGACATCAGCAAAATGAGGGGCGTAGCCCTGAAATCTTCTGTGTTCAGACAACATTAAAGGCCTTTGGGAAATTCAATTCCAAAAGGGCATTCCTAAGTTCTGAGATTTTTTTGTATAATTAAACTTCACTTTTAGTCTAATCATGGGATACAATCAGCCTAGCCAGTTTATCATTATGCTGTTCTTTACGTTGTGGTTCTCTACCGTTCCATCTTTAGCGCAAGAGAAACAGATTGACCTATTGAATGAACATTTTTATCCAGTGGCTGATGAAAATAAGGATAATTCCTTTTATAAAGCAATACTTATGACGGTGGATGACAGTACCTCCATAGAAACCATCTTTACGCTTCAGAATCAACTGGTCAAGAAATCCCATTTTGGTTGGAATAAAGAATATTCCTTTCCTGAAGAAATTATCAACACGTACGATGATAAAGGTCAAATAAGCTCCCAAACCATTAAAAACCGAAATAATGGTCTATATCAGGCCACTTATTTTGAGAACAATGAACTCATCGGTGAGGTACTTTTTAAAGGCAATGGAAAGTATGAAATCCGGCTGGCGGGTGAAGAGGATTTTATCTTGTCTGACCAAAATATACTTGACCCAAAACCAACTTATGATCAAGTGCAATGGCAGAAGCATCTAATGAAACACCTCTCCTATCCCCTCCAGGCAAGACGAAGAGGAGAAACCGGAACTGTGGTACTAGCCTACTTCATCAATGAATTTGGTGAGCAATCCGGTCCCATAATCGCCAATCCCGACCAGCTAAGTCCAAGCCTTGCAAAAGAGGCACTCCGGGTAGCCAAGATGTTTGAATTGAAACTTTCGCCTGCCACCGCTATCGATGGAAGTACGCGGGATGCCTGGCTATATGTACCCTTAGGGTTTAAGCTGGATTAACTTGGTGAGAAAAGAATGTTCTATCTTTAAACGAACATTATTGTGAAATAATAGTATAGCTGTCTCCTACTTTTTTAAACACAAATTTGCTGTTAGCTTTCGCATATTTCAACTTTGGACTAGTAGTTTGATTTGATTCATTTAATAACTCAAATCTCCTTGGCACTAAGGAGTATCCTGTTATTTCGTCTATAGAAGTATATACTACTAAAACATGAATATCAGTTTTTGTTAAGTTTTTCACCTCACGCATATTCCAGGTTTTTATCGGAAGTTCTTCAATATCTGAATAGGGTACAATAATTCTTAAAGTATCCCATTCTATATCTTTGGCCATCTGCGAAAAATCTAAAGTAGCAATAGCTGGATTTTCATGGTTCACAACAAGTGGAACTTCCTCCAAATTGCTTGTACAACCAGCTAAAAGGCAAAAGCCTGCAAGTAACAACACCTTGTAATATTGTCTTATTATTATTTTAGCAACCTCCATATACAATAGATCCATTAATAATCACTTTAAATTCATTCTGATGACCAATATTATCTAACAACATTACCAGCACCTCATTCAAACTAACCAACAGCTTAAAACTACAAAACCCGCCAATACTGACGGGTTTTGCAAATTGTTGAATGCGAAACTTTAGCCCTTTAAGAAATCCCGCAATACATAATTCAAGATCCCTCCGTGTGTATAGTAGGCAATTTCCACATTAGAGTCCAGCCTAGATATCACCTTGATTTTCTTCTCTTCTCCGGCTTCTGATTTCACTGTCACTTCAAATTCCTGATTGGGCCTTAAACCGGCCTCTATGCCCAAAATACTGAACTCTTCTTTTCCGGTCAAGCCCAAGCTTTCTGCATTTTCTCCCGGAGCATATTGTAGTGGCAGTACGCCCATTCCCACAAGATTACTCCGGTGGATCCGCTCATAACTTTCAGCAAGCACCGCCTTAATTCCCAATAAATTTGTTCCCTTGGCCGCCCAGTCTCTGGAAGAACCTGAACCATATTCCTTTCCAGCCAGTACGATCAGCGGTGTTTGAGTGGCTTGATATTTACTCGAAGCATCAAATACCGTCATTTCTTCCCCAGTTGGAATGTAAGTTGTAAATCCTCCCTCCTGCTGGCTCAATTGGTTTTTGATCCGCACATTGGCAAATGTTCCTCTTACCATCACTTCGTCATTTCCCCGACGCGAACCATAAGAATTAAATTGAGGACGGTCCACTCCTCTGCTCACTAAATACTTGCCAGCCGGAGTTTCCGGCCGAAACGATCCTGCGGGTGAAATGTGGTCTGTAGTGATGGAATCTCCTAACTTTAGAAGCACTCGCGCATTCACAATATTCCGTGCCGGTGGAGCTTCTTCCGAAATATCTTTGAAAAATGGCGCTTCCTTGATGTAAGTGCTATTTATGTCCCAAGGATAAATTTCGCCTTCACCTGATTTCAACTCTTTCCAAATCTCATTGCCTTCAAATATCTCTCCATAGCTTTTCTGATAATCATCCGGCGAAAGCACTTCTCGGGATATAGCTGCAATCTCTTCCTGTGTGGGCCAGATATCTTTCAGGTAGACCGGCTCCAAATTTGGATCGTAACCAAGTGGTTCATTATATAAATCTACATCCACTCTCCCTGCAATCGCATACACCACCACCAGCATCGGCGACATCAGGAAATTCATTTTCACCTGCGGATGTACACGAGCTTCGAAATTCCGGTTTCCCGATAGCACAGAAGCTACTACTAAGTCATTATCTTCTACTGCCTTTGCAATATGTCGTGGCAAAGGCCCAGAATTACCAATACATGAGGTGCAGCCATATCCTACGGTGTGAAACTTCAGCGCTTCCAAATCCTCCAACAAATCTGCTTTTTGAAGATAATCGGTGACCACTTTTGATCCGGGAGCAAGAGAAGTTTTCACCCAAGGCTTCACATCAAGTCCCAGTTCACGGGCCTTTCTTGCTACCAGCCCAGCACCCAACATTACGGAAGGATTGGAAGTATTGGTGCAAGAAGTAATGGCAGCGATTACAATTGAACCATCGTAAAGTTCAAATTTTTCATTATGAAGACTTACTGAAACAGTCTTTAGGCCATTTTTGGTTTTGGTTTTGATCTCAGTATCTGCTGGTGCTTCGACATCAGACTGATCTTCGGTCTGGCCTCCACCTTCTTCTACAAACCGGATAACCTCTTCCCGCTTCTCGATCGGAATATATTCCCTTCCATGTACCGACCGGATCAGTTCTTCAAACTTTGGCTTAAACTCCCTAACTAAAATTTTATCCTGCGGTCGTTTAGGTCCTGAGACAGTAGCCTC
>Ga0307414_10000819_pt1 | contig 15896 bp, 11 predicted proteins | sample DK1Ometagenome_FD_203804 | JGI IMG/M metagenome (GOLD analysis project Ga0307414, IMG submission 203804) | Maize rhizosphere microbial communities from greenhouse at UC Davis, California, United States - DK15-O-3 | ecosystem: Host-associated > Plants > Roots > Rhizosphere > Soil | place: USA... | reverse complement strand
ATTCCAGGTTACCGAAGGAATGATCCCAAACAATGTGGTACGCACCACCTGGGTTTTAGTAGCGTCATCAGGATCATCTTTAAAGTCAATAGCGAACGCATTCTGACGGTTGTATAAATTGTAAATCCCAAACGACCAGCTGGACTGCAGCCTTCTTCCCGGCCTGCCCTCGAGCGTGGCGGATACATCCAAACGATGGTATGCCGGTGTGCGGTAGCCATTTTTATCGGTATAATAAAATACGGTACGCCCGTTGATCTGGTATTTTCCGCTCGGATAAGTCACCGCATTTCCGGTGTTGTAGACAAATACCGAGGAGAAAGTCCATCTTGACGTAGCTTTGAAAATGCCCACTAAAGACAGATCGTGTGTCCGGTCCTGCTTTGCGTTGAACCATTTTGCGCTGTTGATGGCATCAAACTTGCGCTCTGTTTTTGACAGGGTATAGCCTATCCAGCCATTAAACCGTCCATATCTTTTTTTCAGGAACAGTTCAATACCATAGGCACGGCCATCTCCGTACAGCAGATCCGCTTCGACATTACTGTTGCCCCTCAAATCTGTTCCGCTTCTGTATTCGATCTGGTTCTGCATCAATTTATAATAGATCTCAGCCGAAAACTCATATCTATTGTCATTGAAATTCTTAAAAAAACCAGTAGCGATCTGATCGGCAATTTCAGGCTTTACATTATTGCTGTTCATGATGTAGAGGTCCGTAGGTGAAGTCGACGTAGAATTGGACATCAAATGCACATTCTGGACATTTCGGGTGTAAGCGGCTTTCAAAGAACTATTGGGGCTGATCTGAAAATTCGCTGAAATCCTCGGCTCCGCGTTGATGTAATTTTTAATGACCTGGCCTTTTTTGTAAGGAATCACTTCGAGGATATTCCCGTCTTCATCATAGGTTTTAAAATTTCCAGGGCCTGTCGGTGAAAAACTACTCATCCTCAGACCATAGACGACGTTTATTTTGTCACTTAGGGCCCATTCATCAGATATATAAGCAGCCAGCTCAATGCCTTTCCTGCTTTCATAATTGGCCTGGTTTACACTCGATTCGCCTGTTGTATTGATCTTGCCCGGCTCAATGGTATGGCTAATGGCATTGAGGCCAAACTTAAGGCTGTGTTTAGCACTCAGGCTATATTCAAAGTCCTCTTTGAGGTTGTAATTTTTGATCGCGGAATTGACCTCAAAATTATTTTCTTCCATCAGGTTCCTGATCACATAATTATAATTGCTGTAGATCAGTGACGTATTGGAAAACAAGCGGTCACTGAACAAATGGTTCCAGCGCAGCGTTACCGTCGAATTCCCCCAGTTGAAACCAAATGTTTCATTGATCCCCAGGTTGTCCCTGCCAAAATATCCGGAAAGAAACAGCGTGTTCTTATCATCAATCTGGTAATTGGCCTTGGCATTCAAATCATAGAAATACAAGGTATTGCCCCGCACAGAACTGTCTGGCGACAATGCAAGAAAAGCATCAATATACGTCCTTCTTGCGCTGATCATAAACGATCCTTTATCTTTGACAATGGGCGCCTCGACTTTTAACCTTGAAGAGATCAGACCAAGCCCGCCTTCGGTGGTAAACTGCTTGCGGTTTCCCTCGTTCATTTTTATATCCAGAACTGAAGACAGCCGGCCTCCATATTGCGCGGGCATGCCGCCTTTATAGACACTTACATCCTTAATGGCATCAGAGTTAAAAGTCGAGAAAAAACCCAGCAAATGCGAAGCGTTGTAAACCGGCGCCTCATCCAGCAGGATCAGGTTTTGATCTGTAGAACCACCCCTTACATAAAAACCACTGTTGCCCTCCCCTGCAGATTTAATGCCTGGCAGCAGCTGCAAGGTCTTCAGCACATCACGCTCCCCAAGCAGAACAGGTACGTTGTTGATCTCCTTTACGGTGATCTTTTGCAGTCCCATCTGCGGGCTGACCACATTTTCATTTCTTTTTTCAGCCGAGATGACCACTTCATTGAGCTGGTTACTTTCTGTCAGGGCGATATTCAATTTCAGGGATTTGCTCAGGTCAACAGTTTGTGTATCTGTCTTGTAACCAATAAAACTTACCGCAAGTTCATACTTGCCTTCGGGTACACTGATTGAGTAAAACCCGTATGCATTGGTAACCGCACCGGTTGAAACGGGGCCAACAAGCTTTACGCTGGCTCCGATCAGTGTTTCACCAGATCCTGAGTCGGTGACATTTCCGTTAATGGTTAACTTATTTTGTGCTGTTGAGAACTGGCTGAAAGATAGAAGAGTAAAAAGAATCAGTACAAGTCTTTGTATATTTGGCATTCGTTATATCTTAGGTGGTAAAAATATAAAAGAAAAACTACAACACCATAACTAACCATTTTATTTCTGTTCAGGACGAATTCCGGATCCTTTTGCGGTATAAGTGAAAACGCCCTGCTGTATACTTTTATAGATCCTTTCTTAATCCTTTATAGATCCTTTGTAGATCCTTTGTAAATCTGCAGACCCATAAAAGATCTTGTAAAGATGTATTGCTGTTCGTTTCAAAATCTATTAAATTGTAGGGCAGTAACTCTGCAGTTACTCATCAAAACTTTATCTGTATTGCTTTTGTTGTTAGCCAATGGCACTCATCTCTTTTACCAATAAAGGCATATACTGCACACAGGGCGGGTTTTACATCGATCCCTGGCGGCCGGTTGACCTGGCAGTGACTACCCATGGCCATGCCGATCATGTAAAATGGGGCAATAAGGCCTATCTGTGCCATGAACTGACCAAACCCATTCTAAACCAGAGGCTTGGCCCGGACCTGACCATTGAAACCCTGCCCTACAACAAGGAAATAACAATCAATGGTGTAAAAGTGAGTCTTTTTCCCGCAGGTCACGTGATCGGATCTGCGCAGGTCCGGCTGGAATATAAAGGAGAGATTTGTGTGGTATCCGGCGACTATAAAACAGAATATGACGGCATCAGCACTCAGTTTGAACCCGTAAAGTGCCATACTTTCGTGTCTGAAAGTACATTTGGATTGCCAATCTATAAATGGCAGCCTCAGGAGACCATTTTCAGCCAGATCAAAGACTGGATAGCTGATAACCATGACCGCAGCAAAACGAGTGTGCTGGTGGCTTACAGCCTGGGCAAAGCACAACGGCTGATCAAAGGCCTGTCAGGATATACTGATATTTATGTACACAACTCCATTGCGAACCTCAACGAGGCTTTTATCAATGCAGGTGTGGATCTGCCGGAAACCATCCGGATCAGCCCGGAAACTAAAAAGGAACAACTGCAAAAAGGCATCGTGATCGTACCGCCTGCCCTGGCTGACGGCCGCTGGATCAAAAGCCTGCAAAGCCCTGCTAAAGGCATTTGCAGCGGCTGGATGCAGGTACGGGCCGGCAGAAGGTGGCGCAGCGCCGATGCCGGATTTGCTATGAGCGACCATGCCGACTGGCCGGGCCTGTTGTCTGCCATCAAAGAAACAGGCGCTGAAAAGGTATTCGTCACGCATGGTTATACCGCTACGTTTTCGAAATATCTCAATGAAATTGGCATCGGGGCCGAAGAAGTAAAAACGCAGTATGGTAATGAGGAAGAGGAAGAAAAAGCAGAGGTAAGCGCGGATGCTGAAAACAAAATACAGGAGGATACCGTATGAGGCGATTTACAGAACTGATCCGCCAGCTGGAGATGAGCAATAAGACCAACGATAAAATAGCTGCGCTGGTTGATTATTTTACAGAAGCTGACGATCTGGACAAGCCTTACGTGATCGCCATGTTTACCGGAAAAAGGCCCAGAAGGCCTGTCAGCACCGCTTTGATCAGGCAATGGGCGGTAGAACTGAGCGGGATTCCGGAATGGCTCTTTGCGGAGAGTTACCACAATGTGGGCGACCTCAGCGAGACGATAGCCCTGGTATTGCCGGAGGCGAAGCAGCTGAGCAACCGTAAGCTCCATGAATGGATCAATGACCTTACTGCGCTCCATGGCAAGACGGATGCTGAAAAAAGGGAGTTTATACTGAATGCCTGGAACAGCCTGGAAACCCCCGAACGCTTCATCTTTAACAAACTGATCTCGGGGAATTTCAGGATCGGTGTGTCCAACAAAATGCTGGTCAACGCTCTGGCCAAACAGAGTGGTACCGAAAGCAGCAAGGTGATGCACAGCATCATGGGCAAATGGCAACCCTGGGAGATCAGCTATGAAGACCTGATGGCCGGCAAACATGTCAATACGGACAATTCATGGCCCTATCCTTTTTGCCTTGCCTATGCACTCGAGGCAGAGCCCTCAGCGCTGGGCGCGGTAACGGAATGGCAGGCTGAATGGAAATGGGACGGCATCCGCGGACAGATCGTGAAGCGCAACGGGGAACTGTTCATCTGGTCGCGCGGGGAAGAACTGGTGACGGAACAGTTTCCTGAATTACATTTTTTAGTGGATGAACTGCCGGACGGCACGGTACTGGATGGAGAGATACTTGCGGTGAAAGACAGTAATGTACTAGCTTTTAGTGTATTGCAGCAGAGACTAAATAGAAAAACGATCAACAAGTCACAGCTTAGTGATGCGCCGATCGGTTTTTATACTTATGACCTGCTGGAGTATGAAGGGCGCGATCTGAGGGAAGAGTCTCTTGAAAAGCGAAGGTCTTTACTGGTCAGGACAATCGGCGGTTTGAAAACGCAGAACATTGTAGTGCTTTCTCCTGTGGTAGAGTTTTCAGACTGGGAGGAACTGGCTCTTATCAGAGCAGGTTCCAGAGACATCAACAGCGAGGGCATTATGCTCAAGAAGCTGGATTCGCTCTACCATTCCGGCAGGAAACGGGGCGATTGGTGGAAATGGAAGGTCAACCCCTACACTGTGGATACGGTAATGATCTACGCACAGAAAGGCAGCGGCCGCAGGGCAAATTTCTTTACAGATTATACTTTTGCGGTCCGTGACGGCGATCAGCTCATTACTGTTGCAAAAGCGTATTCAGGTTTGACAGACAAAGAAATAAAAGAAGTAAATTCGTTTGTGGTAAAGAACGCGATAGAGAAATTTGGCCCGGTACGGACGGTGAAACCGGAACTGGTGTTTGAGATCGCTTTTGAAGGGATCGCGGCGAGCAAACGGCATAAAGCAGGCCTTGCTTTGCGGTTTCCACGGATTGCCAGGTGGCGGAAGGATAAGAAAGCCGATGAGATCAATACGCTGGATGATCTGAGGCAATTGCTGCAATCTACTTTATAGGCGCTGATAAATATGGAAAAAAGCGAATCGGCAAATGGGGCAGTATTGAAAAAAGAACAGGTGAAGAAAGCGGCTGGAGTGGAAAAAAGCAGCGGTTATAAGCAGGTGATGAAATGGCTGAAATCCGGCAGGAAAAAGCCCTTTAAGTTTCAAACGGATGCATGGGCATATTATGCGGAGGGCTATAGCGGCCTGGTCAATGCCCCTACGGGATTTGGAAAGACTTTTTCCCTGTTTCTGGCGGTCGTGATCGATGAGCTGAACAAAAGGGCTGATCTGGTGCAATTGGGTGCAGGACTTAAATCCTCTGTTTCGAATCTGCAACAGCAGACAGTTAAAGACCCGAGGGACGGTTCCGATAAAGACCTGAGGGACGGTTCCAATAAAGACCCGGCGGAAGATTTCAATCAGTCAACCGGAAATACTAAAAAAACGACAAACAGGAAAAAGCGGGAAACCGGACTAAAACTGATCTGGATTACCCCCTTACGCTCATTGGCTAAAGATCTTGCCCGTGCCATGCGGGAGGTCTGTGAGGAGCTGCAAATGGACTGGACGGTGGGTGTGCGAAATGGTGATACGCCACAAAATGAGAAGCTGAAGCAAAAGAAACAAATGCCTGAGGTGCTGATCATTACCCCGGAAAGTATGCACCTGTTGCTGGCGCAAAAAAGCACTTTCAATTATTTTGAGCATTTGCAGTGTATTGTGGCTGATGAATGGCATGAACTGCTGGGCAGTAAACGGGGGGTCATGGCAGAACTGGCCATCTCCAGGATCAAGGGACTGCTTCATGCGCAGCACCCGGAAAGACTGCTGCGCATCTGGGGCATATCGGCCACCATCGGCAATATAGAACAGGCGCTGGATGTGCTTGTGCCTTATGAAGATGTGCTGAAGACCATCATTAAAGCCGATATAGAGAAAAAGATCGTCATCAGGTCTATTATGCCCGACCATATAGATATGCTGCCATGGGCGGGCCATTTGGGGCATAAGCTGGCACATAAGCTGCTGCCCATCATCCGTAAAAGCAAGACGACGCTGATCTTTACCAATACCCGCGGACAGGCGGAGCTCTGGTACCAGAGCCTGCTGGCCAAAGATGAGAACCTGGCGGGGCTGCTGGCCATTCACCATGGTTCGATAGACCATGAGCTGAGAAACTGGATTGAGGATTCTATACATACAGGTGCCCTGAAGGCTGTTGTGAGTACTTCTTCACTCGATCTGGGGGTAGATTTTAAGCCCGTGGATACGGTGGTGCAGATCGGATCGCCCAAAGGTGTTGCGCGGTTTTTGCAGCGTGCGGGCCGCAGCGGACATTCGCCCTATGAGACTTCAAAGATCTACTTCCTGCCCACCCATGCGCTCGAACTGGTGGAGGCCGCAGCCATAAAAGAGGCTGCCCGCACACAGGATATCGAGAGCCGGGAGCCGGTAGTGATGTCTTTTGATGTGCTGATCCAATACCTGGTGACTCTGGCTGTCGGAGATGGCTTTGACGATGAACAGGTCTTTTTTGAGGTGAAGCAAACGCATGCTTTCCGCGAATTGCTGCCTCAGGAATGGAGCTGGATCATGCAGTTCATTACTACAGGTGGTGATAGTTTAACTGCTTATAATGAGTTTAGTAAGGTTTCTAAAGTTGATGGGCTCTGGAAAGTGGAAAGCAGGCAGATCGCCTTGAGGCACAGGCTGCACATCGGCACCATTGTGAGCGATGCGATGATCAAGGTGAAATACCTGACGGGTGGTTTTGTGGGTATGGTGGAGGAATCTTTTGTGTCAAAAATGAAACCGGGCAGCAATTTTACGCTTGCCGGCCGGGTACTGGAATTCATCATGATCAAGGAAATGATGGTGCTGGTGCGCAAGAGCAAACAGAAGACCGCCATGAGCCCAAGCTGGATGGGTGGCCGCATCTCCCTGACGGCAAACCTGGGGGCGATATTGCGTAAGAAGTACAATGAGACCCTGTACAAAAAGCACGGTGATGAGGAACTGGACTTTATCCTGCCTTTATTCCAGCGGCAGGCTAAAGTGTCGCATGTGCCCAGGGATGATGAGTTTTTGATTGAACTGATCAATACCAAAGATGGTTATCATTTCTTTGCTTATCCGTTTGAGGGGCGACAGGTGCACGAGATCATGGATTCCCTGATCGCTTACCGGCTTGGCCGTTTGAAGCCCATCACGTTTTCGATTGCCATGAACGACTATGGTTTTGAGCTGCTGAGCGAACAGCCCATTCCGCTGGATGAGGAAAACATCAAATCACTTTTCAGTCCTGACGACCTCACCGCGGACATCGTCGCGAGCATCAATGCTACGGAAATGGCGCGAAGGAAGTTTAGGGACATTGCTTGTATTTCGGGTCTGGTGTTTCAGGGTTATCCGGGTAAATATGTGGCAAACAGGCACCTGCAGTCTTCTGCTGCATTATTTTTCAACGTTTTTAGTGATTACGATAAACATAACTTATTATTGCGTCAGGCTTATGATGAGGCTTTTTATCAGCAGATAGAAGAACCCCGGCTGGCAGCGGCCCTGCACAGAATCCAGGCCAGCAAGGTCATCATTGTTAAAACGGACAGCTATACGCCTTTGTGTTTTCCGATCAAGGTGGATAGTTTACGTGACAACATGAGTTCTGAAGAGCTGAGCCAGAGAATAGAAAGAATGACTGCCGAGGCAGAAAAGAAAAATGTAAGAAAGAAGAATGATCGTTGAGTGCAGCGGAGAGCAACTGGTATTGAGCAAGGAACGGGCAGTGTACTGGGAACGGGAAAAGATGCTGATCATCAGTGACCTTCATATTGGTAAATCTGCGCATTTCAGACGATCCGGGATTCAGGTGCCTGATACGGTCGGGCTAACCGATCTGCAAAGACTGACAGCTCTTCTTAAAGAATATCCTGCTGAAATACTGCTGGTTACGGGAGATATGTTCCACAACAACATCAACAGCGATGCCAATGCCTTTTTGGAGTGGCGCAGCCGGTATCCGGTTTTAAATGTGGTGTTGGTAAAGGGGAATCATGATGCGCTCAGGAATGAGGATTATGAGGCGCTGGGTATTGAGGTGCATACTAAAGAACTGCTGTACGGGCCTTTTAGATTTATTCATGATAAGCCGTCTGAATTTGACGGGTACTACAACATCACTGGACACATCCATCCTGGGGTGGTCATTTACGGCAAGGCAAGACAGCAGTTAAAGTTTCCCTGTTTTTATTTTACTGAACATTGCCTGGTTATGCCGGCATTTAGTGTTTTTACGGGCCTCAAGATTGTTAAACCTGAACAAGGAGACAGATTCTATGCGATTACACCGGGGAAGGTGCTGAAGGTTTGAGATGTTTGGCGCTTGTTGTAGTGGTTAAACGTTGGTTTGTTTAGCTGTTGTTTGTTTAGGCGTTGTTTGTTTTAAATGTTGGTGAGTTTAGGCGCTGTTTATTTAAGCGTCATCTCGACGACAGGAGAGATCTCTTGTTTAAGCCAATGCAAGAGATCTCTCCTGTCGTCGAGATGACGAAATGAGTACATAAATAAGCAGGCAGGGTACCTGAGGAACAGCTAGAGCAGGTTAAGGTTATGCAATTTGCTTTCCCAGGTTCAATATCCACTCCTCAAACATCTCCTGCTCTATTTTGATGACGATCTCTGCGTGTTTTTCCCAGTCCGGGGAGAAGCTCCTGAGTTGATTCAACATTTCTTCCAGATGCCCCTCTTCTTCCAGTATGATTGATTTTACAGTAACGCGGCTGCCTGCATTCGTCAGCACTTCCTGGTATACAGGGTATAGCTCATCTGCCCGCACTTCGATGGCATAGGTTACAAACAGGTATGCGGCAAATTTTAATTCATAGCCCCTCAGGTTAAAATGTTGCTTGAGGTAGCGGCAAACCGCTACGTCCAGTGCGTTGAGATAAAATTTGGTATGATTGGGTGTCAGCAGTTCATCATTGGTATAGGTCTTGCAAAGTCCGCCTTCCAGTTTATCCAGCTGCTTTTTCAGGTAATAAGCGTGACGGTGCTCTTCTGCGGCGTGCTTCAGGATGATCAGGCTTACATTTTCCTTATGTTCAGATGCGGAGATCTTTTTGGCACCTGCATTTTCCATATAAGAAAGGGTATTTAACCACTTGGCATGTAATACGTTATTGTCAACTATGTTTTCTAAGATCGGCTTGATGTTCATAATGGTTTTGTTTATTCTTGCGTCATTGCCAGGTACGAAGCAATCTCACTTTGGTCATTAGCATGAGATTGCTTCGTACCTGGCAATGACGAACTTTCATATTTCTTCTAACGCTGTCAAAATACTGCTGTAAATATAATCGAGGTCTTCGTTACTGATGACATACGGAGGTAAAATATATATAATATTTCCAAGAGGCCTCAGGATAATCCCCCGTTCCAGGAAATAATTGTACAGCTGGTTTCTAAGTCCGTTCAGATAAGATGTGTCGCCTCCGGCCTCCCATTCCATCGCCAGTATGGTTCCGGTCTGTCTTACAGCTTTAAGTTTTGGATGCCCTTTGATCTTTTCCGCAAATGCTTCATGCTTTGCGGAAACCCTTTGGATATTTGGCAGGGTCTCATCGCTTAGCAATATGTCAAGGCTCGCAAGGGACGCCGCGCAGGCCACAGGATTGGCGGTGTAAGAGTGGCCATGGTACAGGGTCTTTAACTTGTCATCGCTCAGAAACGCATCGAAGATCTTCGCATTGCAGGTGGTGACACCCAGGGGCATAGTGCCTCCTGTGAGGCCTTTGGACAGACAAAAAATATCGGGACTGTGCTGGAGTGCTTCACATGAAAACAGCGTGCCTGTACGCCCGAAACCAGTCATCACCTCGTCGGCAATGGTCAGTATGCCATGTTTCTGGCAAGCAGCGATCAGTTCATCCAAATGTGCGGCCTCGTACATGACCATTCCTGCCGTACCCAATACCAGGGGTTCAAATATAAAACAGGCTACTTCATTGGACAGATAACTGATCCTTGATTTGATCTGCTCGATGTTCTTTGTATTGGGCAGGTCTATAAATTCTACATCAAAAAGTAAGCTGGCAAAAGGAGCTGTAAAAATGCTCCGTCCGCTTACCGACATGGCCCCGAAGGTATCGCCATGATAAGCATCTTTAAATGCCAGGATCTTGGTGCGGGGCTGTTTGGCAGTGTTCACCCAATACTGAAGGCACATTTTCAGGGCGACTTCTACTGCGGTGGAGCCATTGTCGGTATAAAATACTTTCTCCTGTTTGCCCGGCAATAAAGGCAGGAGCCTTTCGGCAAGCTGGACTGCGGGCTCATGGGTAAAGCCTGCGAAGATCACATGCTCCAGTGTTTTTAATTGTTCGGCTACTTTTTCGGCAATGTACGGATGTGCATGGCCATGTATGTTTACCCACCAGCTGGATACCGCATCAATATATTTTTTACCGGATTCATCATAAACATAAACGCCCTCAGCCCTCACTATCGGGATATGGGGCAGCGGGTTTTTCATTTGCGTATAAGGATGCCAGATTACTTTTTTATCACGTTCAGCTAAACTCATTGTTTTTCTTTTAGTAATAGTTCTATTGCGGTTTTATCTGTTCTAAAAGTCACATCATCGGTGCTCAGGTCTCTTAAACTGATCCACCTGAAGGACTGGAGGGTATTTTCATCAAAATCAAAGACCACTGTTTTATAAGTCAGCTCCAGCGGTTTGGTTTCTTTTACCAGGTAGTAGATGCTCAGGATCTGGCTGTCATTGAAAGAAGACTGCTCGTAAAAATCGGTGGTGTACAGATGACTGACCACTTCAATCTCTGCATTACATTCTTCCATGAACTCGCGTTTGAGCGCGTCAATGATGCCTTCCCCGATTTCTACCCCGCCGCCTGGAAATTTGCTGAAGGTCCTGCCGCCAGATTGCTCATCGCTGATCAGCACCTGGTTTTCCGCATTGATCAGTAATCCGTACACCCTTACATTAAAATAGCTCATTGGTCAAAATGTTTTTGGTTCTTGGTGGCATTCTCAATCGTCCATTTGATCTCGCCGCGGAAAGCTTCTGCACGAACGGGGCATCCCTTCATGTGGCAATAATTACAGCAGGCAGGCAAACACGGATCTGCGTGTATAAAGAGTTCTGTCTTGCGCTGTGCATTCCCGTTGATCATTTTATCTATGGAGGAGATCTCGTGGTGTACCTGATTGAGGTCAAAATAATAGGGCAATGTCACGTGGCAATCGATGTGCAGGTCAGCACCGTATTGCTGCGTCCGCAGGTTGTGCACATCGATCCATGGGTCTTTGCGGTTCTTCTGCATCAGATCAATGATGTCTTCTACCAGGATCAGGTCGCTTTCATCCATTAAACCGCCTACAGAACGTCTGGTGAGCTTGTAACCGTTGTAAATGATATAAAGGCCTAACAAGATGGAAATGATGCTGTCCAGCCAGTAGAAGCCCGTCAGTTTGATCAGGATTACTCCGGCTACAAGCCCCACGCTGGTGATGGCATCCGTAATGAGGTGTTTGCCATCGGCCTCAAGGGTGATGGAGTTTTGCTGCTTACCGGTATTGATCAGGTAATACCCAACGAGCAGGTTTACAAAGCCGGTGACGCCGATGATGGCCGCGCCTTCAAAAAGCTTCAGAATCGGTTTCGGATAGATCAGATCATATCCTGATTTAAAAATGATGATCACCCCCGCTATGGTGATGAGTGCCCCTTCCAGGAAAGCGGAAAAGTACTCTACTTTTCCATGTCCGTAAGGGTGATTGGTGTCTTTTGGAATGGTGGCCAGGTAAATGCTGTAAAACGCAAAGCTGCTGGCGAGTACATTGACAATACTCTCTGCCGCATCGGTCAGGATCGCATTGGAATGCGTGATGAGGTAGGCTACAAATTTTGCAAGCATGAGCAATATGCTGATGCATAATGCGACAAGTATTGCTTTCTTCTTCGGTTGCAAATCATTGAGTTTAGCCGTCAAAAATACGCTTTAGCTATGGAATTCTGTTAAAAAGTATTTTTTTTAGTCTTTAATCCCATGAGGTTCATATATTTGCAACCGCACAAAATTTTATTTGCTTTCGCACCAATTATTATGACATTTTTATCCAAAAGAATCAACAACCTATCTGAATCACAGACCATTAAAATGGCCAAGTTAGGAAGAGAACTGTCCGCAAAAGGGATAGACGTTATTAACCTGAGTTTTGGTGAACCAGACTTTTTTACTCCGGAATTTGTAAAGGAAGCGGCAAAGGAAGCTGTAGATCAGAATTACTCGTACTATACTCCTGTGTCAGGGTACCCTGAACTGCGTAAGGCGGTTGCTGAGAAGTTATTGAGAGAAAATGGATTGAGCTATAATTTTGACCAGATCGTGGTATCGACAGGTGCCAAACAATCACTGGCCAATGCGGTGATGTGCCTGGTAGATCCGGGAGATGAAGTGATCGTTCCTACTCCTTATTGGGTGTCTTATTCAGAGATGATCAAACTTGGAGAAGGCGAAACGGTTTTCATCAATGCGACTGTTGAAAATAACTTTAAAATCACCGGAGCACAGCTTGAAGCTGCAATTACTCCTAAAACCAAATTGTTCATGTTTTCTTCGCCATGCAATCCGACAGGATCTGTATATAGCAAAGAGGAACTGGCAGATCTGGTTGCGGTATTTGAAAAATACCCAAAGATCTTCATCATCTCTGATGAGATCTATGAACACATCAACTTTGTAGGCAAGCATGCTTCTATCGCAGAGTTTGAATCGGTAAAAGACAGGGTGATCCTGATCAATGGCTTTTCTAAATCATACGCGATGACCGGATGGAGAGTTGGATATATGGCTTCAAATAAAGAGATTGCCAATGCCTGCGATAAATTGCAGGGGCAAATTACCTCTGGTACTTCATCTATCGCTCAGCGCGCGGCTCTTGCAGCCTATAATGGTGGTTTAGACACCGTAAATGCTATGGTTGATGAATTTAAAAAACGCAGGGACATTGTGTACGCTTTGCTGACTGAAATCCCTGGTGTAAAAGTGAATCTCCCTGACGGGGCGTTCTATTTCTTCCCTGAGATCAAATCATTCTTTGGAAAAAGAAACGGTGACACGGTGATCAACTCTGCTGAAGATCTTTCTTTGTACCTGCTGAACGAAGCACATGTATCTACCGTAACCGGTGAGGCATTTGGAAATGAGGATTGCATCAGGCTTTCATATGCAGCCTCTGAAGAACAGCTGAGAAAAGCAGTAACCAGGATTAAAGATGCCCTGGCTAAGTTGAGTTAAAATTAAACAAACGATATAGAACGGCCGGTTTCAAATCATGAAACCGGCCTTTTTTATGGTATTTCATTACCGATGCTTTTTCTGTCGATTCCTTAAAGCGCTACACACAAAAAGCAGTGTATGAAAAATATATCCGGTAAGACATTCATGTCGCCTTCTGCGCTAGTCCTGCGCTTATCCTGCGTACTTTCTGCGGTTAAATGGTCTTTAAGCGCAGCATTACCGCAGCAGGTATGCTGTAAGAGCACAGCAAGCGCAAACTAAGGCCGAACTCTGCTTGCCTGTGTCTTAACCTGCTACCGCAGATTTATGCCAAATTATACTGTTTTAAGATTTCTTTATTTTCTTTAGCTTTGAAAAAATTAACGCATATGAAGCATTTTACATTTTCACTAATTCTATTAGTCAGCATTTTAATTACCGGTTCCTGCAAGAAGGTAGTACCGTCAAACTTTTCTTCACTTAAAATAACCCTTAAGGTAGACGGTGTAAAAAAAGAAGCCTCTGGAGAGAAGAATGTATTTGGCACCCTATATAAAGACCTGAATAGCATACAGATCATTGGAAACATAGGAGGCTCAAATAGTGAGTCCATCAACCTATCGATTTCAGAATTTCATGGCGTTGGAGAGTATGATGCCGAAACCAGTGCTTTTATTGGCTCCTATACTACCCAGCTTGATTTTAATCATAGCTTTCTCAGCTCGGAAGGCACCGTAACTGTCACCTCTTATACTAATGAAACCATCAAAGGCGAATTCCAGTTTAAAGGCGAAAACCCTGCAGGAGGAACAAAAATTATCACTGAAGGTAAATTTGAGTGCAAGGTATTCAGTATGTAATGCCCTGCCCCTCTTTAGGTAATCCCCTCTTTAAATGAGCGAGTTTATGCTGTAGCGACATATTAAAAATTGATTGCGCAGTGAAAGGTATGCATCCAGGCAAAATCATTGACCTGTTGAGGGCATAGGAACTTTTGCCCTCCTTCAGGGCTAAAGATTCCAGTCCGAATACAGGATAATGATTTTGCACCACGCACCCTTGAGCAAGCGAGGTATTTTTAAACGGAGCAAAGCATATTAGGAGCGGATTGCTTCGACAGGATCCAGCCTCGATGCCGAATAAGCCGGCCAAAAACCCGAAATCACGCCTATCAGCACAGAAACCCCAATACCTAGCGCAATATTTTTAAAATAAAGGACCATATCAAAACCTGCCGCTGCTGAGCCCAGCGTGGCCAGGTAAACGAGCAACAGCCCAAGCAATCCGCCAAGCAAACAAAGCGCAACAGCCTCAAACAAGAACTGCAGCATGATAAAATAATTCTTGGCACCCAGTGACTTCTGGATCCCAATGATATTCGTCCGTTCCTTTACCGATACAAACATAATATTGGCGATACCAAACCCTCCGACAAGAATAGAAAATCCCCCGATGATCCAGCCCGCTATATTTACCACGCCAAACATCTTGTCCAGGTCGTCGGAAGCAATGGTGCTTTTGTTTAAAGCAAAGTCCTCCTCGGCTCCAGGAGGCGTCTTTCTGATCGCTCTCATGACCCCTCTCAGTTCACTTTCCACTTCTTCCAGCGCAATATGGTCATAGCCCCTTACCGTGATGCTCGGGTCATATCTGCCGCTTTCCACGTCCATAATCCCCCGGGCAAAATTGATCGGCATGACAATATTCTTATCCTGGGACATCCCCAGCATATCCTCGCCCTCTTTCTTAAACACGCCCACCACATTCAGTTTTCTACCCATTACCGCAATCGTCTTTCCGATCGCCGGCTCGCCATTAAACAGACCTTCTGCTACAGACGCACCGATGAGTACCACCGGGGCACCCGTCCTGCCCTCATTGTCCGTAAAATATCTGCCCTCCTGAAAATCAAGCGTCCAGGTTTTATTAAAATCCTGAGAAGCGGCCCTTATACCCACCCCTTCCACCGAGTTGACGCGGTATTTAACCGTGCGCTCATTGGCATATATCTCATAAGAAATACCCTGCGCATATTCCAATCGGTCTTTCAGCAGATCATAATCCCTTAAAGACGCTTCTGGCCTGTTCACATATTTCCACCAGGGATAATCTCCAAAACCACCCCATGGCCATTTTTGGACAAATATGGTTTTAGAACCTAATTTATCAATACTGGCCTGAAGCTTAGCCCTGAAAGTATCAGCGGCGGAAAACACAAATATGATGGCAAAAATCCCTATGGTGATGCCTAACAGGGAAAGCATAGTACGAAGCTTATTTTGGCGCAGTGCATCAGATGCAAACCGAAAACTTTCGCCTATTAGTTTGAGAATAATCATAATTAAGGTTTAG
>Ga0307414_10000818_pt1 | contig 15898 bp, 14 predicted proteins | sample DK1Ometagenome_FD_203804 | JGI IMG/M metagenome (GOLD analysis project Ga0307414, IMG submission 203804) | Maize rhizosphere microbial communities from greenhouse at UC Davis, California, United States - DK15-O-3 | ecosystem: Host-associated > Plants > Roots > Rhizosphere > Soil | place: USA... | reverse complement strand
AGGTTCATTTAATTTTGAAAAAAACAGCATAGAAATAAAGACTAAAAGAGCGATCTTATCGACTTTAAGCGCGGAGGAAACCAACATAAAAAACAATCCGAATAGAATAGCTCCATAAATCTTCTGATTTAGATCTTCAATCTTAAATGAATTACTAAGTTCTCTGTTCGGGTACATCAGTCGAATTTTTCAATTGCTCTATGATTTTCTGTACATACGATCTCCGATGCAACATTCTCAATCGTCAAGGATGGGAAGAAGCTTCTTCAATTGTTCAAAACGATTGTACTTTAATATATTATCCTTGGACTCTACTACTATCTTCTCTAATTCATCAGGTTTCCCATATAATTCTTTAATTTTCACTAATTCTTTGAACGCTTCTTCAACATTAGAAGAAAAGTAACCTAATCCGCTGTCTAACAATATCTTTTCCATCACATCATTATCAGTAGGACACAAAAGAACTGGCTTACCCAATGCAATATATTCATATATTTTAGATGAGGGAATTCCTTTTAAATCCTCATGTGCTATACCCAACAATACATGCGCTTTTTGAAGAGTTATGAGTGCTTGTTCTCTAGGAAGTCTATCGGTAATTTCAACAAACGACTTAATAGAATCAGGAACCAGGCTTATAATCCTGTTTCTTTCTTTAGAATCGAACCCCGTTCCTAAAAAAATAAATTTAAAGGATATACCGTCCTGATATAGTTTAACTAACAGGCCCAACAAAATGGAGATATTCTGAGACGGATACAGTGTCCCACTATATATTATTGTGAATTCAGAAAAAAGAGGTAATGGTTTTAACTCTAACAAACTTTCTTCAAAACCATTTTCAATCGTAACCCCTGGAACATCAATAAAGTCAGCTATTCGACTCGTATAAAGCTCAGAAACAGAACTAATTCCCCGGGCTGTTTTAACCCATCTCTTTTCAAATATCGATTCAAATTGAAAAATTAGCTTCCTCAAAAATCCACTGCTTTTTCTTACTTCTACAGTACTTGTACTCCAATCATCTCTATAATCAGCAAACCAATTAATCTCAAATTTCCTAGATAATAAATATCCAATTTTGAATAAATAAAACGGTTCACCAGAAATAACTAACTTATCTAAATCGGGATTATCTTTAAAAAAAGGAATAATAAATTTTTGATAGTTCCAATATGAGGTATGTCGAAGAGTAAATGGAACTAGCATAACGTCTAAAATTTTTGCAAATAGAAAAATTGGTCTTAGCGAATTCTCACCAAATTTCAGATAGCTCCAATCCAATAAACCAGGACGAAATGGGACATAAATCACCTCATAGTTTTCCTTTTTCTGAATTTCAATCTCACTTCCAAAAGGCAATTTGGTCATATCGTGAGATTTAATATCCGCACTCCAATGGCGTGTTATCACAATAGGATAATAACCCATTCTATTAAGATTCTTAGCCCAATAAGTAATCCTTTGGGAAGGTGTTAGTGTACATGGGGAAAAATAGTGTGTAAGAATTACTATCTTTTTCATTTTGAAATAGGACGTTTAAAACTTTGATTTTTTAAATGAGTTGCATAACGTGCGTAATTCGATTTAGCGAAATAATTTTCGGACCAAAATTGCTTTACACCAATTCTAAACTTAAAATCTCTTGATTTACCGGAAAGTAAAAATCCATCAAATTCAAGAACCAATCGCTCTAAATTCAAACCTTCTGGTACTAACTTTCCGGTTTTTGACGATACAATTTCCGGAATTCCACCCACTGCATTACTGAATACGGGAATTCCAAAGGAAATAGCCTCCATCATAGATACAGGTATTCCTTCTGAAGAACTTAAATTAACTAATACATCTACGAATTCATTGTCATAGAAATTAGTAATCTCCCTATTTCCTACTTTCCCTCTCCAATTAATTACCAAGTCGTTTCTAAGCTTAGGAAAACTCTTTTTCAATCTAGTAATTGCAGAATTATCGCCTCCAAAATGAGTCCAATTTATAGGGACTTTTGAGTTATTCAAAACCTTAGCGATGAGCGAAAGCCTCTTTAACGGAATTATGCTGGAGCAGGTAACTACTTGAAAAGACAAGGGAATATTCGAGCTTGGATTTAAACCAAAATCCTCTACTCCCAATTTGAAGACCTGCATTTTTGAGGCATATTCAGGATAATGAGTTGCAGCATAGTTAAGTCCATGCTCAGAGATAAAAATAAGTGATTGAGATGCACTATAAACAGTCTTTCGAAAAGCCACCTCGCCGGACTTCTGACGCTCATTATATAGATCACCCCCATGACTTCTTACTACTAACTTGATTTCAGGATGCGTTCTTCTCAGCACCGAAGCAGCAAAAGCATTTGTATCCATCCAGTACGAATAAAGGACAAATTCTTCTGAACAAACGAGTTCTTTTGAGATTACTGATTTGAGGTGTAATGCAAATGGAATATGGTATAAGTAATACTTTAATAACTTAAAATTCCAACTAGTTTTTATCAATTCAGAAATAACCAGTCGTACTGCCGGAAAAAAACTGCTAAAAAAAGTAAAAGCTATATCTTTTTTAGTCCGAGGGTTCTTGACTATTCGGACTTGAGTTGCATTCCCTACGGGTCTTGGACTAGAAAAATTTCTGACCCCTGTTGGTATAACTATTACACGGTCGAAAGACTGTTCTAATACAGAAAGCTCTGTTGCAAGAAATTCCTCACCAGATTCAAATGGAAATTTCTGAGTCAATAGGACTAAAGTTGTCATTTTTTAAAGTCCTTGAAGCATTTGACGTGCCTTTACCTTGAAATCCAATTTTTCCAAAGCAAATTGTCTTATTTTCTTTCTATCTATCCCAGGGTACAATCTAAACAACTTCTCAAAAACTAAAAATAGGTCCTCGTTATCTTCAGTGGATGATACCTGAAAAGCAAAAGGAAGTTCTCCCACAAAATCAGGATCAAATCCAGAGTATATAAAAGGCAGTCCAGCAGACGCATATTCTCTAAGCTTAAGAATAGTGGCGGATTTCAATCCAAGTCTATGTAGTCCCATGGACCCTACTCCTACATGAGTCTTGCGGTATATCGAGTGAAGCGCTTCTCCTTTGACTAATCCATGAAAATGAATAAATTCCAGTTGATTACACTCTCTAGTAATTGATTTCAATTGCATAAGTGAGGGACCATCTCCGACTATATCCAAATAAACAGACCTTCGGTAATTTCTAGAGTTAAATAACGCAATAGATCTAATGAGTCTATCGATTCCATGCCAATAATTAGTTGTAGCTACTACAATAAGTCTTAGCTGACTGCCATCAAAGTGGCCCAGTTCATCTAAAAATGGAAAGGACTCTACATCTATCCCGTTACCTACCAACAATGTTTTACTCCTATTTCCAAAAACGAACCAAGCCCCTTCCTCAGCATACTGGAAAATACGATCTACAAAAAAATATGGAATAGGTCCAATTATAATCAAATAAGCAATTGCACGGAGTCGAGTAATTAACGAATTATTTGAGTAATAAAGCTCGCGAATGGAGTTTCTATTGGGAGTTGGAACATCAAGAAGTATTTTGACACCCTTCTTCCGACTTCGTATAAATGTGTTGATTAAAAAAAAATTTCTATAGGAGAGGCTTCTAAGGAAGATTATATCGGAGTTTGAATCCTCAATTGCATGAGATACTTTAGGAACAAAATCTTCGCTAGAGTCGATGATAACTATTTCAGATTTTATGCCTTGACTTATTAAAGAACGAACAAAACCTTCAATTTTATTGACTATACCAAGGTTCTTCTCTCTATTTAAAACTGCAATGTAAGTAATCTTCATCAATTGATGATTGAATATTTCAAATTATTTGAAAAGCAAATATTAAGTAGTAAGGATTTCAAGATTTAATTCAACTTTATATTCAGCAGTGTTTTAGCTATAATATCACAAGCATTTCCATTGCCATAAAAATTGTGTGAGAAATCTTTATTAAAGATTTTTGAATCAATATAGGCTTTCAGAATTACATCAAAAGAAGATCCAGATAAGATATTATATCCGTTTTCAACTAGCTCAACCCACTCTGTTTCTTCACGTAGAGTAATGCAAGGCTTAGTAAGAAAATAAGCTTCCTTTTGAAGCCCCCCAGAATCCGTCATGACTAAAGAGCAATTTTTAAGAAGATATAGCATTTCAAAATAACTAACTGGATTGATAATTATTAAGTTACCAGAGATTTTTAATTTAGATTTTAAAATAATATTTCTTGTTCTGGGATGCATCGGCAAAATGATTTGCTGATCCTCTGAGATTGTATTTAATGCTGAAATGATGTCGGCAAGCTTGACCAAATCATCAGTGTTCTCCGCCCGATGTAAAGTGCAAAGGATGAATTCATTTCTTAATTCTACACTAGGCATAACACTTCTATTCTCAAAAATCTTCACTGCATCATTCATTACATCGCCAGACAACACCATTTGAGCTTTAAATGAGTCAAAACCTTCATTTTTGAGATTGTTGATCGCCATTTCAGTTGGGCAAAAAAGGTAATCACTAATTCTATCTGTAAGAATTCGATTAATTTCCTCTGGCATACTCATATTAAAACTTCGCAGCCCCGCCTCAACATGTGCAACTTCTATATGATTTTTTTTTGCTGCCAAAGCACCTGCGATAGTTGAATTAGTGTCACCAAATACCAAAACCATATCTGGCTTTTCTTGAATACTAACAGTCTCGATTTGCTCCATCATTCTACCAGTCATCGCACCATGCGAAAGGCCTCCTAAATTCAGGTTATATTTAGGCTTAGGAATCTCAAGTTCATCAAAAAATACATCTGACATGCCTGAATCAAAGTGTTGTCCTGTGTGCAAAATAACTTCGTCAATTTCTTCATATTTCTTAAATACGTAGCTAAGTGCTGCGACTTTAACAAACTGCGGCCTTGCTCCAATTATGGTGAGAATTTTCATACTATTATAGGTAGAATTATAAAATCTTTTTAGTTTATAGAGATTTACTAACACGTTTTAATACTAATTTTTTCAAAAATAAAAACTCTCTTCTAAAAATAACAATAGATATAATGGAGAAAAACAAAAAGGTGCCAATCTTAACTAATACAGCATGAAACACCGTTTCATCTCTGGATAAATAATACCCCAAATAAGATATTATAAATAAAAGAACTAAAAATAAAAAAGACCTTACGAAATCATATGGAATAGGGTAAGATTTCTGAGAAAAATAAAAAACAAATACCGGAGTAAGTAGCTGTGAAATACACACTGCAAATGCAGCTCCATATACGCCGTAGGTGGGAATCAGGAGGATATTAAGTAAAACTAGGATGACCGAAGAAATAGAATATACAATTCCGAGAGGTGCAGTTTTTTTACTGATAGCCGAGCCCAAATCCGCTATATTGGTAAGGCCTGCAAACAGACTGCTAAATACCAGAATGCTTGCAATAGCTGCTGCCCCATAGTATGACTGCGTGGCAATGATCATCAATGCTTCCAAAGAAAACAAAGAAGCGAGCAAAGTAAGCGAGCCTATTAACAATAAATACGCTAGAAGAATTTTTCCATACGTTTCCTTAGCATTTTCCTGATGAATAATAGAAAAAGCAAAAGGTGACCATGCTTGCTGGAAGGCATTTACTACTATACCACTAAACCCTGCTATGGCAAAAGCAACCTGAAAAAGCCCTAAATCACCGTCCGATACCTTTCCATTTAAGAAAAATACTGCAGATAGATTAATCATCCAAAGGGAAAGACTGGCAGGAATAGAAGGAAGGCTAAATTTTACCATTCTGGACCAAAGGCTGAAGTCAAACAATTTGACTTTTCCTATCCAGCGCTTTAAATAATAAATTGCCAATGGAACCATTAATATGCTTGAAACTAGTCTAGCTGTAAAAGCTCCCTTCAATCCTTGCTCCAATACCAGTACAAAGAGAACATTGGAAACAATCAAAAAAAGAGCCTGCAAGAAAGTTAGTAGAACAGTGCTTTTGGGCTTTTTTTCAAATCTAAGCACTTTAGTTGCGACTACAGTTGCTACCGAAACTGGAAGAGAAGAAGCTAGAATTTGAATATATTGGATGGATTCCTGTGAGTTGTAAACAAGAAATTGAGCCCAATAGGAAGCTGTTAAAATGAAAAATACTGCTACTGCAAAAGACAAAATCAAGTAAAACCAGAACCAGGTACTAATTACTTTTTTCCTGTATGTGGTGTCTTCAGTGTCGTAGAACCAACGTGCGGTTGAGTTGTCCAGACTCAATATCAAAACAATAGCAATAAGAGAATAGGCATTGTTTATCAATCCGAATACTCCGTAATCTTCAGGCGTATAGACTCTCGTATAAAGCGGTGTAAGCACTACACCCATCACTCGTGTAGCAATGCCAGCAAGGCCGTAGATCATGCTGTCCGAAGCGAGGTTTTTAATGTTTTTGACTACAGTCATTAGGCGTTATAAAGATCACGGTAATAATCCCGGATCTTTTCTTCCTTAAAAAGTATGCTGAGAATTCTTCGGTTTGAATCTACATACTCAACAGATAAAGGAGTGAGCAATTCTTCCTGAGTCATGTTACTGTAATCAAAAAGCTTAATATCATTAGAAATTAATTCAATGTAAACAGGGTTTTCAGGATTCAAAAATACTTTCACTCCCATAAAAATGAGCCCTAAAATATTTCCAAATGCTTGTTGAATTTTATGATTAAAAATGGATACGAACGCTTCTGTCAATTTACTGTAGTATAATTCTCGAGGAATAAAATCCTCAAGGGTCACTAATTCGTCACCGAAATATTTTTGACCTAAGATCCCTACTGCCTTAATGTAAGTTTCGTTACCATAGGACAAAGGCCTGAGGATAGTTACAGAAGAATAAACTATAAAATTAAGTACGATATTTATAAGCCCGATAAGAAATGTACTGTTTTCATATTCACTCAGAAATATATGTCCCAAAAAAGGCGCTGAAAAATGAAGAATAATAGCTGCTAAAATTGAAAAAAGTAAATAAAACTAAAACCAGGTATTGATTATTTTCTTTGCTCATTTTTCTCATCAGTATCGTAAAACCACCGAGCAGTAGAATTGTCTAGGGCGAGGATTAAAAAGATATTGATTTAAAAAAAACATTGTTTCAGAACACCAATGATTCCATAGTCCGAAGGGGTGTACATACTTGTGTAAAGTAGCGCAAGAGCCAGTCCAATAAATCGAGACAAAGCTCCTGAAAGACCATAGATTAAACCATCCGAAGCGAGGGTTTTGATACTTCGCAATACAGACATCTAGTAAACTATCTTAAGTGTTTTGCTATTCCTCAGCTGTTTAGCTATTTCTAGTCTAAGATAAGGCTTATCAATTATTCCCAAACTTAGATCATCGTACTGGTCAAAAATAGATTTTAAATTTTCTAACGCTTTTTCTTTTGACAAACCAACTCCCATTATATAGCAGATATTCGTCGGGTTTAGCATCCAGCACGAAGGCACTTCACCTTTGATCAGTAAATCATACTTTGTCGCTACTCTATTCCTATCCCAATTTGCTAAAACAAAATTTCTTGCAGCTTCCCCCAAATCTTTTCTTAACTTATAGTCAAGAATCAATTTTTCGACTGTACAATATAATTCTGAAGGCTCTATAAGCACTCCGACAGGAAACTCATTTTTAGGAATCCATTTTTTCAATTCTTCCCAACCGTAGCCGCCTATGATAGCAGGTTTGCCTAAAAATGCAGCTTCTGTGGCAAATGTAGCCAAAGGACTATCGCTGTAAAGCTGATCGATGACAAAATCGCATTTTAAGATCTCATCCATCACCTCAATGTTTGGTCGATTAATTACTTCCACGTAATCGATCTGGTATCCAGCTTTTTTCAAATCATCTATTACGGTCCTAATAACTGCAGTTCCTTTCACTTGTGGATTAGAGGGAGAGTGCAGAATTCTAATGTGGCTTATTGTATCCACCTTTTGTTTTTTTTCTGTTTTCTTCTTGGATGGATTTGGAAGGCCTAGGGAAAAGTAATTGACAAATTGTCTTTCAAGAAGCTGACTCGTCAATGGGGCACCAATGACATAATCAGAATACTTTTCGATTGATCGGATATTGCCTTTAATGATTTGAGTCATAAAAACGAGTTTTTCCAAACTAGGCCACTTTCCCTGCTCATCCAATTTTACTCCATTTAAGTATGGGGGACGAGCCTCAGAACCGTGAGCAATATTGGTAATAATTGTTTTTCCAAATACCTTCAAAAATTTTAGCTCCTTATTATTACTAAAGATAGAGGAGCCAAAAGAAAGTATAAAAACATCGTATGAAAACAACATGTATGCAAAAAACAGATTTCCATAGAATAAATAGCTGGCAAGCAGATAAGCTTTATTCATATCAAATCTATAGTTTACCACAGCCATGTAGGCTTGCCGAGCTTCCCTAAGTTTTCTAAAAATACGTCTTGGGGCTTCAACTTTTGGATCATACTGGAATTTATGACTTTCGTAGTAATACTCATCTACGCTATAGCCTATTTCACGCAGTCCATGACTCAAATGATGATAGTATCCAGCTATTTCTACATAGCCAATGAAAACCTTTTTCATCCCTTAGATTCTAAATACTTCCCAACCATTCTTTTTAAAAATATATTTACTTTCTACTGTAGTCAAAAGTAATTTGATCTCCTTCTACTCGTACTCTTCCAATTACTTTGGCAGGCTGACCTACAGCTATAGAATAGGCAGGAACAGATTTATTCACAAAAGAAAAAGCCCCTATCACTGAAAACTCACCTATCTCTACACCTTTACCAATCACTGCCTTTGGTGCCAAATAAACATTATTTTTGATCCTAACAGCAGACCGCTCTATTGGATATTTCCCTGAACTTAAGGTCTGCTTGACGTTGTCATGTGAATAAATTTCTACGCCCGCCGAAATAGTACAGTAATCTCCTATCTCTAGTCCGCCGCTTCCGTCTAAAATGGTATTAGGACCAATCCAACAGTCTGTTCCAACCTTAGGGTTTCCCAATACGATGCTACTATCATAGATATTCGTACCATCACCAAATCCCAGTTTTTGAGCCCTTTCCCATCTATCCATCAACGTGTCAGCTAAGGGAAGAGATCTTGAGTACTGTTCTAGAAAAGCTTTATCTAAAATCGTATGAAGGTTTTTAAATTCTTCATACAACTTTAGTTGAGATTCAGTTTTTAGGTGTTTACTTCTGTCCATGAATTAGCGTGACCTCATCCACTCGGCAGTTTTTAACACTCCTTCTTCCAAATCAACTTGAGCTTTGAAACCCAATAAATTAAATGTCTTTTCTACGCTTGGAATTCGGATAGCAATATCTGCAGACAATGGTGCTCTGAACAATATTTTAGATTCAGATTTCAAAACTCTGCAAACAGTTTGAGCCAAACCTAATATGGTAATGACTGCTCTTGCATTTCCTAGGTTAAAACTATTTCCTATTGCAGCAGGATTTTCTATACATCTGATTAGACAATCCACAAAGTCATCAACAAAGCACCATGCGCGGATCTGATTTCCATCGCCATCAATGTATATATCTTCATTACTAAGTGCTTTTTTGATGAAAATCTGTATAGCTCCTTCACCAGTTTGGCCAGGACCATAGACATTAAAAGGTCTTACTGTGACTACAGGCAAATCATATTGACTATAATATGCATGAGCCAAATGCTCTCCTGCTAGTTTTGATACGGCATAAGTCCATCTTGCTTCACCAGCAGAACCTGATACTGTAGAATCCTCTTCTGTTGACCTAAAGGCCATTGATCCAAAAACTTCTGAAGTAGAAAAATCTATAAATCTATCAGTAATTCCATTTATTCTTGCTGCTTCTAGTGCGTTAGAAGTACCAATCATATTAACTCGCATGGTCTTGACAGGATTCTTAATTACGGTATCAATACCTGCAATGCCCGCGGCATGAACAACGATATCTGAGCCTTTCATGCTTTCTACAAGCAGATCAAAATCCAAAACATCACCTTTTACAATTTTGATATTAGGATGATTTGCAAAAACACTATTGGTTAACGTATCTCTATGGAAATTGTCATAGACAACTATATTATTATTTTCAACATAGTGCCCAATCAGCGTATTTGCTATAAAACCGGCTCCGCCAGTAATGAAAATAGTTTTATTTTCGATCATTATAAAATTGATTTATTCTATCTGAGACAATTTGGATATCCTCTAAATTGTGGTTTTCTCCTAAAGGTAAAGCGAGCCCACAACTATATGCTTTATAAGCATTTGGGAATTCTTCAATAGAATTGAGGCTGTATTTATTTTTGTAATAAGTCATTTCAGGAATACACTGAGCTCCATAATTAGTGAAGATTTGACCTTCTTTTAAATAAGCTATTAATAAATCCCGTGTTTCTAAGTCATCACACACGACATGAAAAGTCTGCCAAGTATGTGTGTGTTTGCTAGGAGTTGAAGGCAATTTAAGTGAATCCTGAGGTAGTTTGGCTAAATAAGAGGTTGCCAATTCCTGCTTATATCCCAAAATATTATCTATTCTCTTAAGTTGGCTGGTCACGATAGCAGCTTGAAAATCCGTCAATCTATAGTTATATCCAGCTTCTACAAAATTCATAGGATAACTATTAGGTTCTATTCCATGATTCCTCAACGTCTTAATCTTCTTGTCTAAGAATTCATCCTTGGTAGTTACTATCCCCCCCTCTCCAGACGTTATTGATTTTCGGGGATGTAAAGAAAATGAACCAATTTCACCAAAAGTCCCTGCATATTTTCCTGAAATAGTAGCACCAATTGCGCATGCAGCATCTTCGATTACAAAAAGATGATGTTTAGAGGCGATAGCTATGATTGATACCATGTCGGCACAGAGTCCAAACTCATGCACAGGCATAATGCATTTAGTCCTTTTAGTAATTGCGGCTTCAATTTTTGAAGGATCTATATTAAAAGTATCCAAACAGATGTCCACAAATACGGGAGTTGCCCCCACTAATTCGATCACATTAGCCGTGGCTATATAAGATAAAGCAGGTAAAATAACCTCATCTCCTTTCCCTATCCCTAATGCTACCAGTGCAAGATGAAGACTAGCTGTTCCATTACTTACCGCAGATGAATGATTAGAGGAAATGTATTGATTTAAAGATTGCTCGAGTTCCAACACATTAGAACCTTGAACCAAATTTCCAGATTTCAGTACCTTAACCACTGCTTCAATATCTGAATCAGTTAAGTTTGGTCTAGAAAGATATATTGGAGTTCTATCCCTATTTTTCATTACTACTTGTAAACGGATGCTTTGCTAATTCTCCGGCTGCCAGAGGATGATAATCACCCTTCAGGCCGATAGGTTCTACATGTCTAATATGCTGCACAATTTCGATACTTGGCCTTGCCTCTTCCAAACCAAAACCCTGACCATCCAGGATATGCTGGTAGCTATGGGTGTGGAGTTCGGTGAAGCCATCGGAGAATTCAATTTCGGTGCCCTCCATCGTCAGTGAGCGGTAGGTTCTGCCACCTCGTGCTTTCACCGCTTCAGGCAATGTATCCGCATTGATACTCAAGAACCAACGCACTCTGGCTTTCTCCAATTCGAAATATCCAGCAGCACGATCATGCGTATGCACGTGGACCACATTCTTCTTCACAGCTCCAAAAACCCATGTAAGCATGTCGTAAAAGTGAACCCCAATATTGGTGGCTATTCCTCCCGATTTGCTCACATCGCCTTTCCAAGAGGTATAGTACCAGTGTCCCCTTGAGGTGATGTATGCCAAATCAATGTCGTAAATCTTGTCTTTTGGCCCCTCTTCTATTTTTTTCTTCAGCGCAATAATCGAAGGGTGAAGCCGCAGCTGAAGTATGTTGTAAACCTTCGTCCCATGTTCTTTTTCTACCTCCGCGAGTGCATCGATATTCCATGGATTTAGAACCAGCGGTTTCTCACAAATCACATTTGCTCCAACACGCAATCCAAAACGAATGTGAGAATCATGTAGATAATTGGGAGAGCAAATACTGACAAAATCAATCTTATTTGCGGTACGCTTCAATTTCTCTACATGTCTATCGAATCGCTCAAATTCTGTGAAAAAATCAGCCTCCGGAAAATGACTGTCCATCACTCCCACGCTGTCAAATTTATCGTAAGCTGCCAAAAGCACATTACCCGTATCCTTAACAGCCTTCATGTGTCGTGGAGCGATATATCCCGCAGCACCGATTAACGCAAAGTTTTTCATTTCAATATTTCGATTTCCTAAAAAGGTCTTTTAATCTTCTATTCTACCACTCTTGAAACGAGCCCTTGTTTCAATTGGTATTTTTGGCCGGATTCACTGCATTCTGCTTCCCCATTGGCATCAAACACCAGCTTATGCCCATACTCGCTCATCCATCCGATCTGTCTTGAAGGATTGCCGACTACCAGCGCATAAGGCGGGATGGTCTTAGTCACGACGGCACCTGCTCCGATGAACGCATATTCGCCAATATCATGACCACAGACGATCGTCGCGTTGGCGCCAATGGAAACACCTTTCCCGACGTGGGTTCTGGAATATTGGCCTCGTCGATTGATCGCACTTCTGGGGTTGATGACATTGGTAAATACCATCGACGGCCCCAAAAAGACATCGTCGGCGCAGGTCACTCCGGTGTAGATAGATACGTTGTTTTGAACCTTGACATTGTCTCCCAAGATCACTTCAGGAGACACCACTACATTCTGACCGATGTTACAGTTTTCTCCAAGCTTGCAGTTGGACATGATGTGGGAAAAATGCCAAATCTTTGTGCCTTTTCCGATCTCGCAACCTTCATCTATGAAGGCGGATTCGTGTGCGTAGTATTCTTTCATTTTGCAAAAAATTGTTTCACTTTCTCAATAATAAATACCTGCTCGGCTGGGTCCATTTCGGTATGAATGGGAAGAGATAAGACTGTACTGCAAAGACGTTCCGCAACTGAAAAATCTCCCTTATGATAGCCAAATTGAGCATAAGCGGGCTGCAAATGCAAGGGAATCGGATAATAAACCATGCTTGGAACTCCTTGCTCTTGAAGGAAGGTCTTCAGTTCATCTCTCTTTCCTCCGGCAACCTGAATGGTGTATTGATGAAAAACATGGGTTGAATTGGGTATTCTAGTCGGGATTTTAATTTGGCTAATTGCTGCTAAAGCTTTATCATACCGATCAGCAACCTCATTTCGGGAGGTAGAGTATCTCGTCAAATGTCCAAGCTTCACGCTCAAGATTGCAGCCTGAAGCGTATCTAGTCTAGAATTAACGCCAATGGATTCATGATAGTACTTCCGCTTTTGGCCGTGACTGGCGATCATCTTGAGTTTTTCCGCCAAGACTGGATCGTTGGTGAACATCGCTCCACCGTCACCATAGCATCCCAGATTTTTTGAGGGGAAAAATGAGGTCGTCCCCACGTCACCCATCGTGCCAGCTTGGGCTTTTCTACCGTCAGAGAAAGTATACACCGCACCAATTGCCTGCGCGCCGTCTTCGATCACTTTCAGTCCATGCTTGCGAGCAAATTCCAATATAAACTCCATATTGGAACATTGCCCGTACAAGTGTACCGGCACGATCCCAACTACATTGGGACCTAGGGCTTTTTCCAAGTCAGCAGGGTCCATGTCGTAGGTATCGACGAGCACATCGACAAACTTTGGCTTCAAGCCCAAAAGCGCGATCACTTCTACCGTGGCAGCATAAGTAAATGTCGGAACGATCACTTCCTGCCCCGGTTCGAAACCCAATCCCATCATCGCAATCTGCAAAGCATCGGTACCGTTACCGCAGGTAATGACGTGGTTGGCACCTGTATAGTTCGCAAGTTCGTCTGAAAATTTCCGAACCTCTGGCCCATTGATGAATGCCGTCGCATCTAATACTCCTTGGATTGCATCATTTATCTCCTCTTTGACCTTTTCATATTGGGAACGGAGATCCACCATCTGAATAAAACTCATATAGTACTCAATAGATTTTTTGAACCAAAATTCTGTAAACACTCAGCATTATCCCCATGAACAATCCCAAGAACAGCGAAAGAATAAGGATCAGGGGCTTATTGGGTTTTGCGGGACCGAGAGGTATTGCGGCCCTTTCCAGCATCGTAAATATGGGAGTCTCTTTTTTTAATTGAATGGATGCTTGCTCATATTCTTGGCTTAGGGAATTGTAGACATTGAAAGCGATATTGAATTCAAACTGAAGCTGCTCCTCTCTAGTTCTCAATCGCTGAGAAACAATCCCCTGGTTGGCATCACGAAAAGCAGCCAATTTCATCTGTGCTTCAGAGAATTTTTTTTCTGTCTCCGCTACTCTTTCCTCAATGAATTCAAGACTCACCTTTTGCTTACTTAATTTATATTGAGTAACATAGGCAATAAGGTTTTCCAATACCCGCGAATTTACCTGTGCAGCAATCAACGGTTCCGGCATCATCACATTAAGCCGTATCATATTATTTTTTTGCTCAATTTCAATCCGCTTTTTTAACTCACCAATTGCAAACATCTCCTTACCAGTGAGGTTGAGATAATTTGGCTTTTCCGTGTCAGTTTCTCGTCCATTCGCAATACTATCGGACATAGGAACGGGTGCCTCAAACCATGAAAAAATAGTCGTTGGGATCGAAAGAATAAAATTGAGGATCTTTTTCACCACATTTGAGGGTCTTTCTTCATAGTAATAGTCCTCTAATGTGATCGTCTGATTTTCTCTTGTGACAAACGTAAAACCCTCTTTCGCAATTTCTCCGAGAAAATCTCTGCTCTGAATTACATCGGGGAAGATCTCAGGAGTAAGCGCCATCTGTCCATTTTGAAACTGTGCCATGTTAATACCCGCCAAGCCAGCCAAAGCACCAAATTGCCCCATTTGCGAGGATCCTGATTCTGACTCTAATAAAACAAAGGAAGTGGACTGGTACTCTTTTGGAGTAGTGAAAGCTATCAAAACGCCCAGAAACAGCCCGACTGCCCCTGCGATTAATATTGTCCTTTTGAATTCGAAAACAGACCTGATCAACCCAGCGAAATCGATCGATTCACCATTCATATTTTCAGCTTTTTCTGGAATCATCTTAGAATAAATTTGACAGCACTACCTTACCGGAAAATAGCCGAATTATTGATTTTGCTTTCCAATTCCTCAAAGGAAGCCGAAATGGAACCGTGTATTTTTTACTTGACCCCAATCCCGTAAGACTCAAAACCCAATCCTGCCAAGTATTTTCTGTCGTAGATATTTCTACCGTCAAACACCACTTTGTTCTTCAAAAGCTTTCCAACCACATCCCAGCTAGGGATCCGGAATTCTGACCATTCGGTCACGAGAAGCAGTGCATCAGCATCTACCAGCGCGTCGTATGCATCCTTGCAATACGTTACTTTATCGAAGATGTAGTGCGCTTTCGCCTCTTCCATCGACACAGGATCGTAGGCTCTGACATTGGCACCGGCAGCTCGGAGTTCGTCGATAATGACTGAAGCAGGAGCTTCCCGCATATCGTCCGTGTTGGGCTTGAAGCTCAAGCCCCACATCGCAAAGGTCATCCCACTGAGATCTTCTCCGAAGTGGGCTTTCACCTTGTTGGCCAGCACGTGTTTCTGATCGTCATTCACGTCCTCCACAGACTGAAGCACCCGCAGATCATATCCATATTGCTTAGCTGTTTTGATGATGGCTTTCACGTCTTTTGGAAAGCATGAACCACCATAGCCGATTCCGGGGTAGATAAACTTGTTACCGATCCTCGGGTCGGAGCCGATTCCCTTTCTCACCATGTTGGCATCAGCTCCTACGAGTTC
>Ga0307414_10000817_pt1 | contig 15911 bp, 11 predicted proteins | sample DK1Ometagenome_FD_203804 | JGI IMG/M metagenome (GOLD analysis project Ga0307414, IMG submission 203804) | Maize rhizosphere microbial communities from greenhouse at UC Davis, California, United States - DK15-O-3 | ecosystem: Host-associated > Plants > Roots > Rhizosphere > Soil | place: USA... | reverse complement strand
GAAGTGCGATATAGATACGCTTTCGCAGCGGCTCCCGCCAAAGATTGGGCCGTGCGCTTGGGGAATGGCAATGACTGAAAACACGACTGCGGGCGGGGAGCTCGCAGGACTCCGGGTGATGGTCATCGATGACTCGAAGACCATCCGCAGGACTGCGGAAACACTGCTGAAGCGCGAAGGCTGCGAAGTAGTGACCGCGACGGACGGTTTCGAGGCCCTGGCCAAGATTGCCGACCAGCAGCCGCAGATCATCTTCGTCGACATCATGATGCCGCGCCTGGATGGCTACCAGACCTGCGCACTGATCAAGGGAAACCAGCTGTTCAAGGCGACCCCGGTGATCATGCTGTCGTCCAAGGATGGTCTGTTCGACAAGGCGCGGGGGCGCATCGTCGGCTCGGAGCAATACCTGACCAAGCCATTCACGCGCGAAGAACTGCTGGGTGCCATCCGCACGTACGTCAACGCCTGACCAGGGGGGAAAGGCACAATGGCTCGTATCGTCCTGATCGAGGATTCACCGACAGACCGCGCGGTGTTCACCCAATGGCTGCGCCGTGCCGGCCATGAGGTGCTGGAAGCGGACAATGCCGAAGAAGGCCTGCAGCTGGTCCGCGACCAGGTGCCGCAGCTGGTCCTGATGGACGTGGTGCTGCCGGGCATGAGCGGATTCCAGGCGACCCGGGCGATGGCCCGCGACGCAGCGATCAAGCACATCCCGGTCATCATCGTCAGCACCAAGGCGATGGAAACCGACAAGGCCTGGGGGCTGCGCCAGGGTGCCGCCGACTACATCGTCAAGCCGCCGCGCGAGGAAGAACTCATCGCCCGGATCAACGAGCTGGTGGCCTGATGCGCTCGCCCTTCGACATTCTTGAAGCCTACGAACGGCGCAGCCTGGCCCACGCGGTGCAGCTGCCCGGGCGGCAGTTCGCCCAGGACCTGTGGCGTGGCGTCGGTTTCCGTGTTGGCCAGCGTCGGCTGGTGTCCGATTTCCGCGAAGTGGTGGAGATCGTCCCGATGCCGCCGGTGACCCCGGTGCCATGCGCGCAGCCGTGGCTGCTGGGCGTGGGCAACCTGCGCGGCAACCTGTTCCCGGTGGTCGACCTGAAGTACTTCCTGGAAGGAGCGCGTACCGTCCAGCAGGAAGGCCAGCGCGTGCTGATCATGCGCCAGGCCGGTGGCGACGTCGCCCTGACCATCGATGAACTGTTCGGCCAGCGCAGCTTCGAGCTGACCCAGCAGATCGAGGCCGGTTCACTGGCCGAAGGACGCTACGGGCACTTCGTCGATCGCGCTTTCCATGCCGATGGCAACGATTGGGGCGTGTTCTCGCTCTCGCTGCTGTCGCGTACCCCTGAATTCCGGCAAGCCGCGGCCTGAGGCCGGGCATCGCCCCCTGCATTGAAAATCGAGGTTGAACGATGAGTACTGCTTCGGATGCCACCAAGTCCGGCAAGCTGCGGCTGGGCGGCAGCAACCTCTGGCTGGCGCTGCTGGCCCTGTCGATGATCCTGTTCGGTGTGAACACCGGCGTGTCCACCTGGCAGGGCAGCCGCCTGGCCGATGCCGGTTCCAAGGCCGCGGAGCTGCAGGTGCTGTCGCAGCAGCTGGCCAACCAGGGCCGTGACGCGGTCGGCGGCAACGCGCAGGCCTTCACCGCCTTCAAGGCCACCCGCAACGCGATCGAACAGAACGTGTCGACCCTGCAGGGCCGCTACGGCAACGAGCCGGGCGTGTCCGGGGCGATCTCGACCCTGGCCGACACCTGGGCGCCGCTGGGCAAGCAGGCAGGCCAGCTGGTGGCCAGTGAACCGGCAGTGCTGGCCCTGGCCGGCAACGCCAACAACTTCTCCGGTGCGGTGCCGGGCCTGCAGGCCCAGTTGAACGAGCTGGTGCGTGCGATGTCCGCCTCCGGCGCGCCGTCGTCGCAGGTCTACAGTGCCCTGCAGCAGGTGGTGGTCGCCGGTTCGATGGCGCGTCGCGTGACTGAAATACGCGCCGGGGGCACGGCTGCGGCCGCTGCCGGTGACGCGCTGGCCCGCGACATCACCGTGTTCTCGCAGGTGCTCGACGCGCTGCGCAATGGCAACGAGGACCTGGGCATCACCGCCGTGCGCGGCGCTGCCGCCGTCGCTGCGCTGGAGCAGTCGCAGCAGAAGTGGCAGGCGATGAAGCAGGACGCCGACGCGATCCTGGCCAGCTCGCGCCAGCTGTTCGCCGCGCAGTCCGCTGCCTCCGCACTGGGCCAGGGTTCGGCGAAGATGCTGACCGACAGCCGCAAGCTGTTCGAAGCCTTCTCCTCGTTCGGTTCGGTGTCCGACACCCGCCTGTTCCCGAATTTCTGGATCGGCGTGGTGTCCGGTGCGCTGTCGCTGATCGCGATCATCGGTTTCGTCTCCACCAACGTGCGCAGCCGCTCACGCGAGCAGGAACTGCGCTACCAGACCCAGGTGGAGTTCAACAGCCGCAACCAGCAGGCGATCATGCGGCTGCTGGACGAAATCTCCTCGCTCGGTGAGGGCGATCTGACCGTGAAAGCCTCGGTGACCGAGGACATGACCGGCGCGATCGCGGACGCCATCAACTACGCGGTGGATGAACTGCGCCACCTGGTGACCACCATCAACGACACCTCGGCCAAGGTCGCGCTGTCGACCCAGGAAACGCAGGCCACCGCGATGCAGCTGGCCGAAGCGGCCGGCCACCAGGCCAACCAGATCACCTCGGCGTCGGACCGGATCGGCGAAATCGCCGCCAGCATCGAACAGGTATCGCGCAACTCGGCCGAGTCGGCCGACGTGGCACAGCGTTCGGTGGTGATCGCCGCCGAAGGTGCCGGCGTGGTCCGCGAGACCATCCAGGGCATGGACCAGATCCGCGACCAGATCCAGGAGACCTCCAAGCGCATCAAGCGACTGGGCGAATCCTCGCAGGAGATCGGCTCGATCGTGGAACTGATCAACGACATTTCCGAGCAGACCAACATCCTGGCATTGAACGCGGCCGTGCAGGCGGCTTCGGCCGGTGAAGCCGGTCGTGGTTTCGCCGTCGTGGCCGACGAAGTGCAGCGCCTGGCAGAACGCACCTCCGGTGCGACCCGACGTATCGAGAACCTGGTGCAGGCCATCCAGGCCGACACCAACGAAGCGGTCACCTCGATGGAACAGACCACCGCCGAAGTGGTGTCCGGTGCACGCCTGGCCGAGGACGCCGGCACCGCGCTGACCGAGATCGAGCGCGTGTCCAACGCACTCAATACCCTCATCAAGAACATCTCCATCGCCGCCCAGCAGCAGTCGTCGGCGGCGTCGGACATCACCCGCACGATGGGCGTGATCCGCCAGATCACCGGCCAGACCTCGCAGGGTGCCGGGCAGACTGCCGAGTCGATCGGCCACCTGGCGCAGCTGGCGGCCGACCTGCGTCGTTCGGTCGCCGACTTCAAGCTGCCGGCGTGACACGGGCAGGGCGGCGAGCAAGGAACCAGTCGATGAAGCATTTCCATTCCCCACGCCAGGATCCGCGCGACCGTCGCGCGGCGGCGACCGGAGCGCATCCATGAGCAGCCTGCGCGATGCGATGAGCCACGCAGCCCTGGGCTGGGTCAAGCCCGAGCTGGACGAGACCCTGCGCCTGGTGCGCAACGAGGTCGAGTACTTCGCCGAAGATCCGGCCGACAGCAGCCGCATGCGCATCTGCGCCGGCTACCTGCACCAGGTGCAGGGCACGCTGCGCATGGTCGAACTGTATGCACCGGCGATGGTGGCCGAGGAGCTGGAACAGCTCGCCATCGCCGTCGGCAAGGGCGAGGTCGCCGAGCGCGACGAGGCCTGTGCCACCCTGATGCGCGGCAGCGTGCTGCTGCCCGATTACCTGGAGCGCCTGCAGAACGGACACCGTGACATCCCGATCGTGCTGCAGCCGCTGCTCAATGAGATCCGCGCCGCCCGTGGCGAAGCGCTGATCAACGACAGCGTGCTGTTCGCGTTCGCGCCCGATTCGGTGACCGCCACCGAAGCGGAACTGGACCATGCACGCGGCAGCCTCAGCGGCCGCAACCGCGAGCTGCTGGACACCGTTGGCAACGCGGTCAAGGAAGAACTGCTGCAGGTCAAGGACGCGCTGGACCTGCACCTGCGTACCGACGGTTCGCCGCAGCAGCTGCAGGAGCAGGTGACCAAGCTGGGTTCGGTGGCCGATACGCTGGGCATGCTCGGCCTGGGCGCTGCGCGGGGCGTGGTCGTGCAGCAGCGCGACGCGCTGCGCGGGGTCGTCGAGGGCCGCCAGCAGATCGACGAAGACATGCTGCTGGATATCGCCGGTGCGCTGCTCTATGTCGATGCATCGCTGGATGACCAGGTCGCACACCTCGGTGCCAGTGGCAGTGGCCAGGATGATCCGAGCGCGGTGGAGAACCGGCGCACGGTGGAAGTGCTGGCGCACGAGGCGATCGCCAATTTCGCCGCCGCCCGCGAGCATTTCGTCGCTTTCATCGAAACCAGCTGGAACCACGCCGAACTGCAGGACGTGCCACGCCTGCTCGGCGATGTCTCCGGCGCATTGCGCATGCTCGACCTGGGCACCGCGGCAGACTATCTGCGTGGCGTGCAGCAGTACATCGAAGCCGAACTGATCGGTCGTCAGCGGGTGCCCAGTGGTCGCCAGCTGGACACCCTGGCCGACGCCATGGCCAGCCTGGAGTACTACCTGGAAGCCCTGCGTGACCGCCGTCCGGGTCGCGAGGATATCCTCGACATCACCCGCAGCAGCCTGGAAGCGCTGCGCTACTGGCCGCTGCCCGAGCGCGGCGTGGTCGCTGCCGAAGACGTGCAGCCGGTCATGCGCGAAGCTGTGGTCGTGCCAGCCGAGCCGCTGCAGATCGAACCGCTGGATATCGACGTGCAGGCCTCCGCGCCGGCACCGGGTGGCGTGCCGGTGCCGCTGCCCGATTTCACCTTCGACCCGCTGCCGGAGGCTACGCCCGCCGACAACGGCCTGATGTTCGGATCGCTGGGTACGCCAGCGTTGTCGGCCGAACCGCACGGCACCCCGCCGCCCCTGTTGTTCGCTGCCTCCAGCGCCCCCGCGCCGGAAGTGCCGCAGTGGGAACTGGGTGGATTCGACGCGCCGGCAGGGAGTGCTGCCGAACGCCGCGACGAGCGTGCGCCGACGTTCGACAGCTTCGATCCGGTCAGTTTCGACCCTGTGTCAGCCGAACAGTCCGACGCTGCTGCCTGGACGTTGTCCGCGATTCCGGTGCCGGAAGAGGGCGACACGCAGGCAAGCGCCGTAGACGGCAATGATGACGCCTTCCTGGCGACGTCGTTGGACGAGGCGTCGTCTGCCGCGTCGCTGGACGTGGTCATTTCGCCGGCCTTCGATCCGGTTGCCGCCGAGCAGGACGACCATACGTCGCTGAGCGACGATGTGGTGTTCCGTTTCGACAGCAGCCTGCTGCACAACGCCGATGACGTGTTGTCGCTGGAGGCAATGGAAACGCTGTCGTTGGACGACGAGCAGGCCTCGCCTGCGACGCTGGAGTTCATTGACGCAGGTGCGGTGGCGCAGGCCGACGATGGCCTGGCCATCACCGAACGGCTCGACTCCACCGTTGACGGCGACGCCGCGATCGATGCCGCAGTCTACGTCGCACCGGCCGCTGATCTGCCCGCATCCGAAGACCTGCCGGCAGTGCCTGCTGCGCCAACCGTGGCACTGGTCGATGTGGATACCATCGCGCCGATCGACTTCAGCGAAGCCGATGCGCAGTTCTTCGCAGAGCTGAATGCCGCTGCCGCCGGCTTCAATCCCCAGGCCATGCCGGCCGCCGTCGTGCCGACCGAAACCGTGCCGCCGGCCGTGGCCGAGGGCGGGTTCGATGCGGGTTTCGACGACGATGCAGAGAACATCGACCAGGACATCCGCGAGGTGTTCCTGGAAGAATTCGACGACGAGCTGGGCAATCTCGGCACGCTGCTGCCGGCATGGCGCATGCAACCGGACAACATGGACCGGCTGCGGCCGATCCGCCGCATTTTCCACACACTGAAGGGCAGTGGCCGCTTGGTCGGCGCACGTACCTTGGGTGAGTTCGCGTGGAAGATCGAGGGCATGCTCAACCGCGTGCTTGATGGCACCCGTGCCCCCACGCCGGCGGTACTGGCGATGGTCGATCACGCATACACGGCACTGCCGCAGTTGAACGCGGCGCTGCGCGATGGCCAGCGGGTCAGCGTCGACCTGCAGGCGATGCAGGCCATCGCCGATCGCGTGGGTGCAGGCGAAGAAACGTTCTACGTTGCGCTGCCGGGCGCCACCGCGCCGACGGCCGAGGCGCCGACCGATGCTGCCGCGCCGCTGGACAGCGCCGTGCCGGATGTCGATGCCCCCGCACAGAGCGCTGTCGAAGCGCCGGGTACCCCGGCCAACATCGACAGCGTGCTGCGTGAGATCCTGGAGGCCGAGGTGGAACTCCACCAGGCCACGCTGCAGGGCTGGTTGCGCTCGGCGCAGCAGGCGCCACAGCCGGTCAGCGATGCGTTGCTGCGCGCGGTGCACACCATGAACGGTGCCTTCGCGATGACCGAGGTGCCGGAAATCACCGCCGTCACTGGCGGCGCCGAGTCGTACATCAAGCGCGCGCTGGCCGCCGAGGTGGTGCCGGGTGATGACGCCGTGGCGGCCCTGGACGAGACCGCGCAGGCGATCAACGCGACCATGGACGCGCTGCAGGCCGAGCAGCCGCGGATTGCGCCGCAGGCTGAACTGGCGCAGCGCCTGCAGGCGCTGGCCGGCGAACTGCCGGAAGCACGCTGGCCGATGACCGGGCTGGATGTCGAGGATGAAGACGAAGACGACCAGCTGCTTTCGCTGGTCGCCGATGCCGATGCCGATGCTGATGCCGATACCGATGTGGTCGTGCCGGCGCATGAGGTCGGGATCGAGCCGGAAGCCGGACGTGATACCGGTGCCGACGTGCTGGATGCGCTGCACGCCAGCGAGGACGCGTTGAGCGACGCGGGCCTGGAGTCCGCTGAATTGACGGGCAGCGATGATCTGTCGCGCTACTTCGATGCAGGGTGGCATTCGATGCCGGACGTCCCGGCGCCGGAATCGACATTGCAGGTGGCTGCCTCCACGCTCGTTGCCGCGGAGATCGAAGCCGGGCAGGCAGTGGCGGCGTCGGAAGACACCGCGCTGGAAGACACCGCGTTGACTGCGGTGGACGATCTGTCGCCCTATCTGGACGCCAGTGCACTTCCGGTTGACGACCGCGACCTGGATGTCGCAAACGACCTGAATACGCCGCTGCCGTTCACCCCTGAAACAGCGACGGATGACGACGCTGCTGCAGTGCCACTCGACAGCGGGCTGTCCAGCCTGCAGGATGAAATGGCTGTGCCGGGCTTCGCAGACCCGATTTCGCTGGAAGCCGCGCTCGAGGCCGGCCTTCACGTGATCGACGAGGAGCAGGACCGGGACGAAGACGGGCAATGGCCCGTGCTCGGCCTGCAGGCCAGCGAACTCGCGCCTGGCGAGGCGGAAGCCTTTGCCGAGGATGCGGACGTCGGCGGGGAGGCGGCGGTCGGTGAAGGAGAGAGCACCGACCAGCCGTCCCCGGCGACGGTGGAAGACGTCGGGCCCGTGGAGACGGCGCAGGACGCCATTTCGCCCTCGCGTTTCTTCGAACTGGAAGATGCTCCGGGCCAGACTGCCGTGGCGGACAGCGGCATGATCGTGGTGCCGGTCGCGATGGAGGCTGCGGCGATCGACGCCGAACCTGTCGTCGTCGACAACGCCGATGCGGTGGTGCCGGCAGATACGGCCGTGATCGAGGCCCAGACCGAATCCGAGTCTGAAGACAGCGCCGACCTGCTCGACTTCAGCGTCTATGACCGCGAGCTGGTCGACATCTTCGTCGAGGAAGGCAAGGACCTGCTGGATCATTGCGATGGGCTGATCAGCGAACTGCGCGAAGCGCCGCAGGATCGCGAAGCCCTGGCCGGCCTGCAGCGCGATCTGCATACGCTGAAGGGCGGCGCGCGCATGGCGGGCATCAATGCCATCGGCGATCTCGGCCACAGCATCGAATCGTTGCTGGAGGCTGTGGCTGGCGGGCGTACCGAGATCGAACGTCGTGATGTGCAGTTGCTGGAACGCGGTTTTGATCGTCTGCACCAGCTGCTGACCCGCACTGGCGAACACCGCGTTGTCGAGCCGGCACAGGATCTGCTCGATGCCTTCGAAGCACGCACCACGACCGACATCGCCGCTGCCAGCGCCGCTGCAGCCACTGCCACCGTCGTGGCGGAGCAGGCCCCGCAGGCGAATCCAGCCGTGGCCGTGGTCGACACCCCGTTGTCCGCACCGTTGCCGGTGGAAGGCTCAACCGACGAAGACCCGCTGGCCCGTCCGCAGCAGGAACAGGTGCGTGTGCGCGCCGACCTGCTCGACCGCCTGGTCAACCACGCCGGTGAAGTGGCGATCTACCGTTCGCGCCTGGAACAGCAGCTCGGCGCCTTCCGCGGCGCGATGGGCGAGCTGGAACGCACCAACGCGCGTCTGCGCGACCAGCTGCGCCGCCTGGACCTGGAAACCGAAGCGCAGATCGTTGCCCGCTACCAACGCGAGCAGGACCAGGCCGACCACAAATTCGATCCGCTGGAACTGGACCGCTTCTCCACCCTGCAGCAGCTCAGCCGCGCGCTGAACGAGTCCGCCGCCGATCTGGGTGGCCTGCAGGGCGTGCTGGATGATCTGTCGCGCCAGTACGATTCACTCCTGCAGCAGCAGTCACGTGTCAGTTCGGAACTGCAGGATGGCCTGATGCGCGCGCGCATGGTGCCGTTCGACGGCCTGGTGCCGCGTCTGCGCCGGGTGGTCCGCCAGGCCGGCATGGACACCGGCAAGCAGGTCCACCTGACCTTGGAAGGTACCCACGGCGAACTCGACCGCAACGTGCTTGATCGCATGGTCGCGCCGCTGGAGCACATGCTGCGCAACTCGGTTGCCCATGGCCTGGAAGCGCCGGAACAACGTCGTGCCGCCGGCAAGCCGGAAGAAGGCGAAATCGCCATCCGCCTGCACCGCGAGGGCTCGGAAATCGTACTGGACGTGGCCGATGATGGCGCTGGCCTGGATCGTGAAGCGATCCGCCGTCGCGCCATCGACCGCGGCCTGCTGCCTGCCGATGCACAGCCGAGCGAACAGGAACTGGACAACCTGATCTTCGCGTCGGGCTTCTCCACCGCCGACCAGGTCAGCCAGCTGGCGGGCCGTGGCGTCGGCATGGACGTGGTCGGCAACGAAGTGCGCCAGCTCGGCGGCTCGGTCGACATCCAGTCGGTGCGTGGCCAGGGCGTGCGTTTCACCCTGCGCCTGCCGCAGACGCTGGCGGTCACCCAGGCGGTGTTCGTGCAGATCGGCGAAACCACCTTCGCGGTGCCGGTCGCCTCGGTCAGTGGCATTGGCCGGCTGTCGCACGAGCGCTTCGAAGCAGCCGACAGCAGCTACCGGTACGGTGGCGAAGACTATCCGCTGTACGACCTCGGCAGTCTGGTCGGCCAGGCCCCGGCACGCGCTGACGGCCAGGCCCAGGTGCCGCTGCTGCTGGTCCGCGCCGGCGACCTGCGCGCCGCCGTTGCGATCGATCAGGTGCTGGGCAACCGCGAAGTCGTGGTCAAGCCGGTGGGCCTGCAGATCGCCTCGGTGCCGGGCATCTACGGCGCCACCATCACCGGCGATGGCCGCGTGGTGGTGATCCTGGACGTGGCCCCGCTGGTGCGTCGTTTCCTGGCCAACCCGACCGCGCCGGTGCTGGTCAACGCACCCCGCCAGGAACGGCAGGTGCCGTTGGTGATGGTGGTGGACGATTCGCTGACCATGCGCAAGGTCACCGGCCGCATCCTGGAGCGTCACAACTTCGAGGTGAGCGTCGCCCGCGATGGCGTCGAAGCCCTGGAACAGCTGGAAGAGCGCGTGCCGGACCTGATGCTGCTGGACATCGAAATGCCGCGGATGGACGGCTACGAGCTGGCCACCGCGATGCGTGCCGACCCGCGCTACAAGGACGTGCCGATCGTGATGATCACCTCGCGCAGCGGCGACAAGCACCGCCAGCGCGCCTTCGAAATCGGTGTGCAGCGCTACCTGGGCAAGCCGTACCAGGAGCTGGACCTGATGCGTAACGTGTACGACTTGCTGGGGATTGCCCGTGTCCGTGAGTGACCTCGATCCGGTTCCGGCCGTAGCCCTGCTGGCCCGCCCGGGTGCGGCGCGTGAGCGCCTGCGCGAGGCGTTGGCCCATGCCGACGTGCAGATCGTGCTGGAAGACGATCCCATGACGCTGGAACCGCAGGCGCTGCATGATGCGCGCCCGCAGTTCGTAGTGATCGCGCTGGAAGCGGCCATTGAAGACGCGCTGGAGCGCCTGGAACCGGCGCTGTCAGCACCCGGCTTGACCCTGGTGTTCGACGAGGCTGAACTGGCCGCGCGTCGCGATGGTTGGGAAGCGCAGCGCTGGGGCCGTCATCTTGCCGCCAAGCTGCACGGCCACCAGCAGGTGCTGCCGCCCGGCGCCGAGGACGAACCGGCATTGCAGCTGGAGCCGGGCCTGCCGTCGACGCCGCCGGTGCCGAAGGAAACCGCGCTGCAGACGCACCTGGAACAGGCCCGTTCGTGGGCCGACGACGTGCCGGCTGATGGCCTCTATTCGCCGCCGGCACACCTGCACGAGCCCGTCGCGCTGGAGCAGGCGCTGGCTGCGCTGCAGCCGGTGCTGCCGGAAACGGCAGCGCCTGTGCAAGCCGCACCGGAACCGCCGCCGGTACCGGCAGCTGCGCCGTCGGTATTCACCGACCACACGGCCTGGTCGCTGGTTGACGAGGCCAGCGACGCGCCGGCAGTTGCATCGGCTGCCACCTCGACCGAATCGGCGGAACCTGCATTCGATACCGGACATCTTTCACTGGTCGACCTGGACGCTGCCGCGCCTGCAGGCAGTCGCTCCGGCGCACTGCTGGTACTGGCCGGTATCGGCGGTCCCGATGCGTTGCGTCGCCTGCTCGCTGCACTGCCCAGCGGGCTGGCCGTGCCGGTGCTGGTGCACATGCGCTTGGACGGCGGCCGCTACGGCAACCTGGTCAAGCAGATGGCGCGCGTATCGCCGCTGCCGGTGCAGCTGGCCGAAGCCGGCCAGCGCGCCACCGCTGGCGAAGTGCACGTGCTGGCCGATGACATCGGCGTGCACGCTGCTGCCGATGGCCTGTATTTCCAGAGCGAAGCGCAGGGCATCTCGATTGCCGCGCTGTCGGCCGAGCACAGCGCGCTGGTGCTGCTCAGCGGTGCCGATCTGGCCCATGTGGGCCCGGCGTTGGACCTCGCCGCCGCCGGTGCCTGGGTGGCCGGGCAGGTGGGCGAAGGCTGCTACGACCCGGCTGCGGCGACGGCGGTGGTCGCCGCCGGCATGGTGGCCGGTGAACCGCAGGAACTGGCGCAGGTGATCGCCGCGCGCTGGGGCCTGGATGACGACGGAGATGCCGCATGAGCTACGCCAGCAATGATGAGATCCGTGGCGTCCTGATCTCGGCCGGTGCCGAACGGGTTCTGCTGCCCAATGCAACCGTGGCCGAGATGATGTCGCGGGTGCCGGTGCAGGCGGTAGCCGACGCGCCGCGCTGGCTGGTGGGTGAGATCGGTTGGCACGGCTGGCAGGTGCCCCTGGTGTCGTTCGCACGGCTCTCCGGCTTGGGCGAAGAGACGGTGGCCGGCCACAACAAGGTGGTGGTGCTCAAGACCCTCAACGGCAACCCGCAGCGCCCCTACTACGCGCTGTTGACGCAGAGCTTCCCGCAGCTGATTTCGGTACCGCGCGATGGCCTGCTGGCCGACGCGTCCGAGGAAAACCTGCCTGACATCGTGCACATGCGCGTGCTGCTGGGCGAACAGAGCGCGCTGTTGCCGAATCTCGACGCGCTGGAAGCTGCGCTGGATTCGCTGACGGCCTGACCGGAATCCGCCGGGCCATGCCCGGCGAGCGCAGCGGCCACCGGACCGGAGCCTTACCCCAGATCGCCCAGCCGTGCCTGCAACGCTGCGATCGCGGCCAGGCCTGCGGTTTCCGTGCGCAGGATGCGAGGGCCCAACTGCAGGCCCTGGAAGCCTGCGGCGGCGAGCTGCTCACGGTCACGCGGCGACCAGCCACCTTCCGGGCCGATGGCGATCACCACGCCGCCGGCCGGCGCTGCCTGCAGTGTCGACAGCCGGTGCGCTCCCAGCGGGTCCAGGGTCAACCGCAACGTATCGGCGGGCAGTGCCGCGCTGGCCTGTGCCAGCGACTGCGGCGGTCCTACCTGCGGAATGCGTGCACGACCGGACTGCCCGCAGGCCGACTGCACGACGTTGTTCCAGTGCGCCACGCGTTTTTCCGCGCGAGCTGCATCCAGCTTCACTTCGGTGCGCTCGGCATTCACCGGCACGATGGCGCTCACCCCCAGTTCGGTGGCCTTCTGCAGGATCAGGTCCATCTTCTCGCCGCGTGCAATGCCCTGCAGCAGGGTGATGGTCAGCGGCGACTCGTTGGCGATCACCTGCACCGCGTCGATGCGTACCTGTACCTCGCGTTTGCCGGCCATGGTCAGCGTCGCGGTGTAGTCATGGCCATCGCCGTTGAACAGCACGCAGGTATCACCCTCGCGCAGGCGCATCACCCGCACCAGGTGGTTGGCCGTCTCTTCCGGCAGGGTCACGGTCTGGCCGCTGTGCAGCGCCAGGTCGATGGGGCAGCGGGTCACGCGCATGCAATCGCCTCGTCGATGGCCGCCAGCGTGGTATGCGCCAGCAGCTCCAGTTGTTCATCGTCCACGCAGTACGGTGGCATCCAGTACAGCACGTTGCCCAGCGGGCGCAGCACCACGCCGCGCTTCAGCGCCGCCTTATAGGCGTGCAGCCCCAGCCGCAGCGCCGGATCGAAGGGCGTGCGCTTGTCACCGTTGCGGGTCAGTTCGAGGGCCACCACCATCCCGGCCTGGCGTACATCGGCCACGTGCGGATGGTCGGCGAACGGCGCGGCCAGGGTGCCCATCACCGAGGCGATGCCGCGATTGCGCGCGATCACATCGTCCTCGCCGAAGATGTCCAGCGTGGCCAGCGCCGCCGCACAGGCCAGCGGGTTGCCGGTATAGCTGTGGGAATGCAGGAAGGCACGTTCGCGCGAATCATCAAGGAAGGCGTCGTACAGCGCCTGCGTGGCCAGCACCGCAGCCAAGGGCAGGAAACCACCGGTCAGGCCCTTGGACAGGCACAGCAGGTCCGGCATCACCCCGGCCTGCTCGCAGGCGAACATCGTGCCGGTGCGGCCGAAGCCGGTGGCGATTTCGTCGGCGATCAGGAACGCTCCATGGGCATCACACAGTTCACGCACGCGCTGCAGATAGGCCGGATCGTGCATGCGCATGCCACCGGCACACTGCAGCCGTGGCTCCAGGATCACCGCGCAGATCTCGCCCGGATGCTGGTCGAACAGCGTGGCCAGGCCATCGGCGGCTTGGCGTGCGCGGTCGGCCGCACTCTGCCCGGGCTCGGCCAGGTAGGCGTCGGGCGAGGGCGCAAACAGGCCCTCGGCCAGCAGCGGCGCATAGACCCGGCGGTACAGCGGAATGTCCGCCAGTGCGAGGGCGCCCAGCGTCTCGCCGTGGTAGCCGTTTTCCAGCGAGACGAAGCGCGTGCGCCGGGTCTCACCGCGGTTCTGGAAATACTGGAAGGCCATCTTCAGCGCCACTTCGACGCCGGCCGAACCGTTGTCGGCGTAGAACACCTTGGCCAGTGGAGCGCGGCCGGGCTGGCGCGGCGCGAGGGCCAACAGGCGCTCAGCCAGGGTGATCGCGGGCTCGTGGCCGAACCCGGCCAGCATCACCTGTTCCAGCTGTCCGGCCTGGGCGGCGATGGCACCGCCGATGCGCGGCTCGGCATGGCCGAACAGGTTGGTCCACCAGCTGCTGACCGCATCCAGGTAGCGGTTGCCGTCGTGATCGATCAGCCAGGCGCCTTCGCCGCGGGCGATCGGCACCAGCGGCAACGTGTCCGGATGCTCGCGCATCTGCGTGCACGGGTGCCACAGGACCTTGAGGTCGCGTTGCCGCCAGTGCTGGACCAGCGGAGAGGGGGTTGGGTCTGCTAGCATTTCGGGCTCATGAACATGTTGCTGCCTGCACATTCTATCGGCCTCGGCGCACGCGCCGTCTGCCCCGGAGATTCCGCGTGAACGATGACCGCGCAAGGCGTCCTCTGCCGATCATCCATCGGATCACCGACGAGGAGAACGGGCCCTTCCAGCGCCAGCACCTGGACCTGGAGTTCTCCAACGGCGAACGCCGCCGCTTCGAACGCCTGGTCAGCCGTGGCCATGGCGCGGTGGTGGTGGTGCCGATGCTGGATGAAGAAACCGTGCTGCTGGTACGTGAATACGCGGCCGGCATGCACCGCTACGAGCTTGGCCTGGTGAAGGGCCGGATCGATGCCGGCGAAACGCCGGAGCAGGCCGCCGACCGTGAGCTGAAGGAAGAGGCCGGCTATGGCGCTCGGCGGGTCGACGTGCTGCGCGCGATGACCCTGGCGCCGACATACATGAGCCATCAGTCCTGGCTGGTGGTCGCGCGCGACCTGTATCCGGAGAAGCTGGCCGGCGACGAGCCGGAGGAACTGGAAGTGGTGCCGTGGAAGCTGGCCGATCTGGACCAGTTGATGCTGCGCGAGGACTTTTCCGAAGGGCGTTCGCTGGCGGCGCTGTTCATCGCCCGCCAGTGGCTGCAGGGAGCACGATGATCAAGTTGACCACGGAACTGCGCGAAACCGCGATCGCCATCGCCCAGGAAGCCGGGCAGGCGATCATGCGGGTCTACAGCAACGGTTTCGATGTGACACTCAAGGACGACGACAGCCCGGTCACCGCTGCCGACCTTGCCGCCGACCGGGTGATCCAGCAGGGGCTGCGCCAGCTGACACCGGACCTGCCGATCCTGTCGGAGGAGTCGCCGCTGGTGCCCTGGGAGCAGCGGCAGCACTGGGGCGCGTACTGGCTGGTCGACCCGCTTGATGGCACCCGCGATTTCGTCAAGCGCAATGGCGAGTTCAGCGTCAACATCGCGCTGATCTACCAGGGCGCGCCGGCCTTCGGCGTGGTCCAGTCGCCGGTCACCGGCATTGTCTGGCACGCGATGCGAGGCGAGCTGGCGTATCGCCGGCAGGGTGTGCATGACACCGTGCTGCGTACCCGTACACCCGCGACTGCGCCCCTTCGCGTCGCCGCCAGCCGCTCGCATCGTTCAGCGGAGACGAATGCCCTGCTGGCCCGCATGGGCGACATCGAGACCGTGGTGCAGGGCTCTTCGCTGAAATTCTGCCGGATCGCCGAAGGCGGACTGGATGTCTATCCGCGGCTGGGCCCGACCTCCGAATGGGATACCGCTGCTGGCCAGTGTGTGCTGCACGCGGCCGGTGGCGCGGTGCTCTCGGTCGGGACCGGCAAGCCGTTCCGCTACAACCGCCGGCCGACGCTGTTGAACGGCGATTTCATGGCGCTGGGCGATACCAGCCTGCCTTGGCGGGACTGGTTGTCCGATTGATCCAGGAGAAACGCATGAGCACGCACGAAACCCCTGTCACCGGCAACGCCAGCGCGGAGCTGGAGCGCCTGCTGACCATCATGGCGCGCCTGCGCGACCCGCAGGGTGGCTGTCCCTGGGACCTGGAACAGAACTTCGCCACCATCGCCCCCTATACGATTGAAGAAGCCTACGAAGTGGCCGACGCGATCGATCGGGGCGACCTCGACGACCTCTGCGATGAACTGGGTGACCTGCTGCTGCAGGTCGTGTTCCATGCGCGCATGGCTGAAGAACAGGGTGCGTTTG
>Ga0307414_10000816_pt1 | contig 15915 bp, 16 predicted proteins | sample DK1Ometagenome_FD_203804 | JGI IMG/M metagenome (GOLD analysis project Ga0307414, IMG submission 203804) | Maize rhizosphere microbial communities from greenhouse at UC Davis, California, United States - DK15-O-3 | ecosystem: Host-associated > Plants > Roots > Rhizosphere > Soil | place: USA... | reverse complement strand
CGGTTGTCCCGTAAAAAAAGTGGTTAGTAAAGGTGCTGGAGCAGGCATTTTAAAAGACGTTTGCTTAATGGAACAATTGACGGCTGAAATGGTAAAACGCACCAACATTCCCATTACCGTAAAAACAAGATTGGGATGGGACCATGATTCCATAAGGATTGTTGAGGTTGCCGAAAGATTACAAGACGTGGGTTGTAAAGCCATTGCCATTCATGGGCGTACGCGTGCCCAAATGTATAAAGGAAGTGCCGATTGGAAACCCATTGCTGAAGTTAAAAATAATCCCCGTATGCACATTCCTGTATTTGGAAATGGTGATGTTGACACCCCTGAAAAAGCTATGGAAATGCGTGATGTTTACGGATTGGATGGTGCTATGATTGGTCGTGCCAGCATTGGAAATCCTTGGTTTTTTAAACAAGTAAAACATTTCTTTACAACAGGCGAACATTTAGGGCCTATCTCAATTGAAGAACGTGTAGATGCGGCTCGGAGACACTTGCAAATGGCAATCGATTGGAAAGGTGAAACTTTAGGTGTTTTTGAAACCCGCAGACATTACACGAATTACTTTAAAGGCATTCCTCATTTTAAAGATTACAGAACTAAAATGGTCACTAGCGATCATGCAGAAGATGTATTTGCTGCTTTTGATGAGGTTCTTGAGAATTTTTCCGATTATCAGTTTACGGAGTAAAATATAGAAGATTAATTCTTAATAAATTTTTCGGTTATTTTAGTTGAAGCTATTTTTGAAGAAACAATTCCTAATACGGAGATAGTAGTATAAACAAGTATTAAATTTTCCAATTTCACACTAACAGGATATGCTAAAGTTTCTGTTATTGGGGCTATACCAAAAACTTTTTGGATAAAAACAATTATAAATCCCAAAATCAATCCCGAAGTACAACCTATAATAGTCATCACAGATCCATGTATAAAGAAAATATTACGTATTTTATTTATTGGAACACCTAAGTTAAAGAGCGTATTTAGTGACTTCTTTTTTTCTAACATCATCATAATAAGAGAGCCTATAACATTAAATATTAATAGAGCCGATACGAGGGTTAATAAAAGATAAACGAAAAGGTTTTCACTATTCAACATCTTGTATAGGGCATCATTTAATTGCTCCCTATTTTTTAAAACAACCTTTTCGCCTAAAGCCGCTTGTATTTCTGTTATGGCATCATTTCTATCAACGCCGTCTTTCAGTTTAAATTCTATGGCAGATATTTGATTGGTTTTATAACCTAGCAAATATTCAACCAAAGCAATCGGCGCATACACATAGGTATCGTTCAAGGTTTCATTAATATCAAAAATCCCAACGTTAATGGTGTTTATAGAACTGTAAGCATTTTTTATGGAGGTGATTTGCCCTTTACCAGGTTTGGGCACATAAAGGCTGACAGCCTTTGCATAATCTAAAACGCCTAAAGATAAATTAGCTGAAATACCCCAACCCACTACAATTTCATTAGAATCCTGTTCAAACCATTCACCTTGTACAATAACGGAATCTATAGTATTTACTCTCTGAAAATTTTCATCAACCCCTTTAATAGTTGCTAAATAGTTTTTTTCATCAAATGCCACAATAACGCGTTCTTCAATGATTTTAGAGTAAGAAGCAATAGCACCAATAGCGTTTAATTTTGCAATATCTTCATCACTCAAAATAAACGATTTGCCTTTTGCTGTTTCTGCTTTTAAATCGGGGTCAACAATACTTGAAAATTGCAGCGTAAAATCTTTTAAACCAGCAAAACCAGAAAGTACAACAAATAGGGAAGCAGCTCCTAGAATAACCCCAACAGCGGCAATAATGGTAATAAAATTAATAGCATTGTTACTGCTTTTAGAACGCAGATACCGTTTGGCTATGTATAAAGCAAAGTTCAATTAAGTTTTCTTTCTTTTTTCTAAAATACTTGGGTCTTTAATAGGGTTTTCGTTTCCTTTTAAAGATTTTTCAATTTGGTCAATATACTCTAAAGAATCATCCACAAAAAACTCCAAATGAGGCATACGTCTTAATTGGTGCTTGGTACGTTGTGCTAGTTCATGCCTGATTAAAGGTGTATTCGACTTGATACCGACTAAAAGTTCTTTGGCTTTATCATTTGGAAAAATACTTAAATATACCTTAGCAACCGATAAATCTACCGTTACCTTTACCTTAGAAACTGAAATTAATATACCCTGCATACCACCTTGTGTAGCAGCACTTTGCAGCACATCCACTAAATCGCGTTGCAATACAGAACCTATTTTTTTTTGTCTTTGACTTTCCTCTACGTTACTCATTTGATACCTATTAAGGTTTATATAGCAAAAATACAGCATATTTAAAGATTAGTTTACATTTAGCCACAAAATTTGTATCTTAACTAAAATGAATTGATAATGAAAAATATAGAACACATAGGGATAGCCGTTAAAAATTTAGATGATGCTAATAAATTATACGCCAAACTATTTGGAAAGCTATCTTATAAAACGGAAGTTGTAGAAAGCGAAAGTGTTAAAACGTCTTTTTTTAAAATCGGAAACAATAAAATTGAACTATTGGAAGCTATGGAAGATGATAGTATCATCGCCAAGTTTATAGAGAAAAAAGGGGAGGGTATACACCATATTGCTTTTGAAGTTGATAGTATTAATGATGAAATAAAACGTTTAAAAGCTGAAGGTTTTGTTGTTTTAAGTGATATGCCAAAACAAGGAGCTGATAATAAGCTAGTTGTTTTTTTACATCCTAAAAGCGCAAATGGTGTATTAATAGAGCTTTGCCAAGAAATTATTTAAACAAATTATTTTCTTGTAGAGTTATAAAATTAGTATTAAATTCGCAGCCAATTTCGGTCCTATAGCTCAGTTGGTTAGAGCACCTGACTCATAATCAGGTGGTCCCTGGTTCGAGCCCAGGTGGGACCACTTTTAAAATCAAGCACTTACAAAATTATAGTAGGTGCTTTTTTATTTTCAACTTCCCAAAAACTCTTGATACCATTTCCCAGAAGTTTTTACAATGCGCTTCTGACTTTCAAAATCGGTGTAAACCAATCCGAATCTGGGGTGATAGCCTTCTGCCCATTCAAAATTATCGGTAAAGGTCCAAACAAAGTAGCCTTCAACATTCAATCCATCTTTTTTGGCTTTATAAATCTGTTCCAAATGTGATTGTAAATAGTTTAGTCTTTCGACATCATGAATGTTTCCATTTATAATGTTATCAGGAAAAGCGGCACCATTTTCGGTAATGATGATTTTTTTAATGCCTTTATATTGATGGAATTGTTTAATCATATTATAAATACTGGGCGGATAGACCTCCCAATTCATCAAGGTGGTTTTGACGTTTCGTTTGGAAGCCGGTACTATTTTAGCACGTAAATAGGGCACCAACCAACTGTGCGTTACCATTTCCCGAGTGTAATTTTGAACACCTATAAAATCGAAATCGAATGCAGCATTTTTTAAGTCATTAGGTTTTATATAAGCTTCAATGCGTTTGAGAATATGAACATCATCTGTTGGATAGCCCATGCCTACCGATGGTTCAATAAAAAGCCGATTCAACAACGCATCCGCTTTTCTTGCGGCCAAAATATCTCTCGGAGTATTTCGATAAGCGGTTATTTGGGAGCATGAAAAGGTGGTACCGATAAAAGCACCAGATACTAAATTTCTCAAAATTCTACCTCCAGCAGCTTGACATAATACGGCATGATGAATGGCGGGCAAGAAATTTTTCAAGCCTTTGTGACCTGGTGCATGTACACCTAAAAAGTAACCAGCTCCAGTAAAAACCATCGGTTCATTTAAAACCATCCAATTTTTTACACGATCACCAAAATGGGTGGCGCACACTTCCACATAATTTTCAAACCAAGTAACAATCTCCCTATTCGTCCAACCACCTTTATTTTGAAGTGCTTGCGGTAAATCCCAGTGGTAAAGCGTCACCCACGGCGTGATGCCACAGTCTAAACAAAAATCAATCACACGATTGTAATAATCGATTCCTGCCTGACTGACGTTTCCAATGCCGTTTGGAATAACACGCGACCATGCCAATGAAAACCTGAAGTTTTTAATGTTCATTGATTTCATCAACAAAATATCCTCCTCAAATTTATTATAGAAATCACAGGCTATTTGTCCGTGATGGTTTTTAAACGTGTTTCCCTTTTTAGCCGTGAATTGATCCCAAATGGAAGCGCCTTTATCATGAATACTGTGCGCACCTTCAATTTGATAGGCAGCCGTGGAGACTCCAAAAACAAAGTCTTTTCCGAAATCTTGAGGTTTTAAGTTGAAGTTTGTTTGGGGATGGTTAAAATCCATAAATGTTTTTATTAAAACTTGTCAATTCGAGTGAATGTCATGAATGTGATGAGTGACATTTGTATCGAGAATCAAATTTTATATATTCAATGTTCTCGATACAATTCGCTTGTGGCGAATCACTCGAACTGACAGTCGATGTGTTATAGATTTTCTTCTAGTATTTTATCTATAATTTGTTCAGTAATATCTGGATAATCCACTTCAATAACAGTGTCATTTTCTATCCAGTCTTTTATATTTTTAATATATTTCTTTTTAAAGGATTTTATGACGGGCACACCCATATCTTTCAAGGCCGCGGCATTACACTTTTGTTCATATTGTCCTTTCATGGGGATGACTAATAATTTCTTTTTCATAAAAAGCGCTTCGGCAGGCGTTTCAAAACCCGCACCACACAAAATGCCCTTACTAGTCGCCATACTCGTTACAAAAGCTTCATTGGTAATGGGTTGTACCGTGATATTCTTATTTGTAATTGTTTTTTTATTGTGTTTTGAAAATACCTCCCAAGTCACATCTTTAATTTTTGATAAGATGTCTAGTATTTTTTCATCATCATAAGATGGTAAATAGACTGTGTAATGGTCGCCCGTTGAACAATTTGCCAACCGAATATCTTGCCTGATGACTGGTGTAAATATGCTGTCTTCATAAGCCTTAAAATGAAAACCATATTGTTTGGTTGTCGGCGCATATTTTTTAAGAATAAGCTTGCCTAAAGGGTCTTTCTTTTTGGGTTTTGGCGCGTTAGGAGATAATACAGCCGACTGGTGACTTAAACTAACACACGGTATTTTTTTCAGTTTACAAGCCCAGGCCGATACCGGTTCAAAATCATTGATGATTAAATCGTAATGCTCTACTGGAAGATTATTTATTTCCTTATGAAGTCGCATGGTTTTGGCTTTAAAATAGGTTTTCCAAACATCCACACCGCCTTTTTTACCAAAAATGAAACTCAATCCTTTTAATTGATAGGTGATGGGATAGGGCAAATTAATATCCGCTTGGGTGCCACTGATGAGAATATCCAATACAACGCCTTTTTTTTGCAAGATTGGAATAATATCGCGCGCTCTACTTAAATGGCCGTTGCCGGTTCCTTGAATGGCATATAGTATTTTCATTTGATTATAACACGTTTGTTTTGGACTGTTTCGGCTCGTTTTGAAACTCCTTCATTAAATTTTGAAACAAATCCTTGGTTTCCAATAGTTCTTCGTCTTCATCATCTTCATCCGCATGGGTATCATCAATCATTAAATTATCCTTAAAACTAAACAAATGCCAAGCGTTATCATAATATTCCAAAGCAGTTAAATTTTCAACCCAATCGCCCGAATTCAAATACATCACAGACCCTTCAGGCGTTTCTATTTTTTTTATTTCTGGTTGATGGATATGTCCGCAAACCACATAATCATACTCGTTTTCTATGGCAATATCGGCAGCTATTTTTTCAAAGTTGTTGATGAATTTTACGGCCGATTTCACACTATTCTTTATTTTTTTTGACATCGAAATAGGTCCTCTTCCAAATTTTGAAGCTAAAAAGTTGATGGCGCTATTCAGTAAAATCAACGAATCATAACCCACGGCACCTAGTTTTGCGATGTATTTTGAATGTTGCATGGTGACATCGAACACATCGCCGTGAAACACCCAGGTTTTTTTACCATCCAATTCCAATAATTCTTTGTTGGAAATACTAAACGTACCCAATTGAAAACCAACAAATTTCCGAAGCATTTCGTCATGGTTTCCTGTGATGTAATTCACTTCAACACCTTTGGATATTAAAGCGGTTATGTGTTTTATAACTTTCATGTGCGACTTGGGCCAATAACGTTTGCTAAACTGCCAAATATCTATAATATCGCCGTTTAGAATGACCCGTTCTGGCTTCACGGACTTTAAATATTTTAACAATTCTTTAGCCCGGCATCCGTACGTGCCCAAATGCACATCGGAAATGACAACAATATCAACAGCTCGTTTTTTCATGTGTTGGTATGATGATTTGGTTGTTATGTATTTTGAATGGGAGAGAAGATGGGTAGCCACTTAAACAAGTAGTTATGGTTTCTACCAGTGTAGATTGATGATTTAAAAATATCATCATTTGCTTAAAATAGGTCTTTCGCAAATAGTCGTATTAAAACCACAAAGGTGCGACCTATATTTAAAATGTAGGTTAATTGATTGTTATTATGGGGTTAAGGTTGTGGTTTGGATTTCACTCAGATTTTTTATCTTTTTCTTTCATACTTTTTAAAATTGCAGAAGTGAGATTATTAAAATCTTTCTGAATTTGCTCGAGTCTATAGGATATAACTCTCATATGAGTATCACCTGGCGTTATCATGCTGCCGCCATCATAAAGTTCGATATCTAAATGAAAAAGTCTTTCATATGATTTTCCAACTTCATCACTATATTTTACTTCAATTATAATTGGATTCTTTAATTCTTCATTAGTTCTTTCATGCAAACTATCAACGAGATATTTAAATTGTTGCTTAGGATAGAAATGTTGAAGGACTTTTTTAAAAACTCCTTTATCGACCAGTTTTTCGGCGTAAGTTTGATAATACTTAAAATCTTCAAGTATTTTAAATTGTACATTGTGAGCGGTTCCCATTCCTAAATTTTCAATGTATATAAACATTAGCGACGGTGATGCTTCAGCGAATTTCAAATATATGCTTATTTCTGGCGTAGAATAATACTTGCGCATGAGACGAGATTCTTGGATAATCAGAATTGTCAACACTGACGTCATTATTCCAGTAAACGCTACGATTGAATTTATAATATCAGATGTATCCATTGTTCAAAATTATAGTTTATTTTAAAGCCGGCTAACAAATTTCGCATTTAAAAAAGCCCTTCCACACAAAGGTAACGCATAGTGCTTTTATAGCGTTTGCCATCGCTTGCAATCAATTTCAGTTGGGTAGCGACACTAACCAACTGGGTAGTAGCACTAACCACTTCGCTATTTTCTTTCTTTAGCTTGGCTTTTAAATATTTCCAATAGTTACGGGTTTTGTTATAGTCGTCTTGGTCGGTAAGCACACCACAATATCCAAGACCGAAAACCACCACTTGGGTTTTGTTCGTCCCAAAGGGTGCGCACCTCACGGTCGTCAAAAAAACGGATGGATATTTTTTGCTGCTCCTTCATTCTTTAATCTTCTATTATTCTTTAATCTTTTGCCTCTTCAATCATGGCCAACGAAATTCTATCCTTGATGCTGCCTCTCCGTATTGGCTTTTATGAGTTTCATCTACACTACACATAGGCATTGGGATTAAGGAGTAGTAATGGGTTCTTTGGAATTAATAAGTTCAATCAATTTAGTCAGTGAGGATTTTATTTCGTCCGATTCACTTTTTTTGAGCATTAATTCTGCTTTATTTTTCATTCCGCTATAATTTGCCTCAGGATAAAGATTAATCAATTCATGAAAGTATTTGTTTATTCCTTCTGCAATTTTTGTTTTTCCTTCCTCTGTAAACGCTTTTTCTTTATTTATTTCGTCTAAATAAATCAGATAATTTTTTATTAAAGTGCTTATGTTGGAATTTACATTATTTAATACTCTTGCAGAGTTTGGATCGTCTGCATTTTCTATTATTTGATCATTACCCAATTTAAAGTATTTAAGCTGAAGTCCCAATCCAAAATGCCATACAGCTAATAGTTCTTTATCATAAAGATATTGGTCTTTTCTATCTGTTGCATCATAAATTTTGTTCATATCATTCCATTCATTAAAGAATTTTTCAGCAACTTGATTTCTGTGATTTAATCCTAATTCATTGTCATTTAGTACAATGTTGAAATTTTGTTGGTCGGTAAGTTTTTCTACAATAATTCTGGTTTCGGGATTGTCAAAAGTGGGTAATTTTTCATCATCCTCATAACCATAGTTCAATTCAAGCACTACTTTTTCATAATCATTAATATCCCAATATCTTTTGTCGAGAGGAAATTCATGTTTTTCAGTTTTGCAGTTAGTAAGTATAACACATAATAAGGCAAACAGTAGGAATCTAGTTTTTTTCATTAAATTGAATTTTTGGTTGTTTATATTGGCTTAGTAAATTTAATAAACTATCCACTTCTTTCTCATATCTTTTTTGCTCACTTAAAACGTAACTATGGAAAGTGTTATAATCATAATCTTTTTGAAATTCATTTTCTTTGTTTTTTGCGTCTGAAATTATTCCTTCAATTTCACTTTTTTCAAATCGATTAAGATTAGATATTCTCTCCTTGGCTTTTCTCGCAAACAATTCGGTAATTTTTATATGATATTTTTCGTGTGTTAAAAGTTCTTTGCTATCAGTATTCTTCTTATAAACGAATGAACGAGATGGATGGAATAAAGACTGAAGAGTTACTGAATTGTCTTCTATTTCACTATCAATGGATGTAACAACGTATGCAAAGCTCTCATTGCCGTAAAGCGATTTTTTGAAAAATTCTAAACCTCTAAAATTTTTAAATGTGATTTGGTCATATTTATCAAACGTTAAAGGTTTTTCATAATCTAAATAGTTAGTATGACTTAAAACAGCAAATCCAATTATAATTGGGATTAAGACAATAAAACTATATTTCATAAACTTTAAAAACTTCTTCAGCGGAATTTTATTTCCTTTTTTACGCTCTTTAATGACCAAACTTAATTGATAAAAAAGAGGGGAAAAGTAAAGCAATAAGATTATTGTGCCAATTAAATTTTCATTCATCTATATCAGATTTATTTCCCCATCGACCTAATTCCTCAGCAAATAGTTTATATCAAAAAAGCCCTTCCACAGAAAGGTAACGCTCACCAGTATCATAATTCATGGTAAGAATGATTGCTTTTTTGTCGGCTGTTTCTAACTGTTTCCTCACGGCAGCCAAAGAGGCTCCTGTGGAAATACCCACTAAGATACCTTCGGTTTTAGCCAAATTTTGAACTTCGGCAAAGGCTTCTTCTTTGGTGATTTTAAAAACGCCATCTAGTATTTTGGTATTTAATACGGCAGGGATAAAACCTGGCCCAATGCCTTGTAGTGGGTGTGGTCCGGGTTCGCCACCAGAAAGTACGGGAGAATCATTGGGTTCTACAGCGATTACTTTTAAGTTGGAAAATTTTTCTTTTAAAATTTCTGCCATGCCAGTTATATGCCCGCCAGTACCAACGCCCGTAATTAAATAATCGATACCCTCTGGAAAGTCTTTAATAATTTCTAAAGCCGTTGTTTTGCGGTGAATGTCTGGATTGGCTGGATTGGTAAATTGGGAAGGCATCCACGCATTTTTATTTTCAGCAAGCAATTCATCGGCTTTGGCTAGGGTGCCTTTTAGTCCCAATTCCCTAGGCGTCAGCACCAATTGCGCGCCATAAGCAGCCATGAGTGCGCGTCTTTCAACGGACATGGATTCTGGCATTACTAAAGTCAGTTTATACTTTTTAACGGCGGCAACCATGGCGAGACCGATACCGGTATTACCAGACGTCGGCTCAATGATTTCCATGCCGGGTTTTAGAATGTTTTTCTTTTCGGCATCTTCAATCATGGCTAAAGCAATTCTATCTTTAATGCTGCCTCCCGGATTTGCTTTTTCGAGTTTCATCCACACATCGGCATTGGGGAATAATTTAGACAATTTCACCACGGGTGTATTGCCTATACTTTCTAAAATAGTATTTATTTTCATATCGTAAATATTAGCTGGTTTGATAGTTAATCTAAACTAGTTCAAAAGATTAACATATCATTATTTTATTAGGAATAAAATTTATTTGGAGTTCAGTTTATGTAACTCTTCAGCAAACTGCTCTCCAAAATCTATAAACCCAGCACTATCATAATGCCATTTATCAGAGTATTTATAATATTTGGTGGTTCTTACAATAGCGGCATTGCCATCGGTTTTGACAAATTTTTCTTGGGCATAGGTTACCAAATCGCCATAATCCCAAACAAGGCCATCGGCATCATTAAAGGAGTCGGATATTTTTCCAATCACCACCGGTAAATCATCGGTAAGTAGGCTGGCACGCATCAAGTCCATCAAACGTTTTAAATTGAAGTAATAACGAAGTGCGATTTCCTCGGTTTTATCGGCATCCGATTCCCCTTGCATCCACAAAATCCCCGCAGGCACCAACACATCTTCTTTACCATCATTATTAATATCTTTTACATTGAAGGCATTTTTAATGGTTTTTAAATAATGGTCGTATTGGTTGATACCGTTTTTGCCATTAAAATCGGCTTCCCAAGAACCAAAAGAACTCGCGGCTAAACTGTCGATGCTAGAACCATTTCTGGAATATTTAATCAATGCGATTTTATCATTTGGATAGAGTTCTTGCATACGTTTGGCAAAGGATAACTCAATGCCAAATCTATCGGAATATTTTTTGGTTTTCCCGTCCGTTTGAAAACCGATACCATGACCGGGTTTTAACACGCTCCAATAACCCAAACCTCCAGAGATGTCGCCATCTATGGCAGAATTCCCATGAAAAATATAAACATCCTTAAACGCTTTGTTTAGCTCTTTTGGCAACTCTTTATTATAACCGAATCCTTCCATATTAGACTGTCCGCCTAAATAAAATACCCGAATGGTGTCTTTTGGCTTTTGTGCAGATAGTGTAATTGGTAATACGAATAGGATGGCAAGCAATAGATTTTTCATTTAAATTTAGTTTTGTGGTGATTGTGTTTTAAAATGATTGTTAATCGAGTGAATTTAAAACATTTTTGTTAACTAGGATGTCACTTCGAGTGTTTTTTGTGCAGTAAAACGAAACAAAAAATGTATCGAGAAGCCAAACTACATCTAAGTTCTCGATACAAAATTCTTAAAAAAGAATTTCACTCGAACTGACAGGCTAACTAAAAGCAAAAATTAACAATCTAAATGTCACTTCGAGTGAATTTGTGCAGCGAGCGAAACAAATTTGTATCGAGAAGCTAGTCAACTAAAGTTCTCGATACAATTCGCTTTGGGCGAATCACTCGAACTGACAATTGGGGTAACTATTTATAGAAATTCATATCATCTAAATACTTCCAAACGCCTTGTGGTAACATGGGCTGCACATTAATGCCTTTTTTTATGGCACTGCGAATGTAAGTGGAAGACAATTCCATAATGGGCGCATCTACACGATGTATTTTTTTATGATTATCAAATTGGGTTTCTATGGGCCCTTCTGAAATTCTTGGATAGACATAAATATCATGGTTTTCTAAAATCACCTGATAATTTTTCCACTTGTGAAAACCCTTTAAATTGTCCTCGCCCATAATCAAACAAAACTCGTGTTGCGGGTGTTTTTCCTGTAAATAGGCCAGTGTGTTTACAGTATAATTGGGTTGCGGTAAGTTGAACTCAATATCGGAAGGTTTCAATTTTGGATACTCTTTGGTGGCTAAATAGACCATTTCCAAACGTTGGTAATTATCCAGTAAGGTATCTTTCTTTTTAAACGGATTATGCGGCGTTACCACAAACCAAATTTGGTCTAAATCGCTATGCTCGGCTAAATAATTACCAATGACCAAATGACCGATATTTATGGGATTGAAAGAACCGAAATATAAGCCAACTTTCATGGTTTAGGAGTTTATAAAATTACCAACCAGTGTTTCAGCTTTTTTCAGGGCATTTTCCAAAACATCGTTTTCAATAATCACATCAAATAAAGGGGCGGTTGCGAGTTCGGCAGAGGCTTTGGCAACACGCATGTTTATTTTATCTTCACTTTCGGTTTTACGATTTTTTAAACGGATTTTAAGTTCGTCGATGCTTGGTGGTTTTACAAAAATAGCCAAGGTTTGTTCTGGAAATTTTCGTTTGATGCGCAAGCCGCCAGACACATCAATATCAAAAATAACGTGTTTCCCTTTTGCCCAAATGCGTTCGACTTCGGTTTTCAACGTGCCGTAAAAATTATCGCGATAGACTTCTTCCCATTCCAAAAAAGATTCGCTTTTTATCTTCGCTTTAAAAGCTTCCGTGGATAGAAAATAATAATCCTTTCCATCAACTTCTTCGCCACGTTTTTCTCTAGAAGTTGCTGAAATGGAAAATTCTAAATTCAGGGCATCAATGCCCAATAAGTGTCTTACAATAGTTGTTTTTCCAGAACCTGAAGGCGCTGAAAACACGATGAGTTTGCCTTGTTTATTATGAGTAGTTTCTTCTGTTGCCAAATTTTTAATTTTTAAGCACTTTGTCCCGATAGCTACCGGGAGCACTCAGTGTACCATTCTATTATCTATTATCTATCGTCTATTATCTATGTTCTATTTTCTATAAAACATTCAACAATTGTTCTTTTATTTTCTCCAGTTCGTCCTTCATTTGAACAACCAGTTGTTGCATGGGGGCATAATTACTTTTGGAACCTATTGTGTTGATTTCCCTGCCCATTTCCTGACTGATGAAACCCAGTTTTTTCCCGTTGGAATCAATTGAATCAATGGATTCTATAAAATAATTTAAGTGGTTTTTCAAACGGACTTTCTCTTCAGTAATATCAAATTTTTCAATGTAGTACACCAATTCCTGTTCAAAACGGTTTTCATCATACTTGTCTTTTAATTCTTCAACACCTTTTAACAAACGCTCCCTAACACCTTCAATGCGTGCAGGATCCATGGCAATCACTTTATCCAATAAATCGCTGATGAAACCAATGCGATTGTTAAATTCTTTTTCAAGTACTTTACCTTCATTAAGGCGGTAATTGTTTAAAGCTTCTATGCCTTTGATGATTTCCCCTTGAATGGCTTTCCATTCAGCTTCATCAATTTCTTCACGAACGGTGTTTAAAGCATCAGGAAAACGAACCGCCATTTTTAGGAGTTCCAATTCATCACCGTCCACCACTTTTTTAAGCTGATTGATATATTGTTTTACGATGGGTATGTTTATTTGGGTTGAGGTATCTTCCGCAGTCATTTCAATAAAAATGGAGAAATCTATTTTACCACGCTCTAAGGTGTCGGCCAAAATTTTTCTAATATCCAGTTCTTTTTCCCTGTAAATAGAGGGCATTCGGGTATTTAAATCTAAGCTTTTGCTATTTAAGGATTTTAACTCGATGGTTATTTTTTTTGTTGGCAATTGCAAAACAGATTTTCCGTAACCTGTCATTGAATATATCATATATGCGGTATTTAGTTACACAAAGGTAATTAAAACCCTAAGGTAATGAAATATTTAGAACACTCTTCTGTGGGTTTTGCTTAAGAACATCCAATCCGCATTGTAAAAATTCCGCATAGTCATCTTCGTCTGGTGTGTATCCCACTGGGGAATTCAATATTTGTTTACCATCCGGACTTAAAAGCACATAATAAGGCTGTGAATTTGTTTGAAAAAATTGCGTTTGAAAATTTGCCCATTTATGCCCGTAATTTTCCAGTTTTCTAGTACCACCATTAATGCGATTTACAAGCACTTGCTGGTCTTCCGGAAGATCTTTTTTGTCGTCCACATACAATGAAATCAACACATAATCATTCCTTAAATAATTATCAATCTTTTTTATTGGCCACACATGTTCTTCCATTTTTCTGCAGTTTACGCAGGCATATCCTGTGAAATCGAGCATGATAGGTTTGTTGACTTTTTGCGCGTATGCAATGCCTTCTTTTAAATCCTTAAAGCAATCTAAGTTATTCGGACAATCATTTGGATACAAAAAACTATAACCCACAGGCGGTGCTAAACCGCTTAATAAAGTTAAAGGCGTGAAGGTATTGGTCTCTTTATTTACTCTAAAACCAGAAGCTAAGTAAACGACAAATGATGCCACCAATATACCAGCTGTAATTCTTGAAAAAGACAATTTTTTTAAAGGCGCATCATGTGGAAATTTAATTTTTCTAAACGCATATAATGCCAATCCAGCAAAAATGATGATCCATAATCCTAAAAAGACTTCAATTTTTAAAATCCCCCAATGTTGTACCAAATCGGCATTGGATAAAAATTTAAATGCCAATGCCAATTCAAAAAAGCCTAAAACCACTTTGGTAGTGTTTAGCCATCCACCTGATTTTGGTAAGGCATTCATCATATTTGGGAACATAGCAAATAAGGCAAAAGGCAGTCCGAGAGCGAGTCCGAAACCACCCATGCCCGCTGTAAGTTGCCATGCACCGCCATCGGCTGTTAACGAGCCTGCTAAAAGCGACCCAAGAATAGGCCCTGTACAAGAAAAGGACACCAAAGCCAATGTTAATGCCATAAAAAAGATGCCTAAAACACCGCCAACATTTTCACCTTGACTGGTTTTGTTGGTCCAACTAGAAGGAATTGTTAATTCGTAATACCCAAAAAATGAAAATGCAAAAAACACAAATACCAAAAAGAAAATAATGTTTAAGGTAACATTTGTTGATATGTCGTTTAAGATATCTGGATTTATGGAATCCAATAAATGAAAAGGGATGCTTAATATTAAGTATACAGCCAAAATGAAAAATCCGTAAAGTATCGCTTTTGAAATGCCTGCACTTTTGTTACTACCACTTTTTTTGGTGAAAAAACTAACGGTTAGCGGAATCATGGGAAACACACAAGGCGTTAAAAGCGCCAGTAAACCACCTAAAAATCCAAGTCCAAAAATGCTCCAAAGTGATTTTTCTTCCTTGGTTTCTGAAGAAGAAACGGTAGCGTCATCACTACAATTATTGTTAGATTTGGTAAGATCTATAGCGGTTAATCCGTATAAAAATTGATTGACTGAGGTATTGTCAACTTCGGTATTAATTGTCTCTTCGGCTAACGGTTTTCCACTTAAATTAAAGACTAAGGCGTCATCATTAGGCGGCAAACATCTAGAATCGTCGCAAACCATAAATTCTACAGAACCTTTTATGGTTTCTGGTTTATTGGTAAACGATACACGCTGTTTAAAAATGGCCTTATCTTCAAAGTATTTAATGCGCATCATAAAGACAGGATCGTCTATAACATGCCCTTCTTCTTCGATTGTTTCTCCAACGAGCGTGTAAGATTCAGAACTTTCAAAAGTAAATGTTGTTGGAATTGGGCCATCTTCTGGCACTTTTTGGGAATACAAATGCCACCCAGATTCTATGGTGGCTGTTACCACTAAATCGTATTCAGTATCGGATATTTTTTCAATAGAGGTAGTCCATTCTACAGGGTCTAATATTTGTGAAAATCCGTTAAAGCCAAGAACAAAAAAAGCCAATAGTAAGTAATATTTCATCAAGAATTGAATTTATTCAAAGTAAAGCCATGTCATTCTAAATCACAACGCTTTTAACATCATTATAAGTAATTTAGTCGTAAATAATTGCTAAGCTAATATATAAATCGAATTTTTGTTAAAAGCAACTAAAGTTACTTTTGTAAAAAGTAATTTAATCAAAATTGAATTTCTTAAGTATATTTATAATTCATTTAAATGATTACTTTTGCAAGCATTGTATTTTAAATTCTATAAATAAATTTAAAAAATGAAAAACATTTTAGTTCCAATAGGCACC
>Ga0307414_10000815_pt1 | contig 15916 bp, 12 predicted proteins | sample DK1Ometagenome_FD_203804 | JGI IMG/M metagenome (GOLD analysis project Ga0307414, IMG submission 203804) | Maize rhizosphere microbial communities from greenhouse at UC Davis, California, United States - DK15-O-3 | ecosystem: Host-associated > Plants > Roots > Rhizosphere > Soil | place: USA... | reverse complement strand
AACGACCCATCACCTCCAATGACCACTAGGGCATCTATTTTGGCTTCGGACATTTTTTGAAACGCTTTTTGTCTTCCCTCCTTTTCTCTAAATTCTCTAGATCTTGCGGACTTAAGCATAGTGCCTCCTTTATTGATAATGCCTCTAACACTTCTGGCGTCCATTATTTCAAAATCTCCTTCAATAAGTCCTTCATAACCTCGGTAAATTCCAACACATTCCACATTATGATATGCACAGGTTCTAACCACCGAGCGTATGGCTGCATTCATGCCGGGGGAATCACCTCCAGATGTTAAAACGCCTATTTTTTTTATTGCTTTTGGCATGAAAAATTTTTAATTAATAGGTAAAATTACTAAAGAAAAATTAGATAGCGATAGCATTTACTCTATTTTAATAAGAGTTGCAAAACTATAACGTTTTAGTTAATAAAAAACATGAATTATTATTATTTACATAAAAAAGAGTCTTTTTTTGATAATTATTCACCCTTTTCCACAGAAGCTTTTGGAGTAATAAAAGTAGGAAATGCATTTGCTTCGGAATCTTCTTCATAACCATCTTCATCTACTTCATCTTCAGGTTCGGGCTTAACTTCTTGAGGTGCTTTTACCTCTTGGATTGGACCTTCTGAAGTTTCTTCCTTTCTGAATAGACTTCGGATTAATTCCTTAAAAGTATCAAAATCCACGTTATATGAAAGTCCGATACCTTGTGTATAACCAATTTGTTCACCAAAATTTTGGATACTATTCTCCCTATTAAACACATTTGCAGTTAATGTACCATCTTCATTTAATAGAAAACTGATTTCAACATCTCCCGCTACTACTGTTTCACTGGCTCCCGAGCCACCAACGGGAACACCTACTTTACCGTTTATAAGTACGCGGTCACTTATTTTTGTTTGCAGTTTTAAATCTACCCTGCTATCTGTTCTGTAATCCGGTCTATTGGTTCCTGCTTCATAATTCAATCCGATATTTAATTTACCATCTCCATTTGTAAAAAAGCTATTAATAATGCCATTAAGTCGCTCTGCTATAGTACCAGAAAAATTGAGTTCGCTGATTCCTCGTGAAAAAGAACCTGTTGATAATAAATAGAGTGCTTGGTTTTGTTTGTCTTCGTCCGACTCTAATCGATATTGTAGCTCCGATTTTACGGCAGAATTTACATTTGGGAATTCAAATTGGTATACAGGTACTGGTTGTTCCAATTGGCCTGTTAAATTAATATTTAAATCTACTGGAATTGTTCTATTAATGGGGTTATCAAGTAATGGCGACGGATTAGTTTCCGTTCTATAAACTGCAGATATATTAATACGTGCTTTTAAGGGGTCACCGTCCCAAGCAATCGTTCCTCCTGGTTTTACTATAAATTCTTTTCTGATTAAACCGCCATACGCAAAATTATAAACTCCTTGAAATACCGAGAAATCCCCCCACATGTTAAATTTCCCGTTGGTATTGATTTCTAAAAGTATGTTACCGTTCCCTTTTCCTCTTAAAGCATGCCCCGTTTCTTGGTTGATTATAAGTTCCACTTCTGCATCTTCGGTGATATCCAAATCGAAATCCAATTCCAATCCATACATTTCATTTAAAACCAAATCGACCCCTTTCTGTTTCGCTTCTTTTTCCTCTTTAGTTATAAAATGAATGAATGAATTATCCCCAAAAGACTCCGTATTATTCAAAGGAATTTTAAAAAAAGTTCCTGCCTTGGTTTCTCCAACCACCGAAATAGCTAAACGGTCTGTAGGCCCTTTAATAGTGGCTGTTCCTCCAATAAAACCAGTTCCGTAGTAAACAGATTCATCTGTATTCTCAGTATTAAGAACCAATAACCTTGGCGTGCTTAATTGCAAATCCAACGCCCATTTTGAGAAATTGGTATGGCTTAAACTGCCATTTAATTGCCCTTTTGAATTGAACTTAGTATCGGTTAATGGAATGTTATTAAAAATGAAACTTTGGTCTTTTAACGTGACGGACGATTTATCCGCAAAACTATAATCCACATTCAGATAGGGTATGGTAAATCCCGATTTATTCATTACAAGACTGCCATTGATATCTGGTTGCTTTAAATCACCATTGAGATTGATATCGCCCGAAACACTTCCTCTAATGTTGCTCAGCACATCTTGCAGCAACGGATTTAATGGTTGGAGATTAAAATTATTAAGCGTAATACCCACATCTATATTGGGATTTCTGCCCATAACAGTTATATCTCCTTGCGCCCTGAATGATTTGTTGATATCATCTTTAATGGTGATATCTACAATATAATTTGTTAGGTTTTCATTTCCAGTGATACTGGCATCAAACGACCCTAATTCAAAATCATTGACTTTAAAATCGTCTATAACAATCGTAGAATTTGGCAAATAATTCCCGTTTTTTTGCAATAAATCCAATTTCCCGTTTACATTTCCTGCAAGTGATAAACTGTCGATATCTGGCGTGATTTTAGATAAATCGACATTCTTAAAATTAAGCTTTAGATCTTTTTCGGTGGAATCTCTAATGAATCCTGAAAGGCTTAATTCTTGGTTTTCATGGTTTATGAATAATTTATCAATATCAAAATATGTAAAGCTATTATTGAATGTGAATTTGTTGAATCTATCTTGCTTTTCGTTTATAGACCATTTAGTATCTTTTATGGTGATATCAGATCTTTTAAAACCAACAACAGATTGCTTTTGCTCATTAATGGTGTGATAAAAACTCAAATTGTAACTATCATTATTTTGTTTTCCGCCTTTAAACTCCGCTCGCATAAACAAGGTATCTCTAAGCGTTACATTTATTAAATTCAGTTTAGAAACATTATAATATTTTGTATTAATGCTATCAACTTCTAAATAAGTATTGAAAAGCGGATTGCTATTATCTACTTGAAGTTCAATATTATTCGCGAAATAATTATATACTTTTATTTCTGGAGATTTAAACGTAACCCTGAATTTTTCTTCATCTGTTTCTACCCTTCCGCGTATATATGTGTTTTTTCCAAGTTCAATTTCCGGATAGAAAACCTCAATAATTTTATTGTATATTCTGAAATTGAAATCCACATACTGATTACTCGCTACTTTACTGGGCGTAAAGTTGGTGTACATATGCCCAACGGAATTCAATAATAATTTAGGCAAATCCTTAAAAACAAAATTCCCATTTAAGTTGCCTTGAATGATGTCTGGGGAATTAATCTCCACAAAGTGAACCTCATTTTCAAACCTAGAGGTTATATCAAATTTATCAAAATAATAGATGTCGTTTTGGTTTTGATAAGAGGAGTTACTGAATGAAATTTTACCATAGGCATTATCTAAAGTACTACCGTTTACATTCATTTTAACATCACTTTTTAAAATAGACAAGCTATCTTTCTTCATAAAGTTTAATGCTTTTAAATTGGCATAAGCAATATTGGCTTCAAAATCATATTTATTTTCTTTTTCCGAAAAATCCACCAATCCGTTAAAATTCAGCTTTAAATTGTCATCATTTGAAACCAAGTTACCATCAAATATTTTGTTTCTCACATTCCCTTCAACCTTTATGGATGTGTAATTATAATCGTTATATTGAAATTCGAAAATATTACCTATGACTTTAGTATTAATGTTTTCAGCAACAAATCCACGACCTTTAACATCCACATTTAAAGATGCCAATCCCATTTTTGGATCGTTTAAAAATGTTCCGAAATCGAAATTCTCAAAAGCCATGTTTCCTTCGTAAATGGCATTATCTATATCATCAATTTTATTGATTTTCAATTTAGAATCCACAAAACCCAAATCAGTATCTATCTGAATATTTGCATTCATGGTAGAAGTTGTAATTTGAGAATGCCCTGCAATGGTAAATCTGCCAAGATTATCAAAAGAACTTGGAATGGAAGCTCCTAAAACATTGGGCAATAAGGCTTTTAAATCTCTATATGTTGACGACAGATTTGTAAAACGTCCGTCCATATAAAAATTATCTGGCTCACTATTAAACAAGTTTTTAAAGTGCAAATTGCCATACAGTTGGGTATTGGTGTTTGTGTTCAATTCTAAATCCCCAATATATAAATCGTTCAAGGTTCCTGTTAAATCAGCATTAAAATTGGCAATTTGGTTTTCCCCGAATTCATTATAAAAAATGTTCAGTTCATCCAATAAAATACTAGAGTCTTCAAAATTTGCAACTATCTTCACTTTATTTTCAAAATCTATAAAGTCTTCCCTATTGTAAACAAATTGCAAATAGCCTTTTAAAACGGAGTGTGGCGTTTCAATATCAAGACTGGAAAAAATCATGTCCTTTAAGGTATATGAAAAATTAGTTGACATATTTTTCATTTCAAAACCTCTGTTATCCTTGAAAGCTAAGGTATTTATTCTTGTACTGACGTCGCTTCCGTTAATTAAAAAATTGGTCGCATTAAGATTTAAACTCTTAAATTCCAATAATTTAGAATATTCCTTATTTTCATCGGTCATTCTAAAAACACCATTGTATATAGAAACATCGCTTGAAGACATTAAAAAGGTATTCTCTTCAACTCTTGGATTATCATCTTCAAACTTTGCTACGAAAACATCTAAATTAGTTTCATTTTCGCCAATGTAGGTTTTTATATTAAAGACTAGATCCATAATATCTATATCGCCAAAAGCCAATTTACCATTAATCAAATTCTGGATGCTTAAAATAGAGGTATTCAATTCGGCGATACTAATAAGCGTGCCTTCTTTATAATCTTGAACATAAATTTGCTTGAGCTCTACATCGCCATTAAATTGCAATCCCACGCGCCCAATATTAATATTGGTGCCAAATTCTTTATTAAGACGATTTGTAGCATACTTTCCAAGTTTAGTTTGAACAGCCGGAATAGATAGTACCAACACCAAAATGATGAACAGAAGTAACACAACAGCTACTATTTTTGATGCTATTTTTAAGACTTTTTTGATGCGTTGAAAGGGTTTTATTTTATTAAGAATGAACTGCATTTCCTTAACAAAACTCATTTAAAAAAACAGTTTAAGGTAAACTACTTAAACAATTTTTACACATTTATTAAAAAAATAAATGAGTAGTTTTGCATATACGAACAATTGAAAGCATCAGACTTTTAATTATTTTCAAAATTAACAATTATTGTGCCTAATTTTAACTAATGGCTTCACAAAATATTTATATACTGGGAATTGAGTCTTCTTGCGATGATACAGCGGCTTCCGTGATACATAACGGTCGTATCTTAAGTAATGTTATTGCCAACCAAAAAATACACGAAGAATATGGTGGTGTTGTACCGGAATTGGCTTCGAGGGCGCACCAACAAAACATCGTTCCTGTGGTCACCCAAGCACTAAAAAAAGCAAATATTACCAAAGACCAACTCCATGCCATTGCGTTTACGCGTGGTCCCGGACTTATGGGTTCGCTCCTTGTGGGAACTTCATTTGCAAAATCGTTGGCGTATGGATTGGATATTCCGCTTATAGATGTCAATCACATGCAAGGCCATATTCTCGCCCATTTTATTGATGAAGATGGTTATAATAAACCGCCGTTTCCGTTTTTGGCGATGACCATTTCAGGCGGACATACACAAATAGTGAAGGTGAACCATTATTTTGACATGGAAGTTATTGGCGAAACCATTGATGATGCCGTTGGTGAAGCGTTTGATAAAAGTGGAAAAATACTTGGTTTGGGTTATCCTGCCGGACCGGAAATTGATAAAAGAGCACAATTCGGCGACTCTACAGCGTATTCTTTTACAAAACCAAAAGTGGATGGTTTAAACTTTAGTTTTTCAGGATTGAAAACAGGTATTTTATATTTTATTCAGAATGAAACCAAGGCCAATCCCAATTTTGTAGCAGAAAACATTAATGATATTTGTGCTTCCATACAATATACCATTATTGGTATTTTAATTGATAAATTAAAATTGGCAGTTAAAGAAACTGGCATTAAACATATTGCCATTGGCGGTGGTGTGTCGGCTAATTCTGGTATTAGAAAAGCATTGAAAGATGGAGAACAAAAATTCGGGTGGACGACATACGTGCCTAAATTTGAATTTACCACCGATAATGCCGCCATGATTGCCATTGTTGGGTATTTAAAATATTTGGAAGGTGATTTTGCAGAACAGAATGTAGAGGCGTCCGCGAGGTTGAAGATTTGAAGCCCAACCCAACCCTAAGGAGTTTTTCATCATATAACTTTTAATTTTTCGCTTTTAACTTAGTAACATGCAACTTTTTTATAATCCAGATATTACTGAAACCACAAGTGAGTTTTCTTTTTCTAAAGAAGAAAGCAGCCACATTGTAAAAGTGTTGCGTAAAAATATGGGAGATACGCTGCATATTACGAATGGAAATGGTTGGCTTTTTACTGCCGAAATCACACTGGCCGATATTAAAAAATGTTTGGTTAAAATAGTTGATAAATCCGTTCAACCCAAAAGAAGCTACCAATTGCATTTAGCGGTAGCGCCAACCAAAATGAACGACCGTTACGAATGGTTTTTAGAGAAAGCCACTGAAATCGGTATTGATACTATTACCCCTATTATCTGCGATCACAGTGAACGGAAAATTGTAAAAACCGACCGTTTTGAAAAAATTGTGCAATCGGCCATGAAACAATCATTAAGTTGTTATTTACCAAAACTTAACGACCCTGCTTTATTTAAAGATTTTATAAATCAAGGGTTTGCGGGCGATTTATTTATTGCCCATTGTGAGGAAACCGATAAAAAATCTTTGAAAAATGAAATTAAACCGAATTCAAATATCACTATTTTAATCGGTCCCGAAGGCGATTTCAGCGTTAAAGAAATTAAAATGGCTGTGGATAATAAATTTATTCCCGTAACTTTGGGAAACAACAGATTACGTACAGAAACTGCCGCTATTGTGGCTTGCCATTCTGTAGCTTTTATAAATGAATAATTATGAAAAAAATCGCCTTCCTTTTCGCTTTTCACTTTTCACTATTCACTTTTCACTTGTTTGCACAAGACATCGCGTTACTTAAATACAAAGGCGGCGGCGATTGGTATGCCAACCCAACGGCTTTAAAAAATTTAATTGCGTATTGTAATTCGAATATCAACACCAAAATAGACCCTAAAGCAAAAGAAGTTGAAGTGGGGAGCCAAGATATTTTTCAGTATCCGTTTTTACACATGACGGGGCATGGCAACGTTTTTTTCAGCGAAACCGATGCAGAAAATTTACATAATTATTTAGTTTCCGGAGGGTTTTTACATATTGATGATAATTACGGAATGGAGCCATACATCACCAAAGAACTTAAAAAAGTGTTTCCTGATAAGGATTTGATCGAGCTTCCTTACAATCACGTTATTTTCAATACCGTTTACAAATTCCCAGAAGGATTACCAAAAATACACGAACATGATGGTAAGCGTCCGCAAGCATTTGGTATCTTTCATGAAGATAGATTGGTGTTATTATTCACTTTAGAAAGCGATTTAGGTGATGGCTGGGAAGACCCTGATGTCCACAACGACCCAGCAGATGTTAGAGAAAAAGCCCTTAAAATGGGCGCCAATATTGTGAAATATGCATTTGAAAATTAGGTGTAGCCACTAATGTACTAATATTTATGAATGATATATTTGAAACCATAGTTAGATATTTTTTTGAAAACGACAAGGATGATGATAATGTTACATTGAAAAAATTAATGATTATGATATTCAAAATTATAATCTTCCTATTGGTAATTACGATTGGATTATGGATAGCTCTAAATTTAAAAAAATAAATAAACTCGAAAATCACACCTAAACGACTAAACAACAAACAATTCAACTCCTCAACAACAAACAACTAAACACCAGTGCAACTAACCCATTATAACAACACCTTCCAAAAACGCAAATTCCCAATTATATTAATTTGCGATAATGTCACCAATGCACCGAATATGGGAAGTTTATTTAGAACAGCCGACGCTTTTGGAATTGAAAAACTAATCCTTTGTGGTAAACATATTGAGCTGGGAAGAAAAATGACCAAAACCTCCAGAGCGACTGAAAAAGTAGTTGATTATGAAATTTCAGAATCTGCTTCAAATGTTGTAGAAGATTTAAAAAGCAAAGGTTACCAAATCATCTCTCTGGAAATTACCCATTCAAGTCAATCCCTTCATTCCTATTTATTTTCAACAGAAAAACCTATGGTGTTAGTTGTTGGCGATGAAAATTTCGGAGTTTCAGAAGCTATTTTAAAAAACTCCGATGCCATTGTTCATATTGATATGTTTGGACAAAATAGTAGCATGAATGTGGTTCAAGCCACCAATATTGCTTTATATGAAATGACTAAGCAGCTCATGTAGCGTCATTGCGAGGCACGAAGCAATCTGTTTAATCTTTACTTAATTTCATGAGATTACTTCAGTCGTACATCCTTTGTAATGACGTTTTATTTAACAATCTCCCCTCCTCAATTTACTGCGTTCGCAATGATAACAAATTGTTATATTTACTAAATGAATTCAAAAACAATAGCAAACGGTATTTTAAGGGCATTGTCCATTATAATTGGTGTTGCTATTTTACTTTTTTTCCTATATGCAATACGTTCGGTTTTAGCTTATTTGGCTATTGCCGCCGTTATTTCCCTCATTGGAAGACCCATTGTATTGTTTTTAAGAAGACGCTTCAAGTTTAAAAATACGATTGCCGTCATCGTAACCATGGCATTGCTAATTGCTGTTTTTTTAGGCATCATGAGTTTGTTTATTCCTTTGGTTATTGAACAAATTCACAACTTATCATTATTAAATATTGACGAACTTCAAAAGAATCTAGAGGATTTATATATACAAATCATTAATTATTTTGAGTTGAATGAGTTAGATGTTAAAAAATCTTTTAATGACTATAACCTATTTTCTAAAATTGATTATTCCATAATTCCAGCTTTTTTCAATTCCGTTTTAAGTGGCATTGGTAATTTTACCGTTGGTTTTTTCTCTGTATTATTCATCTCTTTTTTCTTTTTAAAAGACAGTCAACTTTTTGAAAATGGCATCCTTATGTTCATTCCAGACAGTAAAGAAAGTCGGTGGAAAAACTCATCAACAAAAATAAAGGATTTACTATCCAGATATTTTAACGGCCTTATTTTGCAATTGGTCATTCTGTTCATTCTTTATGTGATTGTATTGGTCGTTTTCGGAATTAAAAATGCCATCATCATTGCTTTTTTATGTGCGTTGCTGAATTTAATCCCGTACGTAGGCCCATTAATAAGCCTTGTTTTAATAATTATTCTGACTATGACGAGTAATTTGGGTGCGAGTTTCAGTGAGGTTATTTTCCCAAAAACCATGTACGTCGTCATTGGTTGTTTAATAGCGCAATTCATAGACAATAATTTTAGCCAGCCCATTATTTTTTCAAAAAGCGTGAAGTCGCATCCGTTGGAAATATTTCTAATCATCATCATTGCAGGCATTCTTTTTGGCATTATTGGAATGATGGTAGCGGTGCCAGGTTACACGGCGATAAAAGTGATTTTAAAAGAGTTTTTATCTGAAAACAAGATTGTTAAAAAGCTTACCAAAGACCTTTAGTTTTACTTTGAACACTTCTATTTTAAATACTGAGATACAATATTTTATAAATAATAATTTACATTCGAATATTTCTGAAATTGTATTAAAAGGAACCACTTTTGACGCCGTTACTACCAAAGAACTTATCGAACAAATAGAAGCTAAAGTCAAGTGCGTAAAGAAGCTCCCGACGTGGTTCAACACCCCACTTATTTATTACCCAAACAAATTAAATATCGAACAAACATCTTCTGAAACCACGGCGGCCTATAAAGGAAATTTGATACGTGGAAAAACCATGGTTGATGTAACAGGCGGTTTTGGTGTAGATTGCTATTATTTTTCAAAACAATTTGCTTCTGTCACACATTGCGAGATTGATAAAAACCTATCGGAAATTGTTGCACACAATTACGAACAACTTCAAATTTCTAATATTTCAACTATAGATACTGATGGATTAGAATATTTGGAAAAGACCAAAGAAACATTCGATTGGATTTACATTGACCCTTCTAGACGTCATGACAGCAAAGGCAAAGTCTTCTTTTTAAATGATTGCTTACCAAACGTTCCTGCTCATTTGGATTTACTTTTCAAACATTCAAAAAACATCCTAATTAAAACATCGCCATTACTTGATATATCGGTCGGTATTGGCGAATTACAGCACGTTAAAACCATTCATGTGGTTGCCGTCAATAATGAAGTCAAAGAATTACTTTGGATTTTGGAAGATGGTTTTACAGGTGACATAAATATAAAAACCACCAACTTAAAAAATGGCGAGGACGATTATTTTGAATTTCAACTGAAAAATGAAAAATCCTTAGAATCGCAATACAGCCAACCTCTCACCTATTTATACGAACCGAATTCAGCCATTTTAAAAGCTGGCGCTTTCAATGTTATTTCAGACAAATTATCAATTTTTAAACTTCATAAACATTCCCATTTATATACCAGCGAATCACTCATTCCGTTTCCCGGCAGAAGTTTTAAAATCGAAAACACGATTTCATATAACAAAAAAGAATTGAAACAATTGGGAATCATCAAGGCCAACATCACAACAAGAAATTTTCCGGATACCGTTGATCAAATTCGAAAAAAACTGGGCATTAAAGATGGTGGCGATGTGTATTTGTTTTTTACGACGGATGTTGACAGTAATAAAATTGTTGTAATTACTAAAAAGCAACTTTTTAATTTGTAAATATCTTGCAACAAATCAAAACTGAAGATATAGAACATGAAAATTAAAGCTTATTGCCGTTTTTCCCATTGAGTTTTCCTTTTATAAAAATATTCTTTATAATCGTTTTCGTGTATATTATTCCGCAAAACATCTTCCAATTTTAATCCATCTACAATTCTTTTAAAAATTATCTCTCCATTGTGAATTGAAAGTGTATTTTCATCAATAATTTCAACATTTCCAACACTTTCTTTGCTTTTTTTTTGTCTGTGCTTTCCATATAGCCTATATAATATAATACCCCATCTTCAATAACATACTCCATACTTGGTTGAAAACCAAAATATTGGTTATAACTATGGAATGCTTGGTCATCAATAAAAGTCTCGACATAGTCAAGGTTTTCCCTATCTTTATCTTTTATCGAAAAATTATACCAATTTCCCTTAATATCTAATTCCTTTTTGCTTTGTGAAATACAAGAACAATTGATGAGTAGAATTAATAACATGACTTTCTTTATACTCATTACCTTTTTAATTATGTTTTGATGCTTCAAGATTCAGAACTATTCCAAAGTATTATCAATAATCTCCTGCACAACTTCTGGGTTTAACAAAGTACTCGTATCCCCTAAATTAGAAATATCCTTGCAAGCAATTTTACGCAAAATACGCCGCATGATTTTTCCAGAACGTGTTTTTGGTAAGCCGCTCGTAAACTGAATTTTATCTAACTTAGCAATCGGTCCGATATGTTCTGATATAATTTGGTTGATTTCTTTACGCAAGTTATCATGCACTCGCGATTCGCCCGTGTCTTTTAAAATAACAAATCCGTAAAGTGCATTTCCTTTAATATCATGTGGGAAGCCAACAATAGCAGATTCCGCCACCGCTGGATGTTCGTTAATAGCATCTTCAATCGGTGCCGTTCCCAAATTATGTCCGGACACAATAATCACATCATCAACACGCCCTGTGATTCTGTAATAACCGACTTCATCACGCAATGCGCCGTCACCCGTAAAATATTTGTTTTCAAAAGTCGAAAAATAGGTTTCCCTATAACGCTCATGATTGCCCCAAATGGTTCGTGCAATGCTCGGCCAAGGGAATTTAATGCATAATCGCCCTTCAACCTGATTTCCTTTTAATTCCACGCCAGTTTCATCCATCAAAGCAGGTTGAATTCCCGGAAATGGAAGCGTGGCGTACGTTGGTTTTGTCGGTGTTACAAACGGAATTGGTGAAATCATAATGCCACCCGTTTCTGTCTGCCACCAGGTGTCGACTATCGGGCTCTTCTTCTTACCTACATTATCATTATACCAATGCCAAGCCTCTTCATTAATGGGTTCCCCAACAGATCCAAGGACTTTAAGCGAAGATAAATCATATTGATCAACCAATTCCGTTCCTTGTTTTGCCAAGGCGCGAATGGCTGTTGGTGCTGTATAAAACTGATTCACTTTATGCTTTTCAATCACTTTCCAAAAGCGTCCGAAATCCGGATAATGTGGCACACCTTCAAACATGATGGTGGTTGCTCCGTTGGCTAACGGACCATAAACAATATAACTGTGTCCTGTTATCCAACCAATATCCGCCGTACACCAATAGATGTCCCCATCCCTATATTGAAACACATTTTTAAAGGTATAAGCTGTAAAAACCATATAACCCGCCGTGGTATGCACCATGCCTTTTGGTTTTCCGGTGGAACCCGATGTATAAAGAATAAACAAAGGGTCTTCCGCATCCATGATTTCAGCTTTACAAACAGCGGAGGCATTGTCCAATAAAGGCTGTAACCATTTATCACGATCCGCTTTCATGTCTATATTAGAATGAATTCGCTTGGCGACCAAAACGGTATTTACGCACGGACAATCCTTTAAAGCATCATCTACAATGCCTTTTAAATCTATGGATTTTTCGCCTCGATACGAACCATCGCTGGTAATGACCATCTTACAATCCGAATCATTGATTCTGGTTGATAACGCTGTAGCGGAAAACCCAGCAAATACAACTGAGTGAATAGCACCAATTCTAGCACATGCCAACACTGAAATCGCCAATTCTGGAATCATCGGTAAATAAATACAAACCCTATCCCCTTTTTTGATGCCTTCAGCCTTTAAAACATTGGCAAATTTATTAACACGTTCGTGTAACTGTTTATATGTGATATGTTCTGCGGATTCATCTGGATTATTGGGTTCAAAAATAATCGCTGTTTTATCACCACGAGTAGCTAAATGCCTGTCGATGCAATTTTCTGTAATGTTCAATTTAGCGCCTTCAAACCATTTAACTTCAGGTTTACTAAAATCCCAGCTCAACACTTTATCCCACTTCTTTTGCCACATAAAATGTTCTTCTGCAACCTCTTCCCAAAAATTTTCAGGCTCTCTTACAGACTTTCTATAAACTTGATAATATTCTTCTAAATGTTTTATATGGTAATTACTCATTTTACTTAACTGTTGATTTGTTTATGCGTTGATTTGTTTAATTGATGTATTTGTTAATGCCCCGTAGCCTTTCCTGCGCCACTAGGAATCCTGATTTTTTCCACCATAGCTTGCACATTCTGTGGTGGCTCTGGAGTGAATTTCATGATGGTGATGGATACGATAAAATTTAAAATCATAGCAATACTTCCAAAACCTTCGGGTGAAACACCAAACCACCATTCACTTTTATCTGGAAGCACGTCGTCAAACCATCCTAATTTATATTTCATCATGTAAAATAACATGGCAACGATACCTACCACCATACCTGCAATAGCACCTTCTTTATTCATCTTCTTATAAAAAATTCCTAAAATAATAGCGGGGAAAAACGATGCTGCAGCCAAACCGAATGCCAATGCCACAACAGCCGCAACGAATCCAGGGGGATTGATACCAAAATAACCCGCCACACAAACCGCGCCGACAGCCGATAAACGAGCTGCCACTAATTCGCCTTTTTCAGATATTTTAGGGTTGATTATTTTTTTAATTAAATCGTGGGACACCGACGAAGAAATAACCAATAACAGACCTGCTGCTGTTGAAAGGGCAGCCGCCAAGCCACCAGCTGCCACCAAGGCAATCACCCAATTTGGTAATTTGGCTATTTCTGGATTGGCAAGTACCATGATGTCGTTGTCGACCGTTAATTCGTTTTGGTCTTTATTAGCAACATATTTAATGAGTCCGTCTTTATTTTTATCATCAAATACAATCAACCCAGTTTTTTCCCATTTTTTAAACCATTCAGGTACATTGGCATATTCTTTATTAGAAACCGTTTCAATTAAATTGGTTCTTGCAAAAACGGATACTGCGGGGGCCGTGGTATATAAAATAACAATTAGTAATAAAGCTATTCCGGCGGATTTACGGGCATCCTTTACATTCTTCACTGTAAAAAAGCGCACGATAACGTGTGGCAAACCTGCGGTGCCGACCATTAAAGCCAGTGTAATGGCAAAAACATCTACAAGGGATTTTGAACCTTGTGTATATTCAGCAAAACCTAGTTCGGTGCTTAATCCGTCCAATTTATCAAGTAAATACGTTCCTGAACCATCAGACAGCGTGCTTCCAAAACCTAATTGCGGAATGGGATTTCCTGTCATTTGTATAGAGATAAAAATAGCAGGCACCATAAACGCAAAAATCAACACACAATATTGCGCCACTTGCGTATAGGTGATGCCCTTCATACCACCAAGAACCGAATAAAATAATACGATGATCATTCCTAGAATAACCCCAGTATTAATATCCACTTCCAAAAAGCGTGAAAACACAATGCCAACACCACGCATCTGACCAGCAACATACGTAAACGAAACAATAAGCGCACAAAATACAGCGACAATACGAGCCGTATTGGAATAATAGCGATCGCCAATAAAATCAGGTACCGTAAATTTTCCGAATTTTCGTAAATACGGTGCTAACAATAAGGCCAAAAGCACATAACCTCCGGTCCATCCCATTAAATAAACAGCACCATCATAACCTGCAAAACTTATAATGCCCGCCATGGATATAAAAGATGCCGCACTCATCCAATCGGCCGCCGTTGCCATACCATTGGCTAATGGGGAAACACCACCACCTGCTACATAAAACTCTCTGGTTGAGCCTGCCCGGGACCAAATAGCGATTCCTATATACAATGCAAACGTTAAACCAACGATGATGTATGTCCAATTTTGGACACTCATAACTTCCACCAACAATAAACTAATCTTCATATCCGTATTTTTTATCAAGTTTATTCATAATACGAACATATACGAAAATTAAAATAACAAAAACATACATGGAACCTTGTTGCGCAAACCAAAATCCGAGTTTAAAGCCTGCTATTTTAATGTTGTCCAATGCATCTTTAAATAAAATGCCAGCACCATAAGAAACCAAAAACCAAATGGTTAGTAAAATAAAAAGATATTTAATGTTTTCTTTCCAATAGGCAGTTGCCTTTTCTTGTTTTGTCATATTTATAGTTTAGTTTAGTCCACTAATATATAAATTAAATTGGTTATGGAGAAAGCGATGTTTTTGGGTTAAAAAAAGTTGTTAAGAAAGATAATTCTTATTAAAAATCTGTGAATTATTATTTTGCTGCAAATAATTTTTAAAACTATCTTTATACCAATAAAATTATAACCTGAACTTTTGCATTCTAATCGACTTTATTTTATTGATGCCGTAAGGGCTTTTGCCATTTTAATGATGTTACAGGGGCATTTTATTGATACCCTTCTAGACCCGATTTATAGAGATACTTCCAATATTTTTTTCAATATCTGGTCTTATTTTAGAGGTGTTACCGCACCTACTTTTTTTACTATTTCGGGACTCGTTTTTATGTATTTATTGTTAAAAGCGAAAGAAAAAGGCAATGATAAATCACGAATTCGTAAAGGTCTTTACAGAGGCTTGTTGCTTTTGTTCATTGGTTATACGCTTCGTATTGATTTTTTTGGATGGTTACAAGGAAAATTTTATCCCTATTTTTTAGTTGTAGATGTTTTACAATGTATAGGGTTATCTCTCATATTCATGGTGGGT